>ERZ773239.94-NODE-94-length-104215-cov-9.424011_pt1 | contig 104215 bp, 94 predicted proteins | sample MGYA00580521_ERZ773239 | MGnify/ENA primary metagenome ERZ773239 (study PRJEB29015, sample SAMEA2737801) | human gut metagenome | biome: human gut; feature: human-associated habitat; material: faeces | place: China | collected 2012 ... | reverse complement strand
AACCGGATGTCCGAGATTCTGTGCCATCACCGCTGCGGCCAGCTTTTCAAGGCCTTTTTCCTTAGCAATCATGGCTCTTGTGCGGCGCTTTGGACGATATGGACGGTATAAATCATCCACAACCACCTGTGTCTGAGCTTCCTCGATCTGTTTCAGCAAAGCGTCTGTCATCTTCCCCTGATCACGGATGGTCGCAATGACCTGCTGCTTCTTATCTTCAAGATTTCTCAGATAGATCAGCCGTTCATAAAGCTTTCTCAGCACTTCATCGTTTAATGCCCCTGTCTTTTCCTTTCGGTAGCGGGCAATAAAAGGAATAGTATTATCCTCATCAATTAACTGTACTGCAGCTGTCACCTGCCATTTTTCAACACCCAGTTCACTGCTCAGTTTTGCTTCAATATCTATCATACTTTTCTCCTTTATTCATTGAATACAACGGGGCTGCAGCAAAATTATCCTATTCTTGCCGCAGCCCCGATCACTTTTATTCTATATATGCTAGTACATCGTTTTCGAAATAACTACACCATTCACTTGCCTGCGAATCCGAGTGTGCAGGTAGAAAAGCCTCGGCGTAGCCCGCTACGCCTGCGTTTTTTACCTGCACACTCGAATCCGCATCCTACGCGATTGGTATAGTTATTTACGAAACGATGTACTAGAAAATATCTTTCGGCGGTACATAGTTCGGATTGGCACCTCTGTAATGCATCGTCACTTCCGCATCATTATGTGACACCTCAATACGCATAGACTGTGCCGGATAAACCTGCTTCATGCGCCGCAATGTCATTCTTGCCAGTGCAAAAGCCAGACCTTCACATTCTTCCGGAGAATGCAGGTCGCGAAATCTTTTTTTACTGAAATTGAAATCATCTATGGAATTGCTGTACCGACTGTCATGGTAAGTATAAGTAATCCCTGTATTTGTCACGGTATAAACCAGATCCGCTTCCACAAAAGCCATATTGGAGCCATGATCAGCATGTGAAATCATTCGCTGAAACATCATCTCCTGATGATCAATCATCGGTGTGAAAAGATCCGCTTTTGCCATGGCACGATCACAATACTTCCGAATCTCTGTATCATAAGCTGCTGCTTCTTTCTGAGTTTTCATATCCGCCTCTTTTTGGGCCTTTTTTTTATCTGCATTTCCTTTGGCCTGAATTTCCTTCACCCTTCTCTCAATATTTGCATTTGTATCATTTACTTTGCCGCATGCCGCTCCCCACATTCCAATCGGTATCAGAAAACCGACAACAAACCCAATCAACCCTCCTGTAAATGCACCAATTACCCATCCCAAAAGAACACCGCCAATGATGTATCCCGTTGCTTCCGGTTTTTTCTCTGGTTTCAGCGCATTGATTTCCCGCAAAACACGACTGTCAATCTCACTTGCTTTCCGATTTGATTCTGCATTATTGTTCAAACGCATCTGCTCTTTCATCCTACTGTTATTAATTGGATCCATTGCCTGCTCCTTTGCGCAGGATGTTTAATCACATCCTGCGTCTTCCAAATGATATCTTCTCATATAAATATTTCTGATATTTTGACTGCTGTTTACAGCCCCAGCGCCAAAAGCTCCGACACTTCGTCCGCCTGGTGCTCAATTTTTAAGGCCAGATAATTTAAGGCCTCTCTGCCTTTTTCCTGCTCTGCATTGACACTGTCAATGATTTCAATGATTTCATCTTCATATACTCCCTGTTCATCAGACACATCCGCCACTCTCTGTCTGAGAGCACGGCCTGCCTCCTCAAAATTATCATTGAAATGATGCAGATCAGAAGCCAGTTTCTGAAGGTTCTCTACCCCCTGCTGATTAATTCCGTATCCTGCCATGTGATTCTCCCCCTTTTCCCTTATTCGATACGGATTTAAAAAGATTCTCCTGACTCTTCAATTCTTCGTATCTTTGAAAGAATCTTTCCTCTCAATTCCTCTGCCTGAATAAGTACTTTTGATAAGGATACAATGCACTCTTCCACTTTGATAATGGCCTTTTGGCTGTACACATCATGTGCCATATTATCGCTGCAGTCAATAACCGCATCATGCATCCTCTCCAGATCATCATTAACTGCATTCATATACTCCGTCAAAGCTCTTGCCGCCGTACGCAGCGCATCTGTACTTACATTCCTGTCTGACATAAAATTTCCTCCCAAAAACTTAATCTATCTCCTTAACTTCATGCCTCTATTCTAACAAAATCTGCTTTTCCAACCGTTCCCGGTCTCAACAAAAATACGTCTTATCTGCCTCAGCCCAAAATATTGTGGTAAAAATGCGGCTTCATCATCCATGTATCTCTTCCATTGGTATACATAAAAGTATCCTTTGCCAGTTCCACCGCCTTTTTACTGCATCCAATCTCCGCCGCATCCGCTCTTGTCATATGGAATACCAGCTGATGATGAAAACCTTTCACATCCATTCGTGTATTCACGAAATCTTCTGCCTGTTCAAAACCGAATAAAAAATGGATATCATTCATTGAAATTCTTTTTAATACCCATTCCAAATCCTTCCTGACATCGCAAATACCTGCGTCATCCGACGAAGTTTTTCCCTTTCCTGAAACCGAAGCATTGTATTCCGCAATCAAACGTTTCTTCTCGTTGACATCCTGCGTATTTTTGATTTTTCTCAGAATATCTGCCTGTGATTCCTGCGGTTCTTTAAAACGGCCTGCTTTCAGGCTATCTGCATCGCCAAAAAGTGCCATCTCCTCTGCCATTCGCTCATAGCCCAATACAATGACCAGCTTTTTTCCCTTACCTTTATCCAGAATCTGCTGTTTTATTTTTTTGACGGATGCACAGACAGCCTCTGTTCCAAGGTGACACGGAAACCCTCTAAGCAGTGTTGTGCTGTACTTTTTATAAACCCGGCTGTCTGGATGTGCCCAAAACTCAACACCGCCTCCACAGCGTCTGTAGCTGTTAATCACCGATACAATGACACTCATTGCATATTCATATCCGCCGCCTGTCACCAACATATTTTCCGACGGACGATTTGTCAGGGCAAACGGCCGTGCCAGCTGAAATCCTCTCGGTACGCCTGGATAAACCAGAACGTCCTCCGGATTAAGTTTCCCCGACACCTTAGCCTCAGTCTCATACCTTTTGTAAAAAGGTACCTGACTCTTAAAAGTCTGAAGTTTACTGCCGTCAATCATTACCGGATGTTTATCACGATAAAATCTGTCCGGACCTAAAGCACTGTTTTCTGCCGCCTGCATATGCTGATTCAGCATGTCAATCATATGCTCAACTTCATTCTCCCTTGTATACATATTTTTCAGATGTAAGACACGGATTTCACCACTGCTGTCTCTCCATTTAAACAGAGATTCAAAAACCGGCAATGAACAAATTTCATTCTGCAAAGCTTCCGTCATCATGGAGGAAGACAATCCCAGCGTCTCCTTGATCTCCTGCGGCGTATTATAGAGGGCAAAACGCTGCTGAATCTGCTTTCTGGCCGGTTCTGTCAGACCTTCAACACCGTCTGAATAGGTCTGACTGGCAAAAATAAATTTAAAGCCGAAAGCAGCACCTTCTCGGAGAAGATTTTCCAATTTTAATGTGTAATCCGCTTTATAGCCATCGCCCTTTGTCATCCTCAAAATCTGTGACATCTGTGCAAATTCATCAATTATAATAAAAATTGCAGGCATATCCACTTCCGGCGGTACATCTTCCAGTTTTTTCCACTGATTCTGTGAAAAAATACGCTTCCTTTCCTCAAGAATTTCCTGCAGGCGGTCAATGATATCAAATACCACTTCCTCTGACTTTTCAAGCAGCACATACTTTACATGAGGCGGTGTATGTGTCATATATCTGCTGAATTCCAGCATTTTGAAATCCAGCAGCCATAATTCCAATTCATCCGGATGATAATTCATAACCAGGCCGCTGATTATTGTATGAAGCAGTGTAGATTTACCGGAACGTGCAGCCCCCATCATATAAGCTGCAAACATTTCATTCTCAAAGCTGGCTCTGACCGGCTGATCCTCCTCATCCACCGCAAAGGCAATCTCAATCGGCTTTCTTTTTCCCTTTGAGCGCTTCGGCAATGTTACAGGAAAGCGATCAAAAAAAGCTGTTCCTTTTTCATTTGGCATCATATTTTTCTGAATTTCCGTTATAAAAGTATCCGGCAGATTTGCCGGTGCCTGCAGCCACCGAAACAATGTATTGCGCCCCTGTTCATCCTTCCAATAAAAACGGCCCATTGAATCACCGCGCACATACAGACAACGGCCGTCACTCCCCATTTCAGCTGATAAATCCTGTCTTCCAAAGGGATAACCGATTCCTTCCGCATCACTTTTCTTCACCAATTCAATGACAACAATTCCCAACCGCTCTGCATTATTCAGCAGATACATCCATTCCGATGATTGATATGTAGGATACTTCGCCGCCTCCCTGTTAATAACCAGCAGGCGATGCGGAATCTGATATGCCGGTTCATGGGTCTGATTATACTTTTCCGCACTCTGTGCACCAAGCTTTGCCTCAGCCTTATGATAATATGCTGCAAGCATTTTCAGCTGCATTTCAATTTCTTTGCTGCTGCAGGGAACCGGATCAATCATCCCTTTTTTTACCCCCGCCAACTTCGACAGTTGTCCAAGCAGATAACCATTATAATAAATTGAATCCAACAGAGAGACCCTGATATTGGACACTGAAAAATGACGGATATAATTCAGCAAAATTGCCATTATTCCTGCTCTCAGCTCTTTTTCATTATAGTCTGTATACTCAACCAGCAGCCTCTCAGCTCCACTTGCATGAAATCCAACCGGATAACAGATACAATTATTCTGCTCATCAAAATACCTTCCCAGACTGTTTTCTAATACCGGCTTTAAAACTCTCGGAATATCTGCTGCCTGTGCAGCAAATCCAAACAGAATTTTCTGCTGTCTATTTTTCTTCTCCTGCTGCCACTGCATAAAATACTGAGGTGTAATCTCATAATGTCTCTCAATGGCACTGAACTGCCGCACCATTTCCTGAAAATCATCACCCCGTAAATATTGTCCGCATCTGGCCAGTATCCGTTTTTTTGATTCATTGATTTGATTAGCTTCGTATTCGAACTGCTGCTTCGCCTGCTGCAGTGCTTTGTTTTTTTCGCCTTCAATGACGCTCAGATATTGATCCACATAAGCGCAATAGGCACCTGCCATACAAATCACTTTCTCAGCCAACGGGTCATAGCGGCAACTGATATCCACTTGCTGTGCCATTCTGTTCAATGTCTCTATATCAGGTTTGACCGGCGTTCTTTTTTCACTCTGAAGCCCTGTATCCGAGCTTGTTCTAGCAATACGATAAAATGTCAGGATCTCTTCTCTCATATTCAGCCAGGATTCTTTTTCTGCCGCAAAACGCGCCTTAATTTGCTGCACATCGCCAGCATAAATCGTTTCCAGCTTCTGTCTCTTCTGGTCCATCCTGTCAAATTCTTCATGCCAGCGTTCAAATACATTATCTAACCGGCTAATCTGTTCCTGTACTGTCATTGCAGCTCCCTACTTTCCTTATTTATTCTGTATCATATTCATTTCTGTTTCCATGTTTTAAGTATATCAATTTCAGTGAGCTGCCATGATCCCAGAAAATCTAAAAACCAGCTATAATGAACACAACAGCAGTACTTCATCCGCCTGCTTATTTAAAAGTTCTGCCAGACGAACAATGTCATCTCTTCCCGATTTCAGTCCCTGAACGTTCTTATCCACGATTTCCGTGATTTCATCTGAATAGATTCCCAAATCATTCTCCAACGAATGGATTTTCCTTTTCAGCATCTGATCCTGTTCGAGCATATCATTCGCACATTTTAATAAATCCCGGCCCAAATTTCTAAGTGCCTCTGCTCCTTCCGGCGTAATGTCATACCTCGCCATATTTGCCCTCCTTTTACAGATGATAAGAAATAAAGCGTTCCAAATAATAGAAAAGATTCTTTTTCTCTCCATCAGCATCGTCCGGATTCACTTCGACAGCATTCAAAAGAATTCTGGCCCCACATTGGCAAAAGCGCTGTCCCGGCACCAGTTTAGCTCCGCACATACAGCAAAATCTCGGCTGCTGCCTACTCTCATAATTTTCTTCTTTCCTGGTCTCTGCAGTCTCTATCTCTTCTTCTGCTTTTTTACCTTCTTCGGCCTCGTTTCCCTCTTCCGATTTCTCGTTCTCTATTGTCTCTTTCTCTTCTTCCGTCTTCTTGTTTTCTTCGGGTTCTTCTGCTTCTTCACCCTCCGCCTTAATTTTATCAACAACAGACTTCAATGCATCCATATCCATCCAGGCTGCAATGGAGACATCATCTGCACTGCCTTCCTTTGAAAGGCGCGGCAAATATGCCTTCAGTTCATCTACTGCCTGGGTATAATCCGAAATTGAGAAAGCATAGAGAATTGTTTTATAAAAATCATACATATCTTCTTCATTTTTAAATGAATCATCAATGCCATCTGACCCCATAAAAACAGCTGTCGGAATTTTCTCCGAATAGAAATGCCGAAAATCCCGAAGCGCATCTGAACCGCAAATTGACGTTGTTTTGTTCAAGAAACATTTTTCATCCCATGGAATAGGCTGCGTACAACTACCTGCCTCATCAAATGCCGCACATTTGCCATCCCCAATCTGAATACCAAACCAGTAATCCCTTGTCACCGCCGCTGCAATGAGTGTCGCCCCATAAGCCCGTTCAATTCGATGGCCTGAGAAATACGCCGCACCGGCTTTCTCCGAGACGCAATCCAGTTCCTCCTCCGTAAAAGGATTCGCTTCATAATGGCTCCTGACAGACTCGTTCCAGTCATTGATAATGGCCGCTTCCAATTGTGTCAGCATCATATCCGGTTCCGCCAGAAACGCTTCAGGGCTGATATTTTCAAATAACCGACGAATATTTTTGACTGCCGCTTCACAGGCCATGGCTGAACCAATCTGGCTGCGGACATAATCGCAGCCGCCGTGGCCGTCGCTGACAACGGCCACTGTGCCACATTCGTCAGAAAAACTTGCAGAACTATCCTGGCAGACTCTGCCATCATGAAGATGGCTCTCTCCTCTTTCTGACATATGAAATGCTTTAAAATTCATCATGGTGCTCTCCTTTATTTTTACCAGACAATATAGTCACTTTCAGTTGGACCCGGTCCCGGCTGCGGCTTCGGATCCGGTGCTGGCTTCGGCTTCGGCTGTGGCTGTGGCTTTGGTGTTGGCTTCGGTGTTGGCTTCGGCTGCGGTGTTGGCCGTGGCTTAGGATCCTCTCTTCTTTTTTCCTCACCGATTTTGTTTCCCGTCTGTTCATTTTTATTTTTACCGCTTGTATCCGTTGAGCTGCTGCCAATCTGGGAGGATGTTACTGTCACAAACTGAATCCATTTCTTCAGCTCTTCCGGTGTATGTACTTCAATGACAGACTCATCCGAACCTGTAAATTCTGCCAGCATACTCTTATTTGCATCATTACCAATACCAATAGCCACTTTAATCGCTGCTTTGAACCAGTTGTTGCGCTTCAGCACTTCAATACCGCTTCTGTAATCATCTGTCGGCTCACCATCTGACATAAGGAACAGTACCGGCGCATAGGAACCGCTGACTTCCTTCATAAAGGTTTTTGTTGAAAGTGCTTCATTCAGCTCCCGGCATGCATCGCCAAGGGCTGTCGTACCGCCTGCTTCAACATATTCCCATCTGTATGCTTCATCTTCTACTGAAACCGGCGCTGCAGTCACCCATTTTGCCTTTGTAGCAAAATTAAGGACACACACCTTAATCTCAGCATCTGCATTCTCTTTGGAGATTTCCTTAATCTTCGGAAGAATACCTTCAATTGCTGCATTTACCTGCCCAATCTTGGCACCTCTCATAGAACCGGATGTGTCAATGATAAAAAATAATACCATTGTACGTCTTCCAACTTTTACTGTTTCGTCATATAATCCCATGTTCTTTTCCTCCTAAAACTTTCCTTAAGTGATTTTGTAATTACAGTATACGCTTTTCTTCTCTGCCTTTCGTTCCCGGTCCTTTAAAAAATCGTCCCTTCACACGTGCCGCCAAAATTGATGCAAATTCCTCGTCCAATCTGCATACTCCGTCCATTCTCAATGATTCTTTCCGTGCCATTCGGCAACATCACTCGCCATGAACGTCCACTGATATTATGAAGTCCCCAGATAGATGGATTCTGCGGATTTCTTACCACATCAGCCGTAATGGTAAAACAGTCCGCATTATCTTCCATGGTATGGCAGGCATACAGTTTCTTTCCCGGAACAAGAACAACTTTGCTCTTTTTCAAATGTAAAAAATAAGGTCTGGAAAGTTTTTTGCCGCAATTCATACAGATACATTCTGCAGCATCCGGATCAATAAATGTCTCATCTCCACAGCTGCATCGTGCCAGACAATCTCTTAATGCCACGAAGACTTCTCTCCACTCCTGTTCCGTCATTCTATGTCTGATATCTGTGCCTACCAGACGTGCCTGACTGAAGGCGTCCGCAAACGCTTTGTGTACAAATTCCGGATAATATGGCCACAGTTTTATCGCATTCGTATGGACTCCGCGCACAGGTCTGTTGCATGAGTCCATCGGATCCCATGTAAAAATCGGATGAATGCCATAACATTCGACTTCGTAGTCTTCACGCATACACGGATACTTGGAAACAGTTCTTTTCCCTTCCAATGGATGCTCAACAAAGAGCATTTTATACAGCACAACAGCCAGAGAGAAACGGTCTGTATGAATGCTCGGCTTTGCCTCATGCCGAACCACTTCCGGTGCCATATAACGGCATTTACCGGCAATGCCTGAGTTATCACCGTATTCCGACACATTATCATTATCACAGATCAGCACATCACCCGTCTCCGGATGAATACTGAAATTGCCGTCATTCAAATCCTGATAACTGAATCCGGCATTATGCAGCTTTTCAAATCCATCAATCAACCCCAGTGCCGCATTAATTAGGGCTTTAATGCCTGAGAAATGAACATCTGCCAACAGGTAATGTTTGAATTCTGCGTATCCGTCCGGAATTAAATCCATCAGATAACCAAATCCGCCGTCAATAGGCACTGTCAGTTCCACAGGCCACACAAAAGCCTTTGTCGGTGCACCCTTTTTGATGTTGTTCTGAAGATTACGGTAAAACTTGCCTTTATCTGCAATTTTATCCATCTTGTACCACTTCAGTGCCATGTCTTTTCCTTCATAGCGAACTTTATAAATATAACCCTGTCCACCTTCTCCAAGCTCCTTCAACACCCTGCATTCTTTGCCTGATGTCATCTTAATAACCTGTCCTTTTGTTAATCTCTCCATCATCTATACCCCTTTCATTCGTAAAATATTCCTTATGTCCTTTGGTAATATCAGAATACCATAGTAAGACTGATTGCTATTTCCCGAAAATCATAATTTTTGCCGTTAAGTACTAAATATCTCTTCCCCCCTGCTCGAAAACTGCCAAAAAATCGAAACGATAAACTTGATGCCCGCTTAAAAAGAGGAATTCTGTTTACAAAAGATAAAACAGCCGACAGGCACTTAAACTTTCATCGTTCAAATGTCTGCCGGCTGCTGCCGCTTCGGATCCATCATTTTTAGTTCTGGACTTTCTCACATATCACTTATTTTATTTCTTTTTGCGTATCTTCTTAATAATACTAACCACCGCAAATATCACCGCAAACAGAATCACAAAGTACGGAATACTGGCCACAAACCAGATGCACAGATTCTTTGCACTCTCCTCAATGGCTCTCAGACTGTTTTCAAGACCATTCAGCATCTTCTGTCCGATAGAAAGCTCACCGGTCGGTGTCTCATTCTTCACTTCCTGAATGCTGATATTCACGGTGTCGTAATCCACCTGATTATCATAAACTTTCAGCTGAGACATATAGGATTCCAGCTCATAACGCACATCCGTCAAACGGGACTGGATACTCATGGTATCCTCCACTGTCTTCGCCTGCTCCATCAACTTCATCAGCTGCTCCTGCTCTGCCTGAAGTGCTTCCACATGACTCTTCAAATCTGTATAAGTCAGCGTCACATCCTCCACATTCTCCGATTTACTTGTCACATTGGCCATTTCTCCAACCGTTCCGAGAAAATCATTAGTTTTATCCTTTGGAATCCGCAGTGTCAGAGAAGCATATCGACTGTTCTCTGTATAATAGCTATTGCCATTGACATAAGAACTCTCCACATATCCGCCAAGATTCTGTGTCTCCTGCTGCAGCTGTGCCACCAGATTGTCAAAATCTGTTGTCTCCGCGTCAAGATTAAATGTACGAATCAGTTTACGACTATTTTCTGTTTCCGCACTTTTCGCCGTCTCGTCACTTGTTTCCGCGGTGCTTTCTCCGCCCGCTTCCTCGTCCGTCTTTGCTGCTGCCGCAGCTTCATTCTCGCTCATGACAGCTATTCCGTCAGACGCACCGGAACTCCCCCCGGTTTCTGCCGTTGCGGCCGCATAATTCATGCCGTTATAGTCAGCCGGTGCAGCTTCTGCACCATCACCCTCTGCTGAATACTCCTCTGCCCCGCCTGCCGAATAGGCATCCATGGCGTAACTGCTTTTTGATGTTGCTGAAGCCGTCTCATAGGAGCTGCCTGCTCTGAACATGCCGCCTGCTCCCTGAGCTGTACCTAATACAATGATACAAACTGCACACACTGCTGCCGATGTCTTCCATGTACTGCCGCCGGAAAAGATCTTCCCAAGTTTTGCAAAAAAACCTGTCCTTACTTTCTTCTCAGTCCGCACTTCCTTCTCAGGAAGATTGCTCTCAATCTTTGCCCACAGGTCCGGTGCATCGGATTCTGTCATTTTCTTGTAAGCTTTTTCAACTTCTTTCTCTGTCATACGCCGACCCTCCTTAACTTTTCCAGACTGTTTTGATATTTCCATGTCACTGTTCCCATAGGAATGCCTAAAACCTCCGCAATTTCCTTAAATGTCATCTGTCCTGCCAGCTTCATTGTCATAATCTGCCGCTCTGTCTCCGGCAGTTTTTCTACCGTCTCTCTGAAATTCATCCGACCGACCACTTCATTTTCCATAGAATCAGCTATTCCCGCGGCTGTATCAGCAGCTGATACCTCCGGTACTTCTTCTGTCAGCTGTTCCCGTCCGGCTTTTCTCATAAAGTCAATGGCCATATTTCTTGCAATAACTGTCATCCATGTCTTATGCCCGCTCCCGGCCTTATACTGATCAGCCATATTCCACAACTTGATAAAAAAATCTGCTGTCAGATCCTCGGCATTCTCCTTATTCTTCACAACCCCCAGGATCACTGCGTATATATAGGAAATATACGCTTCATAAATTTCTTTCAGCCCCACTTTGTCACCTTTTTGAATGCGGCGCATACAGCGGTCGAACTCCCGATTATTCACACAGCCACCTCACCTTCATAAATTCTATCCGGTTCATTCCATACTCTCAAACCCGTCATATTCACTTTATTTCTTAATACTTTCTATAGGATATACGATCCTCTCCTGTTTTTTTATGGCGATTTTAAAAATTTTCTCCAGGAGAAATGATTTTATTGCCCAAAACTTCATTTTTCTGTAAAAAAACAAAAAGCTGCAAACAATTTAATGTCTGCAGCTTTCAACTGTCTTATCATATATAATTTTAAATCCGTGCGTTTAGCTTCGAATCCGACCCATAAACGTTACCGCTGCAGTTGGCTCAGCCCAGGCACCCTCACGGCACACGGAAGGTCCAGCTTAGTGCTGCTCCATTCCTGACCTGACACGGTTCACTGGTTCCCGTTGCGCGAGACCCAAACGTCAACGCTACTTACAGCGGGCTGCTCTACAAATCAAGACCCTCGGCTGAAACATCACCCCTGCTGTAGCGGATTGCAGGTACAGGGCACCGCTATCTCCCCGGCTGCACGGAAGCTTTATAACATATTTCAGCACATGGTCAGCCCATGTTTGTTTATTATACCCCGAAAAAGGACACGCTGTCAAGCGAAACCTTCCCTGCTTTCATCTGATGTTTTCATCTGCTTGCATCGCCTGTTTCAACTGCCGTTTTCCATCCGGCTTCGTCTATCAGTTTTCATCCAGCAATGCCATCACTTCCTTCGACAATTGACCATAGGTACAGCGTCCATCCTTGTCCAGCAGATCAGTTGGTCTGTGGATCACCCGATAGTTTTTTCTTTTCCTCCCTTCCGGCGAGAATGGGCTCGGGCAAAGCCCGATAATGGGTCAAGGGACTGGTTCCTTGTAGGTTCTTAGGGCAACACCCTAAGCCCTCGGAGAGCTTATTGGAATTAATATCTGCAATTTTCAAGGTTCATCAGAGCCTTTTTCTTTGACTCTGTTTTTTCATAAATCATTTGACACTATCTCCATACTTTTCATGCGTTATTGCGTTAAAATATACTAGCTTCAGTATACCATACATACTAATAGCAGGTCATTTGTCTTTCTTTACGTATATTATCTGTTGTCAGATGGAATTTTCCTCATAAATTTCGTATAAAAACAAAAAAGAACCTTTCTCTTCCTCTTCGGACTTTCATCCGATGGATAAAAAATCTTCTTTCGAATGTTACTCCGAATTTACAGCTATCCTCGTTGTTCAGAATAGCAATGTCTACTAATTTAACGATTGATTGTATCGCACGCTTTTTCTCATCAGATGACATATTATCATTGATTCTAATAGATGTGCTAATCAACATTACACCCCTTTCATCTTCCATAAACTACATCGGTAATTAAATTACTGTTAATTTCTGAATAAGTCTTTTTACCGGATATCCTCTTTAACTTTCTCTGATAATGCCTGATGCTGCTATCATAACACATCTCTTTTTGATAGCTGTTACCACAGTGGCATATTTTTGCAATTAGTCCACATCATGCAAATTGTATAAATGCAATGCCTTACAAAAAAAGAAAAGCTCCAGTCATCACATATCCTATAAAACTGAAGCCTCTTTTGAATATCTCAATCACACCCACGATCCGGCCTTCGCCGTACATCCATGTCCTTCACCTATATTCTGCCACCAGGAAGATAAGTCTGAGCTTCGGGGAGCGACCCCTAACTTCTTACCCCGGCTTACGCCCAAGCCTGCACAGGAATGGCTACCTGCAAATTTCACCGTCCATTCAGAATACAAACCAATCATTCTGCCATATGGCTACTTTCACCGGCTACTTCCGTTATAGGTGGATTTCTCCGCCGTCAAAGCAGAGTGCATTGTTGGCTTTACCTCTGTCATACCGGCTGCCACACCGATACCCCTTAGGCTTATTCCTGCACCGCAGGCGTCTATTGCTGCACCCGGAAGTTCCGTGCAATTAAGTGCGAACATCTCTGCGATATGCGTTTTCGTTGACGCTTTCCGTCTCCCCGGGATTCATCACTGAATTCCGGCGGCCTCCCTGAGCAGGTATCCTTGCTCAGATCAACCGGACATCCTCACCATTTCGGCTCTTGGAAATTACCGCACACCTCGAAGTACTGGCGTACTTTATTCATCGAGTTGATCGCAGGCATGATTCAAATATTCAAATCTCAAATATGAAGTTTTCATCAGGCTGAAGCTTCTGACCTTTTCGAATTAGTCTCTCCCGCCGACAAAGGTTATTATATAGGATGACTACGCATTTGTCATTCAACCAGCAGTTTAAAATAATAGTAACTGTTCAGAGCTAACCTCCAAAATGCTACGCATTTCGTCGGTGTGGCGTATCCGCCGTACCACCGACAGGCTCTCTGTCCTCCTGATGCTGCTATCATAGCATACTCACTTTGTGAATCTGTTACCGTAATTGTAAATTTTGGCATTTAGCTCACATTGTGTAAATAATATATGTTTAAAATTTCTTGCCTTGACTATCTCAAATCAACCATTAAAAAACGGACACGTGAATTTCTGAGGGATCACCTCAAATCTTCACGCATCCGTTTTTTATTCATACATATAAAGGATTCCCAATGTTCCCGGACCGCAATGACAGGAAATCGTTCCTCCTGCGCGGGTCACATAAATGTGCTCTACTCCCGGCTGCCACTGTCTGATCTTATCCTGAACCAGTTGGATAATGTCCTCATCAATACCGGAATGCGTAATAAATATCCGGTTCTGCCGGATGTTGTCTTTCCCTTTCAGCAGATCATCCGCGTAAGCCGCAAAACACTTTGCCGTCTTGCCACGATACTTCTTTGTAGACAGCATCTTGCCGTTCTGCACATCAATGCGCGGTTTCAATTTCAGAAGATTGGCTCCGATAGCCGCCACTGAACTGCATCTGCCGCCTTTCCAGAGATACTCGATCACATCCACCAGAAAGCTGGCCTGACATTTGGCGGAGTCTTCACGAACCCTTGCCGCGATTTCTTCTGCAGCAAAGCCCTGATCCCTGAGATCACAGGCTTCCAGTACAAGCAGACCGATTCCCGTTGACAGTGACCTGGAATCCACCGGATACACATGTCCCGTTTCTTCTGCGGCAAGCACCGCCTGATTATATGCCGTTGACATCTCTGAACTGATGGTAAAATGGACAATCTCATAGCCCTCATCCAGCCATGGCCGCCAAAACTGTTCATAATCATAGGCATTCGGTGCTGATGTCGTGCACAATCTTCCTGTCCTCTCATAATGGGCGTAAATATCATCCGGTGTAATACTTACATTGTCCTGCAGCAACTCCCCATCCCTGACAATAGGATGCGGAAGAACTGCAATATCATACTGTATCAGCAATTCCTCTGACAAATCGCAGGTACTGTCACTTATAATCTTTACTTTACTCATGCTCTGATCCTTTCAGTCTTCTTGTAAACAATATCGGTCATCCAACTGCCTACGCTTCCACCTATTCATCCTACATTCAGCATCAACCACTGGATCCTAATGGCAAATTACTTAATTACTTCTATCTCCAAACTGATCCGATTCTTTATGCCAACTCCATATGACCTTCCATTTCGAAGTAATCTTCCCATGCTGCGGGTCCGCCGGCCAGTACCGAACACCCCTTATCAAGGGAGATTCCCGTACCATCCATACGGCTTATACGGCCGCCGGCTTCCTGCACGATCAATGAACCAGCCGCATAATCCCAAGGCGACAGACGGCACTCAAAGAATAATTCACAGCGTCCACTGGCAATATCACACAGATCCAATGCTGCAGAACCGCTTCGTCTCACATCAAGACTTGCCTTATGCAGTGTTTTCACCAAATCAAAGGTCTGATCAATTAATTCCGCATAATAAGGAGATGTCCCGAAACATACAAGTCCTTCTTCCAGTTGGTTAGAAGATACATGCAGCGGTTGACCATTTAAAAAGGCTCCCTTTCCTCGCTGCGCATAAAACATCTCATTACTGTATGGGTTATAAACAACACCGATTTCCATAGTCCCATGAAGTGCCAGTCCCACAGACACGCAACTTCTGTGATAATTTTTGATAAAATTGGTCGTTCCATCGATAGGGTCCACAATAAATGCATAACCTTCACCAATTGCTTTGCTGTGTTCTCCTTCCTCACCGATAAATACCGCCTCCGGCAGAATTTTCAGCAATTCCTCCTCCAGATAAGCCTGAACCGCCACATCATACTTTGTCACAAAATTTGCCCGACCCTCTTTGGAACTGACATTCCGTTCGGTGCCGTCTGCAAACAATATAATATCGCCGCATTTTTTGACCACTGCCACTATTTCATCAAGCATCTTCTAATTCCCCTTTATATTCCCGCATTTCAAGACCTGCCTGAAACATCCGCCGGTATTTTCTTTCATCTTCATCAGCTAACACAGCGGTTTAGAGATAATCTCCAAACCGCTCTATAGTCATTCATATTCAAGACGCATTTGCGAGTCCCGGTACGAAATTTGGATCTGCTGTGCAGACATACTTTCTAACCGAATTTCTGCGTATTACTTCAACTTCTTAATACGTTCAACCGCTTCAAGTGTGTTCTCATATGAACCGAAGGATGTCAGACGGAAATAACCTTCACCGCTTGGTCCGAAGCCTGAACCAGGTGTTCCCACAACGTTCGCTTTATCAAGCAGATAATCAAAGAATTCCCATGAGGTCATCTTATCCGGTGTCTTCAACCAAATATATGGCGCATTCACACCGCCTGAAGCAGAAAATCCTGCTGCTGCAAGGCCTTCTCTGATAATCTTCGCATTATTCATATAGTAAGCAATCTGTTCCTGTGTCTGAGCCTGACCTTCCGGTGTATAAACAGCTGCACCGGCCTGCTGAATGATGTAAGGTGCACCGTTGAACTTTGTGCCGTGGCGTCTTGCCCACAGGCTGTTCAATGTTACATCGCCGCACTTAAGTGCTTTAGGAATAACCGTGAAGCCAAGACGTGTGCCTGTAAAGCCTGCGTTCTTGGAAAAGCTTCGAAGCTCGATGGCACATCTGTCCGCACCATCACATTCATAAATCGTATGCGCTACATTATCTTCTGAAATATAGGCTTCATAAGCAGCATCATAGATGATCACTGCACCCTTTTCAAGAGCATAATCCACCCATTTCTGAAGCTCTGTCTTCGGAATTGTCGCACCTGTCGGGTTATTCGGGAAACAAAGATAGATGATATCCGGTGTTTCTTCAGGTAATTCAGGAGCGAATCCATTCTCCTCTGTACAAGGCATGTAGATTACATTAGAAAATCTCTCTGTGGCCTGATTATAATCACCTGCTCTGCCTGCCATAACGTTGGTATCAACATAAACAGGATAAACCGGATCACACACTGCGATGCGGTTATCGACTGAGAAAATATCTCCGATATTACCGGAATCACTCTTGGCACCATCACTGATAAAAATTTCATCAATGGCAATCTCCACGCCGCGGGCCTTATAATCATGCTGTGCAATGGCACTTCTCAGAAATTCATAGCCAAGATCCGGTGCATAGCCCTTAAATGTCTCCTTGACAGCCATCTCGTCAACTGCACTGTGCAGTCTTGAAATGACAGCCGGTGCCAATGGCAATGTCACATCGCCGATACCAAGGCTGATGATCTGGTCTTTCTTCTCCGGACTAGCTTCCTTATATGCAGCTACTTTCTTCGCGATTGTTGAAAACAGGTAGCTGCCTGGTAATTTAAGATAATTATCATTGATTTTAAACATCTTCGTGTCCTCCTCATCTTATCCGCTCGCATTCTTAGTGTTTGCTAACGAACTTACGGTTCTGTTCACCATTGTAACTCATGAAAGCATTTCATGCAATAGTTTTCATTCGACTCTCTTTGCCTAATATTCGCGCCATCACTCCGGAACGCATTCAGAAATATACTGTAGTTTAATATTTCGGCATATCTGCCTATCCTATTCGGATTTTACGATCTTACAGCAACGTCCTACAATTTTATAAACTCTGGCTTTCTGTGATCAAAAACTGTCAGATATCTGAACCCGGCCTCCTGAAGCATCTCATGGGCTTCCTTCTGATAAAAGCCGATATATTCTGCTTTGTGGGCGTCACTGCCGATAGTAATGATCTCACCGCTGCATTCCCGGTATAACTTCAAAATCGACATCGGCGGCATGGCATCCTGCATGGCCTTATAATATCCGGAGACATTAAGCTCAATACCCCTGCCCTTCTCCGTCAGATTCTTAAAAAGCTGACGGAATTTATCTTCATAAGGCTTTAGGTCAAGACGCAGATGATTGCGTTCAAACATATAGCGCAGCGGATAGGTCAGATGCCCCATCACATCAAAATCGCCCATTTCCGACAATTTCAACAGCCAATCCACATAATGATCATACATTTTCGACACATCAATTTTTTCGAAATCATAATAATAGACGTCCAGATCTTTTTCCATATTATGGATGGAACCAATAACAAAATCCAGCACATCTCCATAGTCTTTCATAAAAAGTTCTGCAGCCTCCGGATTAACCTGAGGCTGTCCAAGCTCCGCTCCAATCCGCACTTTCAATTGACCGGCATATTTTTCCTTCATATTGCAAAGTTCTTTGTAAAGTCCAACGGCATCCATATGATGCTGTTCACCGCCGGACACATCAAAATTCATCTGTTCATCGTAAGGCAGTCCCGTATAAATATCCATATGATCTGTAATCGCGATTTCTGACAGACCTCTCCGGATCGCCGTCTGACAGATTGTATCCAGTTCTTCCGAACCATCAAAAGAATATTTCGAATGCATATGATAATCTGCTAAATACATTTCTCTTTTTCCTTCTTTCTTCTCTCCCGCAGTTCACGGAAAAATCCACTGAGCATGGATGAACACTCATCATGGAGCACATCCTTCGTCATCTCCACCTGATGATTGAAACGTTTCTCCTGCAATACATTCAACACAGAGCCCGCACAACCTGCCTTTGCATTCATGCTGCCGATCACCACTCTGTCCACACGGGCCTGAACAATCGCTCCGGCACACATCGGACACGGCTCCAGTGTAATATACATAGTACATCCCTCCAGACGCCAATCTCCCAAGTATTTACTGGCTTTCCGAATGGCATTCATCTCTGCATGGGACAATGTATTCTTCTCCTTATTGCGCTTATTATATCCACGGGCAATAATCTTTCCCTCATAGACGATCACACAGCCGATCGGCACTTCATCAATCGCCGCTGCCTTCTTCGCCTGCGCCAGTGCAGCCTTCATAAATCTCTCATCTTCTGTCATCCTGTATCACTTCCTCCAAATTTTTTAGATGTAATTTTCTAAAATCTCAGAAATACTTTATACTTTATTAATAATTATCTATTGTATTTTTAGAACTATAGTGTATAGTATTGGCATAAGGTTGAGAAAGCCTTATAGCCAGAAAACAATATAGAACATAACAATCCTCTCTCTTAAGAAAAAGGCATCCGAACGGCAGGATGCCTTTTTCTTATATTCGCACAATATTTTTATAAATATTTAATCATTTATAATGCAATAATATGATATAATAAATTTCAGATACATAATTGTATGACATTTCAGTTTTTATCTCTGAACAGTTACAACATTTTATGTATAAACATAACTCAACAGATGTTGAAGGAGGTTTCTTTATGGCTAAGAAAATTTTAATGCTTTGTGGTGATTTTACAGAAGATTATGAGACAATGGTTCCTTTCCAGGCACTGTCTATGCTCGGCTATCAGGTTGATGCTGTTTGCCCGGACAAGAAAGCCGGAGAAGTTGTCAAGACAGCTGTTCACGATTTCCTTGGTGATCAGACTTACACCGAAAAGCCGGGACACAATTTTGCATTAACTGCTGATTTCGACGCAGTAAATACTGCTGACTATGTTGGTCTCTTTATCACAGGCGGACGTGCTCCTGAGTATATTCGTCTGAATCCAAGAGTGATCGAAATCGTTCAGGAATTTTTCGCAGCTAAGAAACCTGTTGCTTCCATTTGTCATGGTCCGCAGATTCTGACTGCTGCCGGTGTTCTTAAAGGTGTGAAAGCGACTGCTTATCCGGCTGTTGGCCCTGACATTACCCTTGCCGGCGGTACATATGTAGAAGTTCCTGCTGATCAGGCTGTTGTTGATGAGGCTGCACAGCTCGTTACAGCACCTGCTTGGCCTGGTGATACAGCTATCTTAGCTGAGTTCGTCAAACTGCTGGGAGCAAAAATTGAAATCTGATAACTCCTCATTCTAAACATGGGATGTCGGGTATTTTGCCCGGCATCCCATAATATATCCAACCAGATAGCAAAGGGGCTGTCGGGGGATTTCTGATATGCTCCCTTGAGTTTTTATCCTTCTATGCAGCATATTCTGCAAAGCAAGGATGTTCTTTTAATATCTCTATTTTATTGATTTCTACGCCTGCAGCATTCACTTCGCCCCAGACGCGCACCCAGCCTTCCGGCAGTTCCATCAAAATTGCCGGTGCAAGATACATAAATGCGTGCTTTCTTTTTGCTTTGCCTTTGGCAACACGAATCTGTATACTTTCTTCCGTGCATGCCTTACCGGCTTTTCTGCAGCGGGTAAAAAAACGTTCTACCGCATAAGCAATCGTGTCTCTTTCATAATCGCACAAACCGTGCTTAAGAAGCATATAGTCAGGGTCAACTGAAACTTCACATACAAATGAACCATAATTTATTTTTTTCATAGAGCAATACCTCCAAAAAACATGTGTGCTATTCACTAACTGCTTACACTACTTATATCTTTTTGAAGATATGATTTTACTCGGTTTTTTGAAAAAAATTTTTGCACGTAATGTGACCTGCACATTACAGTGCCTGCATCCGCCGCTTGCGCCATCTACATTACAGCAGCATCACGAATATCGGAATCGTAATAATACATAGCAGCGTTGTAATAAATATAAATTTCGACGCCAGCACCACATCATTACCGTATTCTCCCGCAAAAATCGCACAGAAACCCGCCACCGGCATGGCATGTCCAATCACAAGCACTCCGTAAATCATCGGATCATGAACCAACGGTCTTGCAATCACCAACACCAACAACGGAATCAACACTAGCCTTACAAAAGAACAGGCATAAGTTCTCCAGTCACTGAAAACATCTTTGATGCTGCTCTTTGTCAGAATCGTTCCTACATAAAGCATGGCCATCGGTGTTGTCAGGGACGACATTCCCTGTACTGCATTATCCACCGGTGCCGGAAAGCGCAGCTGAAAAACAAACATAATCAATCCAACAACAATGGCTGCATTCACCGGTGTAAAAATATATTCTTTCATAGAATGTTTCTTTCCGGCTTCCGTTCCGGTACTCCGCATGAGCCAGACACCATAAGTATAGGCATAGGTAGAAAATGCCAGATTAGCAAATGTCGCATAAAAAATGGATTCTCCGCCAAAAACGGCATCCATCACCGCCCATCCCATAAATGCATGGTTTGTAAAAGTCACTGAATAAATCCAGACGCTTTTCGACTCTTCAGAAATCCTGAAAATCCAGGCTGTCAGATAGCCGATCAGAATACTCGCTCCAAATATGATCAAACTGATGACATAGACCTCTCCGGCCTTAACCAGCCTTTCAAATGTATAATCTGTTTCAAAAGTCGACAATATAAGGCAAGGGATCGTAACCACCAGCAAGAACCGACTGATACCATCAGAAAAGCCCTCACTGATCATCTTTCTCTTGCTGACAACATATCCCACAAGAACATAAATAAAAAGTGTCACCAGTTTCCCTGCCACCGTAAAAATTGCACTCATTCCTTATTCCATTCCATCTTCAAATACACCGTTCCACAGAAATGGCATATAGATTGCATTCTGTTTCTCCCAGTCGGCCTCACAATGGCCGCCAAAGGCCTGAAGATACGGATACGTCACGGCACCGCGTTCCACCAGCAGGTGACTGAATTCCAGATTCGTACAGGTATATTTGACAAGACCCGGCTTTCGTCCCGATTCTTTACTTCCCCAGCTCATATAAACCCTTGTATCCGGAAGCAACGGTCCTGCAGCCGTCAGCTCTTCCCTCATGGCATCATAACAGAAGCCCACCGCACTTGAGAGGCAGGCCGCCTTTGAGAAAACGTCATTATGGGCCACAACAGTATAATAGGCCATCAGTCCGCCCATGGAACTGCCCCCGATACCGGTATACTCCCGCTCCGGCTTTGTCCTGAAATGAGAATCAATCAGCGGCTTCAGCTCATCTACCACCCACTGCATAAAAACCTTGCCTGTTCCATGAATCCTTTGTCCGTCAAAATCCCTGAAATCATAGGGTGAAAACTCCTCCAGGCGCTTGTTGCCCTCATGATTGCATTCAATACCAACAATGATCAGCTGGTTCTCCCACTGCCTCATAAATTCCTGCAGTCCCCAGGATTTACCGTAGGTAGCGTCCTCATTATAAAAAAGATTGTGCCCATCATACATATACATGACCGGGTACCGCGCTTCACTTTCCTCGTAATCATCCGGAAGGTAGATATGCAGCATCCTTTCCAAATGATATGGGGTAATATGTACCATTTCTTTAATAACCATTTTCATCCTCCGACTATATGCTCTGTTTTTATATCTAAAATCATCTGCTTTCAAACTACATTCTTCATCATACCATATAATATCTGTTATCGAAAGATTTTTCAAAAAAATACAAATATATCTTTCATTATCAGAATATTCATATTAAAATAGATATGTATATTGATAAACATTTAAAGTGCCATGCATTTTGAATATGGAATCTATAAAATAGGGGGATTACATAATGGATCTGATGAAAGATATTTATAAAAAAGAACTTCGTACACGTATTGCTGCATGGGAAGGCAAGAAAACAGACGATTTTCAGTATGAACCGGAACGCGCCGAATTAAAAGCCCAGATGAAAGACTGGCTGGCTGAGAAACTCGGCGTCGATGATGAGAAGAAGCTGCTTATCGCCAATCGTAAGTATTTCGCTACTTGCATGGCCGAGCTGGTTTATGAAGAAACTGTCCGTCCGAACATGAAAGATTTTATTCATTAAAAAAAGAAGGGGATGTGAAAAAACTCAATCGAGTTTTTTCACATCCCCTTCTTTTTATTTTATCATTAATCGTAAATTATTCACCTGCAATTCAACTTCTGCCAATTTGGCCTTATCCTGCAGAAGATTCATGATATAGGCTTTATTAACACTCATACTCTTCGCAATAAGAAATTGTGCTTTTTTATAATCCTGTGCCTTAATATAGGACTGTACGGATGCAAGATCCGTTGGGCCGCTGTAATCTTCACCCAAAAAAGCGGGAGCTGTGACTTCTGCGTAATAATATGGAAGAATATGGTCTGCCACATAACCGCAGTCATAGCCTGCAAATTCCACCGTCAGTGTCACTTCATCCACATCCCGTTTTCCTCCGCACTGAATATCAAAGTTCTTCAGCTGAATCGGGCCGGTAATCGGGGCTAACAGCTGCTCTATCTGCGGTTCAACTTTGCCCTTATTACTGTTTAAAGCCTGGGCCACCATTTCATTCTTCTTGCGTGCCGGAAGCATTTTAAGCATCTGCCCTGTAAAAGGAGGCAGTTTCACACCACCCATCTGTTCAGGATGCTGCTTCGCCATCTCCAACATGTTATTCAGCAATTTATCGTAATTAATGTGGCCAATGGCCAGTATCATCTTGATCATTTAACTCATCTCCAGTTTCAGCTCTGTTTTATCAAGACTGTCAACGCCTGTCACCGGTGCAATCTCTATTGCAGGAATCAGAGACTGTTCCGCTGCCGCTTCTTCAGAATCATTTTCTTTTTCTGCCTGAACCGGAGGATTCAGTTTAGAAGGGCTTGTCACATACCATACAACATCCACATCTTCCAGTTCAATGATAGCATCTGAAGCAGGTACTCTTGCCTGTGCACAGCCTTCCGCCGGATCACTGCAGTAAAATGTATCTGTCTCCTCATCATAATCCGTCAATGCAATGGCATGGGGCTTATTGGAATCGTAAGCAACAATGCCCTCCGGATGTTCCTTCAGTAATTTTTTCAAATCCTCCACAGAGGAAACATAATCATGTGTCATCGTCACACCATCATAAGTAAATGTCCAGGAAATTCCTACGCCTTCCCGCCAGGCCACACTGCCTACGCTGCTCTCCGTAATGTCTTCCCAGTCCTCATAACCTGCCAGCATCGCTGCTCTTCGCATAATCATGGCCGATGAAGCTAACGTACAGGTTCCTCTTCTTGACTGCTTGATAAATACATTCTCATCATTAAGTTCTTCAAAAGTAATATCTTTAGTGGCTGTTTTCTCTGCCGCCTGAGCCTGACCGCAATTTACAATGACGATCATCAGTACCAGACTCAGCAAAAGCATCCATTTCTTCATTCATTAAAACCCCCGCAAAATTATTTCAGATTTCTTTATGAATCTTGCCGTCTTTACACGGCGCTTCGTTAAGTGTAATATATCTGTAATAATTTCGCAATAGATTTTAGGGTTTTTTAAGATTTTTTAATAACATTTTATTAACATTTTTCTACATAATATTTCTGAAATTCAATTCATAACTGAAAATTCGGATAGAATTTTCCTTTTCTGCAGCCAACTTCAATGTTTCAGACAATGTTGTCACACACACAATGGCGTAAACCTTTCTGTCCGCTGCGTTCTTCTGAATACGCTTTCTCTGGGCTGTCATGTCATCCAGAACCTGCAGATACAATTCTTCGTATTCCGGCCGCTGGACTGTTTCAATTACATAAATATTATCTTCACGATCCATGGCAATCAATTCACCATCATCAGCTTCTTCACATAAGGTCAGAGGCAAGCCAAAAATATTTTTCTTTTGTCGGAGATCATCTGCGATCATCTCTGTCAACGTAGGACCTGAAAAATGACAATTCAAAGCACTATCCCCGCCTTTTCCCAAAGTCCGGTCCGTCTCTTTGACAGGTTCCGACTGTACAGCACCTGATTTTGCCGGTACAGTCTCCAAAATATCCGTCTGTTCATCCGCTTTCTTTTTTTCCTTTATATGGTCATAAAGCATATTGCCGTAAACAAGCACAACAATGACACCAAGACCAATCAAAAAATACATATCATTTCCTCCTGTTAATTGCTGCTGTATGAATACGCATTGGATACTTTTGCATTATTGGATGTCAACTTCACATTGTCTCTGTAGTAAGCCACAACCGGCGTTCCAAGTTCTACATTCTTATAGATTGTATCCGCCGCATCGTATGGCAGATTAATGCATCCATGGGAACCGCTGTTCTTATAAATACTGCCGCCAAAATTACTTCTCCAGCTGGCATCATGAAGCCCCACATTGTACGCAAACGGCATAAAATATGTCACATCCGACTCATAATCTTCCCCCACCAATGTGGCCGGACTCTGTCTGCTGATAATCTTGAAGACACCATCCGGCGAACCATTGCCATTGTTGAGATTGCCGGAAACAAGATCCGAATCCATCAAAAGGGAACCATCTTTGTAATACCAGAGATGCTGGTTCGTATAGTCAATTTCTATATATGTATTGCCGATATCATCCGCACCTTCCACAAAAGCCCTCTGCTCATACTCCGGCTCTCTTGTAACTGATTCGCCTTTTTCGATATCCTCAATAATCCGGGCTGCCTCACCCTTCTTGTCAATGACCCATCCGTAATCTCCGCCGCCGATCTTGATAGTATCACCATTTGTTGTCACAAATGAACGCGTCGCCGCATAGGTATTGTACTTGGATGCCAGCTGCTGTGCATAGGAAGCCGCCATATCCGGATCTACTGTCACAGACAAGTCATCATTGATGGTCAGCCAGGACAATATCGTCTGTCCATCCAACACCTGTTCTGAGCCCTCAATCTCATAAGTAATGGACATATTCTTGTATTTCTCTGTTACCTGAAGCTTTTCCTGAAGCTTTGGATCCTCTGAAGTCACTGCCGGCTGCATATAATCCGAGTCATTTAACTTAAGCACTGCCTGACGTTCCTCAATGACTGCCTTCACATCCAACATAATCTGCTCTTCCAGGGGCTGATTGCCCTTCTTCTCAGGTACAATCTCATAACCATTATCCGTATATTTCAGATAAGCATCCTCAGGCTTCTCAATGTTCTCTTCCTTGAAACAGTCCATCCCCTCTACCAGCTTCACCAGCTTCGACTCATCATACGTCAGCTTTACATTAACCGTATGCGAATGATCTTTACTGATGTATAATGGCCATAACATACTGTTCTGCTTATCCATCACTTTCTGAATGCTGCCATCAGACTCATAGTGATAATCAATATCTTTACCGCTGATATAAGTTACCCTGTCTTCTCTGTCATGAATTGCCAACAGATAATCTTCCGCATCTTCCTTAATCTTCTCTTCTGCTGTATCTGCTGTTCCCAGGGAAAAATTCGTCTCATTGATCACTGTCCCCGGATAGAAGTGATCATGAAAATAATAACCAACACCTGCATAAGCTGCCGCCATCAGCACAACAACAGAGCTAATTCCGATAATCAGGCCCTTTTTCACTGACTTTTTATTCTTTGCCATATTTCTTCCTCCAAAATTTATATCAAATCACATATTAATAATTACGCATATATCACTTCCATATCATACCATATTTTCTTTAAAATAATCTGACTTTTTTATAAACAAATGTGAATTCTAGTCCTTTTTAATGAAACTGGCTTGTTTTTCTATAAAACCAGAAAAGGCCGCATACTATGCAGCCTTATCAAAGTAAATCTTTATTTCTGTTCCTTTGCCGACCTCGCTGGTCAGCTCCATCCGTGCACCGTTTCTGGCCACGATATGCTTGACAATAGCAAGTCCCAACCCGGTTCCACCGGTGGACTTGGAACGGCTTTTATCTACACGATAGAAACGTTCAAAAATGCGTTCCTGATGCTCTTTGGAAATGCCAATACCGGTATCTTTGACCGACAGTACAATCTGATTGTCCACCGGCATGACAGAAATTGTCACGCTTCCGCCCTTATTATTATAACGAATGGCATTGTCACACAGATTATAAATAACTTCATCTGCCATTCCCTTTTCTGTCCGGATCTTGCATGGAACACCTTCCAATTTCAGTGTCACATCATGTTTCTGAGCACTTATCTCCAGCGTATCCATACAGTTCTCTGCAGCCTGATACAAGTCCACTGTCTCCAAAACCACATCCTGTGTTGTGGCATCCAGCTCCGAAAGTCGAATGGTATCATTGATCAGTGTCAGCAGACGATCCGCACTCTTATGAATTTCCCCGCCAAAACGGGCAATATCCTTTTCTGATACCATTCCATTCTCTATCAATTCAGAATAACCGGATATTGCAGCCAAGGGGGTCTTCAGTTCATGAGATACATTGGCTGTAAAGTCCTGACGCATACTGGCATTTTTCAGGATATCTTCATGCTGTCTTCGAATGGTGTCAATAAAAGGTTCCATTTCCTGATAAACGGAAATTTCATTGACATAATCCATGTTTTTGGCCATCTGCTCAATCGGTCTCAGAAGACTGTCTGTCAGTAAACGCCCAAGAAATGTACAAATGACAAACAGAATGATCACCATCACTGCAACGATCGGCAGCATTCCCTGCACGATACTGAGGACACTGCCTGTCTCTGTAGCCACACGCAGCACATTGCCGTCATTCATGCGCACAGCATAATAAAATGTAGATTTTGCCACTGTTTTAGATTGACGAACAGCCTGCCCTTCGCCTGTTTCAAATGCCGCCTTGATTTCCTCACGGTTGCTGTGGTTTTCCATGCCACCGATATCCGCATTGGTATCCAAAAGGACTTTGCCTTCTTTGTCGATAATCGTGACACGAAGGTTATCCAGCTGATGCACTTCCTGAATCAGCGTTGCTTCATCATATGTATCCACACTGGTCAAAACATAGGCGTATGTTCTCACATCACTAAAAACCTGTGCTTTAAAACGCTGATAAAACAGTGCTGTCACAATGGTTGTTGTGACAAGAATGGCCAGAGCTGCAATCAAACAAAACTGCAGATATATTTTGTGCTTCATCTTTTTTCCGCGCATGGCCTTTTAATTCTCCTTATCCGACATAATATAGCCGACATTTCGAACCGTCTTGATCATAGAACCGGCCTCACCGAGTTTTTTACGTAAGGTCTTGATATGCATATCCAAAGTTCTGGATTCACCTTCGAAATCAATGCCCCAGATACGCTCCATGATTGTATCTCTTGCTGTTACAATTCCCGCATTGCTCATCAATAATTTTAAAAGTTCATACTCTTTATATGTAAGCTCACAAACCTGATCATTCACATAAACCGCATGTTTCTCATCATCCATAAACACGCTTCCCAGTGTCAGAAACTTCTTTTCTTCCACATAGGCACTTCTTCGAAGCAGCGCCTTGACCCTGGAAATCAGCTCCATGATACCAAAAGGCTTTGTGATATAGTCATCTGCACCGACATCCAGTCCTTTGACTTTATCAATCTCTGATGTTTTGGCTGTCACAAGAATAATCGGCAGTTTCTTTGTCTCCGGCATGGACCGGAGCTTTCTCAGTACATCCAGTCCATCGGCATCCGGAAGCATAATATCAAGCAGAAGAAGACTCGGTACCCGCTCTGAAACTTTTTTGAAAAAGTCTCTGGCATTATCAAACCCTTCTGTCTGATATCCGCTGTTCTTCAGGGCATAAGCCTCTATTTCCTGAATATTCAGATCATCCTCAAGAATATATATTGTCGCCATCTTTATCCTCCTTATGACTGAGGCAATGCATAATCTGCCTTGTCTTTCTGATATGCTTCACGGAATGCTGCATCTTTATTTTCCTTCAAACCTTCCAGATATTCATGGACATCAAATACATTCTCATGGATCCTTAAAAGGTCAACCGCCAGGTTGGAACAATGGTCTGCCACTCTTTCATAATTGATCGTGATGTCTGACAAAACAAATCCCAGTTCCACAGAACATTCGCCGCTGCGAAGTCGTCTGACATGACGCTGCTTCAACTCATCATTCAGGTAGTCGATCACTTCCTCAAGCGGTTCCACCTGACGTGCCAGATGAATATCATCATTCTTAAATGCCTCAATAGACATATTCATAATATCTCTCACTGCTCTGGAATATACTTCCAGTTCCTGAGCACCTTTATCCGAAAATGTAAGCTGCTTCTCATTCATTTCCTGGGCTTTTTCCATAATATTCACCGCATGATCGGAAATTCGCTCTAAATCCCCGATGCAGTGCAGCAGCATAGACAGGCTCTTGCTGTCTTTTTCCGACAGATCCCGACTGCTGAGTCGAATCAGATACGTACCCAGACGGTCCTCATAATGATCAACTTTATTCTCCAGTTTCAGAACATTCTCTGCTTTTGTCTCATCATATTTCTGCAGAAGCTCCATGGCAATAAACAATGCCTGTCTGGAAAGCTCGGCCATATGAGATGTAACGGAATAACAATTCTCCATGGCAAAACCCGGTTTCTCAATGAAACGATCATCCAGCAGAAGCAGCATATCCTGTCCTTCCTCTTCAGGCTGTACAGACTGCTTCTCCTCTTCATCAGATGTTCTGACAGTAAGAATTGCCAGTTTCTCAAGTCCTCTGTGGAAAGGCAATAAAATAGCTGTTGCAAAAATATTAAACACACTGTGGATCACAGCAATACCTGCCGGATTTGCAATACTGTCAATAAAACTAAAATGCAGTACTGCATTCAGCACATAAAAGATGATCATAAAGATTGCTGTACCGATAATATTGAAATACAAATGGACAAATGCTGTACGCTTTGCATTCTTGGATGCACCGATACTGGACAACAGCGCTGTCACACATGTACCGATATTCTGTCCCATAATAATAGGGATAGCTGCACCATAGCTGACTGCCCCTGTCACACATAAGGACTGCAGAATACCGACCGACGCCGATGAACTCTGGATCACTGCCGTCAGAACAAGTCCTGCCAGCATACCCAGCAGCGGGTTCTTGAACATCAGCAGAATATTCGCAAATTCAGGCACATCCGCCAGTGGTTTCACCGCATCACTCATGGTTTCCATACCAAACATCAGCACGGTAAAACCAATCATAATGGTACCAATATCTTTTTTCTTCTCATTCTTGGAAAACATCAGAAATCCGACGCCGATTACGGCCAGAATCGGTGAAAAAGAGGACGGCTTCATCAATGTCAAAATAAAATTGTCCCCCTGAATACCTGTCAAACTCAAAAGCCATGATGTCACAGTTGTACCGATATTGGCACCCATAATAACACCCACAGCCTGAGACAGCTTCATAATACCGGAATTAACAAAGCCAACAACCATGACCGTTGTGGCTGAGGATGACTGAATAACTGCTGTTACACCGGCGCCTAACAGTACAGCCTTGAAAATATTGTCTGTCATCTTCTCCAGAATACGTTCCATACGTCCGCCGGACGCCTTTGACAGACCGTTGCCCATAACTTCCATACCATACAGGAAGAGGGCAAGGCCGCCAATCATCGTTAAAATATCAAATACACTCATAAATTTCTCCTTTACGTTTCTTCATAACATCCATCTGTTCATGAATAGTTTCCCTATTCATTCCAGATTATACGATGACTATGTAAAGGATAAAGGCATTTCATGTAAAATCAATGTAAAATTTCATTTACATTCGGGTGTATTTTGGACTTTTTTAGCTTTATTTAGGTAAATTCTGTGTAAACCCATAATCTTGCCCGCATTTCCGCACAGCACCTGACAGATGAGGGACAATTCCCATCTGCCAGTTCTTCTCTATTATTTCTTCAGCCACTTCTTGCAATGACTGCACTGCTCCTGTATGTCATGGATCAGCATAGACGTATGATAACCATCCGCAGCGGCATGATTAACCATGATACTGAAAGGCAGCATCCATCGGTCATGTACTTTATGATAACGCCCGAACACAATGATCGGAAAATACATCTGCCGCGGTCCCGGTGTGTCATGTCCCACAGCTGTGAAAGAAACCCACGGTACACAGGATACCGGTGTAAAGGCATCCGGACGATCCGGCTTGGCTTTAATTCCCTTAATATCCTCGTACTGCTTCATATCCCTGCAGACATCTTTGTAAAATACAGCAAAATCCTCATTCCACTCTGTCCAGATATCCGAAAATGTCTCATCATCTTTGTGAAAAATCGTATAAGACGGATGGCATACATCATATACGCCCAGCTTACCATCTTCGTCCACAGCCATTCTGAAATTCTCATGATGGTTGATCTCATACATAATGGCATACATCATCGCCGGATAAAAATGAATCCTCTTTTTCCGGCAGCGTTTCCTCAACTTCGTCACATCCAGCTCCACATTCATCTCATAACTGGTGCAAATCTGTTCGCTATAATATCGATAATGCTCCCGCCGCGGCCATTGTTCCATGTCTATACGTTCAAATGCCATTTCTGTTCCTCCTGTTAAACACCCAGCGCTTGAAGACGCCTCTCTATAAAGGAAAGTATGTCCATCTGTACCTGTTCATAATCAAGTTCATTGAGTATTTCATGTCTGTCGCCGGGATAAATCTTCATTTCGACAGTTTTCACGCCTGTTTCCCGGTATATCCTGCAAATCTCCGGCACGTCCTTACCGAAATGTCCAACAGGATCATCACTTCCTGCCACAAATAAAAGCGGCACTTCTTTCGGCAGTTTACCGATATGGGCCGGCTCCTGAATAAAACTCAGCACATCAAATAAAACTTTATAGCCGTTCAATGTAAACATAAAACCGCAATACGGATCTGCAAGATACGTATCCACATTCGCTTCATTCCGGGACAGCCAGTCATACTCCGTCCTGACGGATGGATACTGTTTATTATATGAGCCAAATGCCATTTTCATCATCAGCTGACTTCGGTGATGTTCACCTCTGACAAGACTCAGACTGTTGGCCGTTGTCTTTGCCGCACTCAGCAGTGCCGGAGGCTGTGAGCCGGTACCCATCAATATCGCGCCATCCAACTGCCTGCCATAAGTCATCAGGTATCGCCTTGCCATAAAAGAGCCCATACTGTGCCCTAAAAGGAAATACGGCAATCTCGGATACTGTGCCCGAATCGATGTCGTTACCTTATATAAATCATCCACCACCGTCTCCGAACCATTCACCCCAGGAAAATATCCCAGCTCATCTTCATCTCTTGCAGTCTCCCCATGTCCCAGATGATCATTGCCGATCACCATGATGCCATGCTGCGCCAGAAAAGTAGCCAGCCTGTCATATCGGTCCACATATTCACACATACCATGGGAGATTTGGACAATCGCCCTGATCTCATCCAACGGATGCCACGAAATCACATGAAGCTTATTCACCCCATTCGTTGAATTCAAATAAAACTCTTCCTTTTCTACCATACCTGCGCCCCCAGTTCGTTTCTCATCATACATCATCAATTCACATCTCGACTCCACCCTTCCCCACTTGAAGCCGATTATTTTATAACATCTATTATACCCGAATATCGCATAAAACACCAGAAATACACACAAGCTGCCAACAACTTTTTATCCCTATTATCCAAATGTGTGTTATCATAAATAAGGTAAATAAATTTATGAAATATAACATATGACATTCAAAGGCAGGTGGGCAGGAAATTCTGTCTATCACCCTGGATTAAGCTAAAGACAAAATTTCCACTCCCACCGTCCCGAAAGGAATTTTTATGAAAAAACACCTCTTCAGTCTTTTGCAGCGTATCGGTCAGTCTTTTATGCTGCCCATCGCTCTTCTGCCTATCGCCGGTATTTTTCTCGGCATCGGCAGTTCTCTGACCAATACAAACATGCTGGCCGCCTATCACCTGAAAGGGCTCATGGGGCCCGGAACAGCTCCTTACATCCTATTTTCACTGCTTAACAGTGCCGGATCCATCATTTTTGACAATCTGCCGATTCTTTTTGCTGTCGGCGTTGCTATCGGTATGGCCCGGACCGAAAAAGCCACAGCCGCACTTTCAAGTATTGTTGCTTTCTTTGTTATGCACAGTACCATCGGAAGTCTGATAACTTATACGGGCCGAAGCCATTCTTTTCTCACCGGTGCAACCACCGAAATTGTTGGCATTACGTCCCTGCAGATGGGTGTTTTCGGCGGCATCATTGTCGGGCTTGGCGTTGCCGCATTGCATAACCGTTTTTACAAAATTGAACTGCCCAGGGTTTTTTCGTTTTTTGGCGGAACACATTTTATCCCGATCATCAGCGCAATCACTTATGTCGGCGTCGGTATTCTTATGTTCTATATCTGGCCGCCGATCCAGATTCTGATCAACGATGCAGGCAAACTGGTGCTGATGTCCGGATACGGCGGCACTTTTGTCTACGGGCTTCTGGAACGCACCCTGATTCCTTTTGGGCTCCACCATGTTTTCTATATGCCTTTCTGGCAAACCGCTGTCGGCGGTCGTGAACTTGTAAACGGTCAACTCATTGAAGGTGCCCAGAATATCTTTTTTGCAGAACTTGCCAACCCTGATACTTCACATTTCAGTGTCGCAGCCACACGTTTTATGAGCGGTAAATTTCCGTTGATGATGTTCGGTCTTCCCGGTGCTGCCCTGGCTATGTATACCTGTGCCCGCCCTGAAAATAAAAAAGCTGTAGGAAGTCTTTTGCTGTCCGCAGCCATCTCCTCCGCTGTCACTGGAATTACAGAGCCCCTGGAATTTGCCTTTTTATTCGTCGCTCCGCCGCTATATGTCATTCACTGTGCATTTGCCGGCCTCTCCTATATGCTCATGCATATGCTGAATGTTGGTATCGGCATGACATTTTCCGGCGGTTTCCTGGATTTCTTCCTGTTCGGCATTCTCCAGGGCAATACCAAAACCAGCTGGCTACATGTCATTCCTGTAGGTATCCTTTATTTCATTGTCTATTTTATCGTTTTCCGGGTAATGATTTTGAAATTTAACTATCAGACACCGGGACATGAAAAGGACAATGCCACCCCTGTCAATAACGCTGACAACAAAAGTCAACAGATTCTTGACGGTCTGGGCGGTCTTGAGAACATTTCCGATTTAAGCTGCTGTGCGACGCGCCTGCGTGTCACTTTACATCGGCCCTCAAAGCTCAACAAAGAAAAGCTTCTCGCCACAGGCGCTGCTGCTGTTGTGGCCAATGGTGACGGCGTCCAGGTTGTCTACGGCCCGGAAGTCACGGTTATCCATGCCCATCTGCAGGATTATATCGCTCAGATCATTCCTGCTTCATCATCGACAACGGATAATTCCGCCGCAGTTCCAACAACTTCAGCAGAAGTCTCAAATCCTGCTGTTTCCGCAGAGGCAAAAGATTCTGACAATTTATCAATTGCCGACGCCATCACTGATATTGTCTATGCTCCATGCAACGGCACTGTCATTCCGCTCAAAGAAATCAATGACGGTGTTTTCTCTGAAGGTTATATCGGCGAAGGATTAGCCATCGAACCTGTTGACGGCAGTTTCTATGCACCATTTGACTGTAGTGTTGCCATGGTTTTTGACACGCATCACGCCATCGCACTGCACACTGCCAATGACACAGAACTGATTCTTCATGTGGGTTTGGATACCGTCAAATTAAAGGGCCAGCATCTGGAAGTATTCGTCCAAGAAGGTCAAAAAATACAAAAAGGAGATCTGATCCTGCGGGCTGACCTGGAAGGTATCCAATCAGCCGGTTACAGAACCGTCACTCCCGTTGTCATCACCGGTGCCGGCGGCGCTGAATCCGTTGAACTTCTTAAAACAGGACCGGTTCACATCGGAGACGCTGTTCTTAAAATCCATTATTAATGTTCATCCGGATCGCAAATTCTATCTGTGTACCTTGACTAAAAAACGGAGCTGCAATGCAGCCCCGTTTTTCGTCTAATGAAGTGTTTCGTTCATACTGCCTGTGCGGTAACCGCCCAGATCCAGTGTTACATATGTAAAACCAAGTTCTTTGAAATAGTTGTAAACTTTTTCACGGATCCACTCAGCCAACAGTTTTTCAAACTCTGACGGCAGAATTTCGATTCTTGCCATTTTGTCATGGATTCTTACACGCACTTGATAGAATCCCAGATCAAGCAGGAGCTGTTCAGCTTTCTCCACCATACCAAGCTTTTCTTCATTAATGGTTTCTCCATAAACAAAACGCGAAGACAGGCAGGCAAAGGACTGCTTATTCCATGTGGAAAGTCCCAATTCCTTTGATAACTCACGAATCTCCTGTTTGTTCAGTTCTGCTGCACGAAGGGGACTGCTGACACCCAGCTCTTTGACAGCCACAAGTCCCGCTGCAAGACAGATTGCTTACAAATTCTTCACATACAATGTACGAATCGCATTCAGCACAGCAATAACCATCACACCTACATCCGCAAAAATCGCAACCCACATGTTGGCAATACCCAAGGCACCGAGAATCAGACAAATGACTTTAACACCGATGGCAAAATAAATATTCTCATAGACAATTCTCAGACACTTGCGGGCAATCCTGATCGCTTTGGCAATCTTCAGAGGGTCATCGTCCATCAAAACAATATCCGCTGCTTCAATGGCTGCATCAGATCCCATAGCACCCATCGCAATACCGATATCCGCTCTTGAAAGAACAGGCGCATCATTAATACCGTCACCCACAAAAGCCAGCTTCTCTTTCTCGCCTGCCTTCTGTGACAAAAGTTTTTCCACCATCGTCACTTTGTCTCCAGGCAGCAATTCACTGTAGACTTCATCAATTCCCAGATCCGCCGCCACTTTGTCCGCCACACGTTTGGCATCTCCTGTCAGCATAACGGTCTTCCTGATGCCAGCCGCTTTCAAGGCTCTGATGGCCTCTTCTGCATGCGGTTTCAGCAAATCAGCGATCAGAATATGACCGACATATTCACCATCTACAGCCATATGCACAACTGTACCGACACTATGACACTCCTGATAAGGAATACCTTCCAGCTCCATCAACTTGGCATTGCCTGCAGCAACAGTTCTGCCATCTACCTTTGCGATGACACCTTTACCGCTGACTTCCTGCACATCCGTCACTCTACTCTGATCAATGGCCTTGCCGTAAGCCTTTTGAAGGCTGCGACTGATCGGATGGGATGAAAAACTCTCTGTCAATGCGGCATACTCAAGGATTTCATCCATCGGCAATGTATTGTGATGCACACCTGTTACTTCAAATACCCCCTGTGTCATTGTACCTGTCTTGTCAAATACGACATATTTCGTTCCGGCCAGTGTCTCCAGATAATTAGAACCCTTTACAAGGACACCTGCATTGCTGGCACCGCCGATACCGGCGAAAAAGCTAAGTGGAATACTGATAACCAGGGCACATGGACAACTGATAACAAGGAATGTCAAAGCTCTCATGATCCAGTCTCCCCATTCCGGTGAAAGACCCATAAAAAGCATCCTGACAATCGGCGGAAGCACTGCCAGCGCCAACGCACCGTAGCATACGGCCGGTGTGTAATATTTGGCAAACTTGGAAATAAAGTTCTCTGAACGGGACTTTCTTGAGCTTGCGTTCTCCACCATATCCAGAATCTTGGAAACCGTCGACTCACCAAATTCCTTCGTTGTCTTAATTCTGAGAACACCCGTCATATTGATACAGCCGCTGATTACTTCATCTCCTTCCGATGCATCTCTCGGCACGCTCTCTCCTGTCAGTGCACTTGTATTCAATGTGGTGGTTCCCTCAATGATCACGCCGTCAATAGGCACTTTCTCACCCGGCTTGACAACGATGATACTGCCAATCTCAACTTCATCCGGGTCCACTTCCTCAATCTCACCGTCACGCTCGATATTCGCATAATCCGGACGAATATCCATCAAATCACTGATATTCCTTCTGCTCTTGCCCACAGCATAGCTCTGGAACAGCTCGCCAATCTGGTAAAACAGCATAACAGCAACACCTTCACGATAATCACCAAGGACAATCGCGCCTACGGTTGCTACCGCCATCAGAAAATTCTCGTCAAACACCTGATGATTCTTAATACCCTTGCCGGCCTTGATCAGAATATCATATCCAATGACAAGATACGGAATCATAAATAAAACAAACGCCGTATAGCCCTCAACCGGAAAAAAAGAAAAAGCAATCATCAAAACAGCTGCTATAATAATTCTTGTCAAAACCTTTTTCTGCTTCTTATTCATACATCTCACACTCCTTCAGCCTCCATATCAATGGTCCAAAATTCCATATCTATGACAGGATACCAGGGTCAGACGCATCCAATCCTGGTATCGTAAAACTTAATTTAACTCAATTGACTATGTTCAACCTGACAATGTACAACAGATGGGCAATCAATACCCATCTGTCATTCACTATCTCTTAAAGGAAAATTTCACAATCGTCTTCAACCTTCTTGCAATTCTTCAGCACTTCCTGCATTACTTCCTTCGGAGCAGCCCCTTCTTCAAATTCAACGTTCATCTTCAAAGTCATAAAGTTCACAACAGCATTCTTCACACCGGCTGTCTTGTTGGCAGCTTCTTCCATCTTGTTGGCACAATTTGCACAATCTACATCAATCTTATAAGTCTTCTTCATGATAAACTCTCCTTCTTAAAGTTAAATTCTATGTCGTTTATTGTTTTTGGTTATTCATATGCTCATTTATTCATATGTTAATTTAAGTATATCATATATCCACCTGATGTCAATAGAATCTACTTTTTTTTCGAAACTTTTACTCCTTTTGGTTTTTCTATAGTCTTAATCCATATCCAATGATATAATGTACAAAAGGAGGCTTTTTATGAATCGAATAAAACAAAGACTACTAACTTTTATGATTAGCGCTGCACTGGTTATTGGTATATTTCCAGCCATTCCAGCCATAGCTGACACAGATGACAGCACTTCATCAGGAGAAAGCGTCTATGTTCTTTATACCAATGATATTCATTGCGAAGTCAGCGGCTACCCTGCCCTTGCGGCCTACCGTGCACAATTGCTTGAAAACGGAGAAAATGTTGTAACGGTCGATGCCGGAGATGCCATTCAAGGTGAAGCCATCGGTGCTCAGACAAAGGGCTCTGCCATTATTGATATCATGAACACTGTCGGTTATGATTATGCAATTCCTGGCAATCACGAATTTGACTATTCATTATCCACTTTTCTGGATTTGACCAAAAACGCTGATTTTACTTATCTTTCAGCCAATTTTGTTGATCTTCAGACCGGCAGTACCGTCTTCACACCATATGCTGTCAAAGATTTCGACGGCAAAAAAGCTGCTTTTATCGGTATATGCACGCCAGAAACTTACACTAAGTCAACACCGGTTTATTTCCAGGATGAGAACGGAAACTATCTTTACAGTTTTTCTGAAAATACATTTTATGAAACAATACAGAATACGATTGATCAGGCCCGGGAAGATGGTGCGGATATCGTTATAGCTGTAGGTCATCTCGGTATCAATGGAACAGCAAGCGGTTGGAAATCCACAGATGTTATCGCCAATACGACAGGTATTGATGTCTTCATCGATGGACATTCTCACGAAACCATTGCCAACAACATTTACCAGAACAAAGATGGCGAAGATGTCCCACTGACATCTACAGGCACCAAATTTGATAATTTCGGCATTATGAAAATCCAAATGGATGCATCGGATGCATCCAATGATATTTCTATTACGGCTCAGCTGCTTCATCCATCAGAAGTCACTTACGACAGTTCCGAAGCTGCTTCTGAAGCTTATCATTCTGTTCAGAACAAAATTGATCATTACAACCAGGAGCTCTCTTATCTCTATGAAGTATTGGGAACTGCTGAAACGGAATTGACAATTAATAATGCCGAGGGTGTTCGGCGCATCCGCAGTGGCGAAACCAATCTTGGCGACTTTGTTGCAGATGCTTACCGCTCCATCTGTCAGGCAGATATTGCACTTGTCAACGGCGGCGGCATCCGTGCCTCTGTCAGTGCGGGCGATGTCACACGAAAATCACTGATGGATGTAAACCCCTGGAGCAACGCAATGTGCGTTATTGAAGCATCAGGTCAGCAGATCCTTGATGCTTTAGAGCATGGTGCTCGAAACCTTCCTGAAGAAAACGGCGGCTTTCTCCAGGTTTCAGGTCTCACCTACGATATTGACACATGGAAAGAAAGCCCGGTTATCATGGATGAACAGGGCACGTTCCAGAGTATAGACCCGGCAAAGGAACGCCGCATAACGAATGTCAAAGTTAACGGCCAGGCATTGGAGCCTGATAAAATGTACACTGTCTGCGGCAGTGTCTATACACTGCAAAATTCCGGTGATGGATTTACAATGTTTAAAAATGACAAAGTTGTTGCTCAGGATAATCTGCCAACTGACGCTACCATGCTGATTTCTTATTTTACAGATGTCTTAAATGGCAGAATCACCGCCGGACAATATGGCAATATCGCCGGTGAAGGCAGAATTATCATCCACACGGATGCTTCCCAGCACCCTGAGGATGATAAGAAAGAGGATTCCGGCAAAGAAACCGAAGTACCGGAAACACAAGAGCCAGAGTCTGAGACAACACCCGAAACTGAATCGGAATCCGAGACAAAGGAAACTGAGAAGGTCACACCTTCAGACCAAAACAATAAAAAACCAACTCCAACAACATCAAAGAAAACGGCCTCCTCAGCGAAAACAGCTAAGAAAGCCGTTAAGACAGGCGATTCAACACCAGTTGAACCATTGGCCGTTACAGCCCTTGCCTCTGTAGCTGTTATCATTATCATCACGGCTAAAAAGAAAAAGCGACTGTAACATCATCATTTAAAAACAAAGACTCTGAAGTGCAATACTAACTGCTCTTCAGAGTCTCTTTTTATATGTTTTTATATGTCTCCAGAAATTCCTGATACATATTTTGTCCCTCATAGTTTTGTCTGTGGTAAACACCATTCAATGCATAGGAGACCAGTTCGTCCCCTACATATTCCAGACGCAGAGAGAAGAACGGTGCATCATGCTGCATAAGCCAGAAGAAAATCTTATCTCCCTCCCAGACTTTCAGGTTAAATACCTCTTTCTTTTTCAACCACTCCAGGTTTCCCTCATTACACTCAATCATCTCACCTTCCCATCCATCTGCTGTATAGAGGTGCATAAATTCTGTCTCATAACGATCCGTCACAAAGGTAATAATACCCCTGAACTTCCATGACGTCAATGTAAGTCCAGTTTCTTCACGAACTTCCCGAAGCAAACAATCCTCAGGACTTTCCTTGTCTTCAAATTTGCCACCCACGCCAATCCATTTATCTTTATTAATATCATGCTCTTTTTTGACACGATGCAGCATCAGATATTGATTGCCTTTTTCCATATAACATAATGTTGTTAAAAGCATACGTTTCATATCTCTCTATCCATTCCTTTCGATCATTCACTTCATTTGTTTTGTCCATTCACAGCTGTCATTTATCAGATTTATCATACACCATTTAACCAAAAAAGTGTACTTTCAAACGAAAGAAAAACATTTCTCTTCATTAATGAAAGTACACTTTTATCTTCATTTTAAAACACACTCAGATTCCATATATGTAAGTAAACACCATGGAATTCACTACATGCGTTCTATAATACAGCATTATCGAATATGGCAGGCCACAAAATGCCCCGGCGTCCGCTCGACCAGCGGCGGTTCCATCTGACTGCACTCCGGTTTGGCATACGGACATCTTGTATGGAAACGACACCCGCCTGGGACATCCATCGGACTTGGCAGATCGCCTTTGATAATCTTGCGCTTAGAACTTCTTGCAAGCTTCGGATCTGCTACAGGAATGGCTGAAAGCAGCGCTTCCGTATATGGATGAAACGGACGGTCATATAATTCATCACTCTCGGCGATCTCTACGATCTTTCCCAGATACATAACCCCGATACGTGTAGAAATATGTCGAACCATTGATAAATCATGAGCTACAAACAGATAAGTCAGGCCCAGTTCTTCCTGAAGATCTTCCAGCATATTGACAACCTGTGCCTGAATAGACACATCCAGCGCTGAAATCGGTTCATCACAAAGCAAAAACTCCGGTTTCACTGCCAAAGCACGGGCTATACCGATTCTCTGTCGCTGACCGCCGGAAAATTCATAGGCATACTTGTACATATCATCCGCTTTCATGCCTACCTTCTTCAGCAGCTCAACAATCTGTTCATCAATATCGCTCTTGGATGCATTCGTATAAAGGGACATAGGTTCACGGATAATTTCTTCCACATTATGATGTGGATCCAGGGCTGAATACGGATCCTGGAAAATAATCTGCATGCGCTTATGATAAGGCTGCAGTTTGGCGCCTTCAAGCTTTGTGATATCTTCGCCGTCAAAGATAATCTGTCCACCTGTCGGCTCATACATACGGATCAGTGTTCTGCCCAGAGTGGATTTTCCGCAGCCGGACTCGCCCACAAGACCGAATGTCTCACCTTTTCTAATCTGGAATGTAATGCCGTCTACTGCCTTGACTGCCTGCTTCTTACGGCCGAAGAAATCCTTAATCGGGAAATGCTTCTGCAGGTCTTTTGTCTCCAACAGGATCTGATTATTCTGTTCTGCCATCAGCTTTTCCCTCCTTATCCATTGCATTTAACTCTTCTTCCGTAAATACGCACATGGCACGCTGCGTCTTTGTATACTGGCGATAAGCCGGAATCGCTGCTTCACATTTCTCACAGGCATATTTACAGCGTTCCGCAAACGGGCATCCCGCCGGCGGATTGGTCAATGACGGAGCCATACCCGGAATTGCTTCCAATCGTTCTTTCACACCGGTTGTCGGCTGCGGAATCGCATGAAGCAGTGCTCTCGTATACGGATGCTTCGGTGCATAGAAAATCTCGTCCGTCAATCCTTCTTCCATGATCAGACCGCCATACATAACGGAAATACGGTTGCTGAGGCTGGCCACCACACCCAGGTCATGGGTAATGAGCACAACGCTCATCTTTTCTTCATCTCTTAACTGTTTTAATAATTCAAGTATCTGTGCCTGAATGGTCACATCCAGCGCCGTTGTCGGCTCATCGGCAATGAGCAGCTTCGGTTTGCAGCACAATGCCATGGCAATTAACACACGCTGACGCATACCCCCTGAAAATTCATGGGGATACTGATCCAGGCGCTTCTCAGGGGAAGGAATGCCGACTTTGCGGAGGGCCTCAATAGCTTCCTCGCGTGCCTGTTTCTTGTTCAGCTTGCGGTAACGCATCAGCACTTCTGTCAGATGAGCACCGATCTTCTTCAGCGGGTTAAGCGCTGTCATCGGATCCTGGAAAATCATGGCAAATTCTTTGCCTCGCATTTTTCTTCGCTGGTCTCCAGAAAGCTCCAGCAGATTACGCCCCATATAAACCAGACTGTCTGCTGTTGTCTGAGCATTCTCCGGAAGCAGTCCCATAATGGATTTCATCAGGACACTCTTGCCGCTGCCGGATTCTCCTACCACAGCCAGAATATCTCCGTCATCCACATGGATACTGGCTCCGCGCACAGCTTCAACCTTTGTCTTGTGGATCATAAAGGTGGTCTTCAGATTATCCACGGTCAGAAGACGCTCACCTGCCTGTGTCATCTTATTCTCGTCCATCCTCAAACCTCCTAATCTTTCTCACCGGACATTACTCGCGGTTCCACAAAAATACGGAGGAGATTGCCCAGCTTATTAAATGCAAAAATTGTCAGCACAATCAAAAGGCCCGGCAGAATCGCCATATAAATCGCATTCTGCATATAACTCTGGGCATTCTGAAGAAGACTTCCCCAGGAAGACATCGGCTGCTGAATACCAAGGCCCAGGAAACTCAAGGAAGACTCTGTCATGATCGCATTGGCAATGCCTGTAGATGCCGCAATAATAATTGTCGGAAGCACGGAAGGAATAATATGCTTCAGAATAATCACATATCCCGGAATACCGACGAATTTGGCATACATCACATATTCACGCTCTTTCAGCGACAGTGTCTCCGCTCGCACCAGACGGGCGATTTCCATCCACGTAAAGAAGCCGATAACAATGATAATGGATTTGAGACCACGCTTCAGGAAAAGGCTAATCACAGTAACAAGTACCATCCATGGAATGGATGACATGATATCCACGATACGCATCAGGATACTGTCAATCCATCCGCCGCAATAACCGGAAACCGTACCCACTAATACACCGACACAGACACAGGTTATCATAGCAAGAAAACCTACTAACAATGATACACGACCGCCATAGATTACTCGTGACAAATAGTCACGGCCGATATCATCGGTACCAAACCAATGCTCCGGTGAAGGCGGCTGAAACATATTGCGCACATCGGTGGTATTCGGGTCCAAGGGCAGGATTGGTGCCAGAAGTGCCAGCGCGATAATAATCACAAGGAATACAAGGGAGGCAATTGCCAGCTTATCATGCTTTAATGCACTTAAAACATTTTCAATTCTTCTTTTCTGATCACTTTTATTCTTCGCCATCACTATCACCCCAAATCCTTAATTCTCGGGTCCGTCAAACAATACAGGATATCTGACAGCAGGTTGCCCAGGATAACCAATGTTGAAGACAACACAAGAATGACCATAACGATCGGATAATCCATACCCTGAATCGCTTTTACGAAATACGGACCAACACCCGGCCATCCGAAAATTGTCTCTGTAATGATCGCACCTGTTACAAGCATCGGCAATGCCATGCCGAGTTTTGTAATGATCGGCAGAAGAACATTCTTGCAGACATGCTTAAACATAATCTCTGCCTTTGACGCACCAAAAGCCTGCTGTACCATGACATAATCTTCAGAATACTGCGTAATCGTTGAGGAACGCACATAACGTGTCGCATCCGGCAGAAAGCTTAAGAAAAGCGCAATAAACGGCATCAGAAAATGTCTCAGATAATCAATCATGGAATTCTCCTGTCCAATGGTATGCATACCCACGATAGGAAGCACATTCAACTTGTAACCCAGGAAATATATTAAAAGCATCGATACCCAGAAAGTAGGCAGTGCGATACCAATGGCGCAGATACCGTCAATGAGTTTGTCTACCCATTTATTCTTATGAGAACCGGCGATCAGCCCCAGCACAATTGCCAGTGCATAGGCCAGCAGATAAGCCGGAAGGATCAATTTGATCGTATTCGGAATACGGATTGCGAGATCCGCTGAAATGCTCTGATGGGTAACGATGGAATAACCGAAATTGCCGTTGATCAGGCCATCGAGCCATCGGATATACTGAATATATACCGGCTGGTCATATCCATATTTTGCCTTGATCAATGCGACCGTCTCCGGTGACATATTCGGCGTCGTCATTGCGTCGATCGCATCATAAGGTGCCAGATTCATCAAAGCAAAACATATAACCGTAATGATCAGAACCATAGGAATGGCTGCCAGTATTCTTTTAATGATGTACTTTGCCATATCATTTTACTCCTTGTCGTAAATATACGAAATTTACTTTGCTATATAATAAGCGGCTGCAAAAATCAGTCCTGCAGCCGCCCAATATGCGCTTCACACCAATCAATCCAAAGCAGACATAAAGAAAATCCTTTCCATCCGCCTAAGGTGCTTATTCGCTGAGTGTCAGTTTAGATGTATCCTCAAATGTATAAACAGGTACAAGCTTGGCATCTTCAACACCGCCGACACGTTTGTTAACAACAAGGATACGCTTGTTGGAAACTAATGGATAGAAGCAGGCTTCATCCTGAAGTGTCTGCTGAAGTTTCTCATAGATGGCTTTACGCTCTGCTTCATCGGATGTTTCACGACCCTGTTTGAACAGATCATCGATTTCTGTGAAATCATAGTGCATATAGTTATAACCACCATCTGTACCAAACAGAGGATAGAATGTATCCGGATCAATACCCATAATATAACCATTCAGGTACATCTGAATTGTTGTGTCTTCCTTTGCAAGCTGATCGATCATGGCTGTACTGTCCATACCGTTTAATGAACATGTAATACCAACTGCAGCCAACTGTTCCTGAATCATGGCAGCCTGTGTTGCCTGTGCAGCATCAGAACCACTGTAAGTCAGTTCAACCTTCAGACCTTCTGCGCCAGCTTCTTTCAGAAGTGCTTTGGCTTTCTCAATATTCTGATCATACTTCTCAACATTGTCTGTATAGAATTCACTTGTAGGTGGCAGGAAGCTTGTCGGAATATCATAATACTCATCGCTCAGGAAAACAGCATCATCAATATCCTTTGTATTCAATGCGTAGAAGATGGCCTGACGTACCTTCTGATCCGGAATCTGCTTCACATTGATGGCCATGTAACCAACACGACCTTCGCTGTAAGCGTAAGTTGTCAGGTTGTTCGCTTCGAGATTCATCTGACCGATTTCTGAAGGTGTTGCCACCCACGCATCCACTTCACCGCTCTGAATAGCCATCATCGCTGTGTTGGAATTCTCGATAATTCTGTAAACGATTGTACCAATGCTTGGCTTGCCAAGGAAATATGTGTCATTGGCAGAGAACTTCACATAAGAACCTGCAGAATACTCAGACATCACATATGGGCCTGTCCCGACAGGTTTTGTATTGAATTCATTGTTCTCGAAATCTGTCACATCTTTGTAGATATGCTCAGGCATGATAAAGATGTTGCACAGCATTTCCAGAGAAGCTGCACTTGCAAAAGGCATTGTGAACTTCACTGTGTAATCATCAATCTTCTCGATCTTTGTTGCGCCCTGATCATAAACAAGCTGTGAATAAGCCCAGCCTGCATTATCCGGATTCTCCATGGCTTCGTAAGTGAAGACAACGTCATCTGCTGTAAATGGCTCGCCATCAGACCACTTAACATCATCACGCAGATGGAATGTATACTCTGTGTTGTCATCGGATGTATCAACACTTGTTGCCAGGAACCAGTTGATACCGTCTGCATTGTACATGCAGAGTGGTGAATAGATCATCTTGACCGTCATCAGACCAAAACGGTCACTTGTTGTGATAACATTCACGTTGGCACCCGGATCACCGCCGATGGCATACGTAAATGTGTCTGCAGTACCTGTTGTGCCTGTTGCTTCACTTCCGGCTGCTGCTGTTTCACCAGATGCAGATGTATCTGCCACAGGATCCTTGCCACCGCAGCCTGTCAGAACGCCTGCTGCCATGGTCATTGCCAATGCCATAGCCAGAACCTTTTTAAATGTTTCTTTCATAATCTCTCCTCCATTATCATTGAGAAAACTTATAATTATATTTGCCGTTTTAATACTTAATCCAACAGCTGAATAATATTATACCTTAAAACCTTTCTGCCGTAAACAAAATTTTTGGTATATCCGCTATTTTAGCCATTTCCTACTATTTCGATCAGCTTTTGTTTTAATCAACCTTAACCTGATCGATCATAATGTTCAGGATCTGCTTGTCTGTATCTTTCATACCGACACGGCCGATATAGCCCATACTCTTGATAGTACCTTCCACATCCTTCTGAACAATGCCTTCCCCAGGCTGGAACCAGTGATGCTTCCTTCCGAGGAAATGTCCAAGAATCGCTGCATCTACTGCGGATGCAATTTTGGCAGCGCAGGAAGATTTCGCCCCATCACAGACAATACCGCCGACATTGCCAATGGTATTAACAATCGTCGCTGAAATATCTTCATAAGTTCCCCCATAAAGATAAGTAATCGCTGCACCACTTCCACAAGCCGCACTGACAGCGCCACAATACGCAGACAGGCTGCCGATATATTTCTTCTGATGAATAGCGACTAAATTGCTGACAACTAATGCCCGGTACAATTGTTCCTCTGTACAGAAAAGTGACTTGGCAAATTCAATCACCGGCAAAGAAACCGTCATCCCCTGATTACCACTTCCGGAATTGATGACAACCGGCATGGAACAGCCACCCATTCTGGCATCAGAACCGGCTGCCGCCCTCGCTTTGGCACGAATCTTGACATCGTCACCATACACTTGCAGCAATGTCCGCCCAATCTGTGCGCCGTAAGGGTGCATCAATCCCTCATCCGCAATGGCTGAATTCATCTCGATCTGCCGTTTCAGAACTTCTCTTACATCATCTATATTCACTGTATTCGCAAACTCAAGAATATCTTTCACATTTAATAAAGACTTATCCACATAATTACTGGATTCTTCACTGACTGCCGCTTCAAAAAGGATCACATCATCTTTCACGATTCTTGTAATATATGTATGTCGGTTGATAATCGTCACTTCCGCATAATGGCTGCCTTTACACACTCTGGCCACAATATAAAGATTCGCCACATCCTCCTGCAGTGTACATGTACAATATCCTGCCGCCGCCAGTTCTCTTGTCTTCTCCACATCTTCAGGTTTCACGGATTCCAATACTTCCAATTCTCTGGATGCGTCGCCGCCTACGATACCAAGGATCGCTGCCACATCAATACCTCTCTGGCCATCCGAATTCGGTACTGTAACCCCCTTGACATTCTTAATGATATTGCCGCTACAGCGCATCTCCACATGATCCGGGAATTCACCCAGAACTTCTCTTGCTTTGGCCGCTGCATAAGCAATGGCGATGGGTTCTGTACAGCCCAGTGCTGGCACCAGTTCATTCTTCAGTATCTTCACATAATTGTTATATAGCTTTTTATCCACGTTCATTCTTTCCTCTCTTTTGTTCACATTACTAATCATATCATTGATATGATTAGTAATCAAGATGTAAAACAACACCATCAGACTTGCGATTGTCTTTATTAATTCACTGTGTTACAATATGATGTAGTAAATTAAAAGGATAAAAAACTATGGCAAAAACAAAAGAAAGTCTCAAAACTCAGATATACAATGCAATTCTCGATCATATTTTTTCCGGAGAATTCAAACCCGGGCAGATTTTAAACGAAAAAGAACTGGTAGAAAAGTTTGGCTGCAGCAAAGCACCGGTCCGTGAAGCGTTGATTGCTCTCTGCAGCGACAATGTTCTGCGCAGTTTTCCTCGATACGGTTATGAAATCATCCGCCTTACCAGTGAAGAAATTGAAGAAATCCAGAACTACCGTCTGATCCTGGAAACCGGCTATCTGCGCAATTGTTACCACAATCTCACCAAACTTCAGCTCAGTGAACTGACCCGCATTGCCGATCGCTGTCTTTCACCGGAAAGCACTGTATGGGAGCACTGGGAAGCCAACACAGAGTTTCATCTGACACTTCTCTCCTTTGCCCATAACCGATATGCCAGCGAACAGTTAGCACGCTCCATGGCTATCTTGAAACGCGCCTATGCCCAGTTTTACTGGCATACATAGAACCAGTCTGTTCCATCTATCGATGTTCAGCACCATTATCCGATCATTGAAAGCCTTGAGAAAAAAGACATCGAAAGAGCTATTCAACTGCTGAAAGAAGATCTCAGCGACTTCTGCTTATATTAGGATACAAAAAGGCTGCTGTTTTGCTGATAAAACTCAGTAAAACAGTAGCCTTTATATTGTTCTATCGTCCCCACTGATACATCAGCAGCTGATAACCCACAGCAAGTCCGAGACCGCCAAGGAAAGCAGCCAATGTATACATCATCTGAAGCTTCTTGTCATCATTGTCATCAAGAATAACCGCAATCGGTTCCTGCGTATTCGGTGATGTGAAACAGCGGATATTCACTTCTGTTCCCTTCGGATACTTCGCACGCATCTCTTCACGGGTATCATATGTCTGTCTTGTACAGCAATATAAGCGTTTACCGGCCTTCTGCTCACGATACATCAGGCGATAACACCATACAACATCACAATTCTTACCTTCCGCAGGATGGCAGTAACCATCAACCACCGCTCTTATCTTCTTGCCACGGATATATGGTGCCCAAAAACTGTAACAGATGATCAGCACAATAATCAGAATCAATAAATTGGTGGTATTAAATACCATAGAAAACATTTTCTTTTCCCCTTTCATCACAGATGGGGGATTATCGCCCGCCACTGCTGCAAATTTATGTCTCACCACCTGCACCCTGCTAAAATGTGCGAGACATCTCCCATCTATTATATCCTGTGGTGAAAAGACCGTCAACGGATAATGTCATATTTTGGCACTTTACTTTGGCAGCTCCTCTTCGAGAAGAACCGCTTCTTCTGCTTCCTCTGTTGCTTCCCTTGCCAGTTCCGCCGGTGTCTCATCCTGTGCAGATCTCTCTCCGACAGCAATCAGTATACGTGCAGCTGCAAGCGGAACAAATGCAATATATGCACCTCGAACATTAAAAGTATAAACAGACCATGCACCAAGACATGCACCACCAAAAAAGGAAAGTACTGTAAATGTATAAACAATCGCTTTTCTTAAAAATTCTTTATCTTTCGTCAGTATGTACTGTGTCCATCCCAAAAGTGCCTGCTTATAATTATTTGTTGTAAAAATTGAAGCACTTTTAAATCCGTCTGCCGCCGAATAAACACCCCATTGAAATGAAGCACAGAAAAAGACAGGATAAAGTCCCGGCAATACCGGATCAAGCGGAAGCAATGAAGCCAGTGTCAAACCGGCTGCATCCACCCACAATGCCAGTTTTCTCATATTCAATTCAGTATAATTTGTCAGAAGATACGCTACAACAACACCGCATCCAAAAATAATAAATGCGATCACGCGAAGCAGTACTTTCTGCCATTCCATGGAAACCAGCTCTGCCGCCATCTCCATTACATTGCCCGTCTGCGCTGAACCAAAATTACCGGCATGCAGCAAAACCGCATACACACCCATAAAACCGCCCACCAGCGTAAGCAGCCAATGCATCATGACTTCCCATTGATTATCTGTTAATTTTCCCATTGATTGAAACGCCTTTCTCATTATATATTTCGAAACTCTGTTGTATACAGAAAATCACCGCTAATTTTACCGCTAATTATTTTAAGGCATGCATAGATGTTTTTCAAGGGAAGAATTATTATTTTTGCTGTTATTACAATTTCTCTATTATTAGGACGCACTTTTCTATGCAGCGGGACAAAACAGGCTTCAAAATAAGCCTGCTATTGCTTATTTGAAGCCTGTCTTATTCAAATCTAGTTATACTTCCGTTATGCTTCTATCACTGTTCCTGTCATCAATGGATGGATCTCTCTCAATTCCCGTGTCAGGATCGCCAATGCTTTATCACCGGTACAATGTCCTGTATAGTAAACTGCATCCGGCAGATTCGCAGCCAGATCCATAATAACCGGTTCCGGCAGGCACTCACCTGTTCTTGGGCTGTAAAGATGAAAACCGCCGATTACAATATCCGGCGCAGCCGGACACTGTCCGATAATATTCAGGACACCTTTATGTCCGCATCCCATCAAAAGGACATTCTTGCTTCCTTGAATAAGCAAATGCTGTTCATGGACAAAATCATCCCTTGTCTTATCCTCTTTCAGCAGATTTTTATTTGTCTCATAAATCTCGCCCGCAACGTGGCTGTAAATCTGCAGTTCATCGTCAATAACATAACTGCCGTCCAACAGTTTTACCTGCGGATGATGTTTTAGATTCTGATTCAGACCAATATACTCAGGCCCCGTCTTTTTAGCCGTATAATGATCGTTAAATGCCTTCTCCTGCAAATAAATCACAGCATGGTCATTGATTGCCAGAAAGGCATCCAGACCACCGCCATGATCATTATGTCCATGGGAAATAACAACAGTATCAACCTGAGAAAGATCTATGCCCAATGCTTTTGCATTTTTGATAAACAGATCCGTCGTTCCCACATCAAACAGCAGCTTATGTTTCTCCGTCTCCGCATAAATACTGAGCCCGTGCTCTGCCCCCAGCTCACACTTCGTTGTGTCTTCCACCAATGTTACAAACTTCATGATAAATACCCCCATCCATTTACATGATCCATGTTTAAAATCTCAACAGACCTGCCTGTTAGACACAAACAGCTTCCGACATCGCAATTGCAACATCAGAAGCTGTCCACTGCTTGATCATAGTATATCACACTTTATTTAAAATGTCATATGCCATTTACTTTTCAGTTACTCTTATTTAGCTGAGTTCTTTAATCCGTACGGAGTGCTGTTACAGGGTCACTCTTTGAAGCCTTATTAGCTGGAATCAGCCCTCCCAAAAGTGTCAGTACAACACTTAATGCAATCAGTACAAAGGCAGCTCCGATTGGCAATGCTGCATTAACATCCGTATTACCGGATACAGTATGAATAATATAATTCGTCGGAAAGATCGCAATGATGGTTATGGCAATACCGATCACACCTGCCAGCAGACCAATGATGAAGGTTTCAGCATTAAAGACAGCACCGACATTTCCTTTGCTGGCACCGATCGCACGCAGAATACCAATTTCCTTACGTCTCTCCAATACACTTATATAGGTAATAACGCCGATCATGATTGATGAAACTACCAGTGAAATCGCCACAAATGCAATCAGTACATAGGAAATCATATTCACTATAGAAGTAACAGATGACATCATTACGCCTACCAAATCTGTATAAGAAATAACTTTATCATCCTGACCGCTGTTCGTCATATCATCGTTGTAGTCCTGAAGAATCTGATCAACAACCTGTTTGCTGTCAAAATCCACCGGATAGATAGAAATTGTCTGCGGATCTGTCTCATCTGCATATCCCATCTTATTCAAATTATCTTCATAAGAAGCACTGCCCTTTGTCATTAGGGAGGTCATCAATTCCTGAAGATCCTCTTCCGACATATTCATCTGAATGGCTTTGGCAAAAGCATCCGGGTCAATGGAAAAGATATCCTGCATATTGTCCATCATCGACGTCATGGCAGCCCCCATAGACTTCTGCAGGCTGGAACTGATCTGACCCATCACTTTACCCATGGCGCTGCTGATCTGATCTGTCAATTCATCTGAAAAATCGCCCATAACATCAGCCATCTTCTTCTGAAGATTTGCCTGCAGTGTCTTCGTATCAACAATCTGTCCCGCATAATGAAGAAGCACCTTCTGTCCACTGTCAGAAGAAACATACTTCAGAAAAGCGTCCAGAATCTTGTCCGGCTGTGCCAGATTATTTTTCTTCGCATAATCTTCATAGCCATTTGCCAGATCTGTCATAATTTCCTTCAGCTGATCATCTGTAATCTCTACGGATGACAGCTTATCTTTCAGACTGACTAACTCTTCCGAGAGAATACGATCCACCGCATCTGTTTCCAGATAGGCTCTGAAATTGGTTTCAAAATCATTCGGATCTTCCTGCTTAGAGGCAAATTCCTGATAATCCTCCATGACACGCATCATAAAGTCTTTCAGCAAATCCTTTGTCAGCACTTCGTCCAGTTCAGGTCCGAGGATTTCTTTCAGCTTTTTTGATAAATAAGCAATTGTATCGTCAGATGTCAGAAACTGCTTCAGACCATCCGTCAGTCCTGTAATATCTGTTTCCGGGTTATCACCCACAGATTTCTTATAACCATCCAAAAGGGTATTAAATAATTCTGCCAACGAATTCTGTGTCAGATTCACCGATACGCCTTTCAGAATATCCTGAAAATCTTTCTCCGAAAAAGACGGCATGGCATCTGCCAACGCATCTCCGTCTACCAAATCACTTAAATCCACATCACTGAAGTCCATATCCGAAAATATCGACGAGTCCATATTCATCTTTGATGTATCCACTTTAAAAGCATTCTTGAAGGCTTCCTCATCCACCTTAAAGAAGTCTTCCATATTTAAACCGTTTTCGTCATCCGGATCATCAAAGGCTTTGCCATTAAAAACATTCTTTTTCTTATTCTTAATCTGTGCTTTTACAATCTTGCTTTTGGAAGCTTCCTCAATCACATGATTCACCAGTGATGCCGGATAACTGACACCCGCAGTCAGCATGGTAATATCTTCGCCGTCTTTTGGCTGTACAACGCCAACCACCTCCAAATCTTCTCCATCTTTGACCAAATTTTTAATATATTTATCGTTATCCGATTTATCCTTCCACACTGAAAACTCATTATCATACACATAATAATCACTGGCATTGACCAATTTCAGTTTAATACCAAGAAAATCATCATAATCAAAAGTTTCAAGCTTATCACAGGTCTCTACTGTCTTGTCATCCGCAACAGCATCCAGAATCTTATCCAACTCTTCACCAGATTTCAATCCAAGAGAATATAACGTCATATCATATAGACGACCATCCTTTGTCAATACAACGACACATTGATGCTCATTTTCTGGCCAATGTCCTGCCTTTACATCATATTGGTCTTTGTAAAGTGCATCATTCTCAGGCAAGACATGAAACTGCTCCAGGCCACTGCTCCCCATCATGGCCAGCATCATAGATGAGGATCCGCTTAAAGAAGACACGGTCTGATCCGGACATACCTGCCGGACTTTGCCATCCTCCTCCTGAAGATAAATCTGAGGCGTGATACCATAATCATACTCAATGGCCTTCGTCTGGTTCTTAATATCAGACTTGCCGCTTTCCAGATATGCTTTCAAAGATTTCAGATCATTGTATTCTGTTCCGGATACCATCTGATTCAAAATCTGCATTTCTTCAACCTTTCCATCTGTATCTGATGATGATTTCTGATTTGTCATCATATCTGCACTCAGAGACATCATATTCGTTGTGGTCTTCGTAATCTGCAGCGGATACTCTGACATGGTCTTCTCTTCCATATCTTCAATATACTGATTCACACCATGAGACAGAGACAAAATCATGGCAATGCCGATGATACCAATGGAGCCCGCAAATGACACCAAAATCGTCCTTGCCTTCTTAGTTTTTAAATTATTAAAGCTCAGTGACAAAGCTGTCAGGAAAGACATAGCGGACTTACCCATATTCTTATGCACTGGCACCGGGGCTTCACCTTCAGGAATCTCATAAGGATCTGAATCCTCCAGAAGCTTTCCGTCCTTCACTTTTACGATTCGTGTGGCATACTGATAGGCCAGCTCCGGATTATGGGTAACCATGACAACCAGTCTGTCTTTGGCCACTTCTTTCAGCAAATCCATTACCTGAATACTTGTCTCACTGTCCAGGGCTCCTGTCGGTTCATCCGCCAGAAGAATATCCGGATTATTCACCAGGGCGCGGGCCAGAGATACACGCTGCATCTGACCTCCGGACATCTGATTCGGCTTCTTATGGAGCTGATCTCCCAAACCTACTTCTTCCAGTGCCTTGATGGCGCGCTCCCGACGTTCCTTTCCTGAAATACCGGAAATCGTCAGCGCCAGCTCCACATTCGCCAATACTGTCTGATGCGGGATAAGATTGTAACTCTGAAACACAAAACCAACCGTATGGTTTCGATAGGAATCCCAGTCTCTGTCCTTATATTTCTTTGTTGAAATGCCATTGATAATCAAATCACCGCTGTCGTATCGGTCCAAACCACCGATAATATTCAGCAGCGTCGTTTTGCCGGAACCGCTGGGTCCCAGAATGGCCACAAACTCATTGTCCCTGAGATTCAGACTAACATCATCCAGTGCCCGCTGAACAAGATTACCTGTCTTGTATGTCTTGCTTATATTTTTAATTTGCAGCATAGTCTCTCCTTAAACAAAGCATAAACTGAAGGTTACATAAAATAGTGCCTTTCTTTATGCCACATTATACTCCATAATTGTCCCTATAGGCAAGTTGAAAACTGTTTAAAAAGAAACTATCTTTAAAAAATATTTTATTCCACCTATTGTGCAACCTTTTGCCTGGATTTTTTATCTAATAGATGTAATAACTTAAAGCCGGCTTTGAACAGTTACAGAAATAATGATAAAATCCATGATAAGGAAGTGATGAACCATTGACAAAAGAAGATTTAGGACACTTAATTATTGCCTCAACTGATAGTCTTTACAGAATTTCAAAGTCAATTCTAAAAAATGAAACAGACTGTGAAGATGCCGTTTCGGAGGCCATTGTAAAGAGTTTCGACAAAATAAACACTTTACAACATGCATCCTATGCCAAAACATGGCTGGTTCGTATTTTAATCAATGAATGTTACCGCATTTACCGCCAAAAGCAATTTGCGCCGTCAAATGATTTTACATTCAAAGAAAACCTATCCGATGAAGCGGATTATTCTGAATTATATCATGCAATGATGCAGTTGGACGATAAGTATAGAATCCCTGTCGAATTATATTATATTGAGGGCTACAAGATCCATGAAATTACAGATATTCTCAACCGCAGCGAAGGCACCATCAAAAGCCAATTGGCCCGCGGCAGACAGCAATTAAGAAAATATCTTGAATCGGAGGCAGCACAATGAATAACAATGATTATTTAAAAACACCTGAACATTTTAAGATGTTAGTAGAATCAAAAGTCAATGAACAATTAAATACTCCAATATCAGATAAGAAAAAACCGACAACATCCATACAGACGAAAAAAGAAAAATCCGGATACCATTTTAAAAAAATCGCAGCTGCGGCTGCTGTCATCGCCATTATTACCACGACTTCGGTTTTTGCAGCTAAACATTTCCGACTTAGCGACTATTTTGAAAGCAGCACAGAAACATACAACGAAAGCTATATGGAAACCATTGATAACCGCGACATATCTGTCAAAAACGGTTTTCCTGAACAAATGAAGCAATTTGAGCAAAATACAAATAAAGTTTTTGACGAACCACTTTTTACATTAACAGAAGCCTATTATGACGGCAACTACCTCTATATTTATGCCCAAGCAACGGATGCCGGACAGGAATATGATGCTATTACCAGTCGAATATTCATTAATGGCACTCAATATATCGGTGATTTCGGACGGCTTCTCGGTCAAACCGAAACGAACGGTTTCAATCAGGATGAGTATGTCGGAACATTTGCACTTGATGGATTAGAATCAGATAATTTTACTGTAGAAATGCCATTAAGCATTTATCTAGCATCAGAAGAAACTTCTGTCACAGAAACCTCTGCTGTGGTCGAAAACGATTCTGCAGACAACACTGTAACGCCCGCACTCATCCGCCAAGGACAGCAAACTGTATCATTCAAGGTGACCGCCGCAGACAGAGTACTCGGCTATACTGATCAGCAGATTACAGTCAATTCAGATGTCACAGCGGACATATCCGATTTAAAACGCACTGAGTTAGGCATTCGTCTGAATTTGACCTGGCATCTGGATGCATCCGCGGCCGAAAGATATCTGTATGATTTTGAATATACAGATGAAGAAAACGATAATCTAAGCGGCTATGCCAAACCGGATTATCAGGTCACAGACGATAAAGGAACAAATTACGGTAATGACCAGATACACATTAATCAAATTCAAGCCACCTCGGAAGATGTCGACCCTGTATTAGTCATTAGAAACGAAGACGGCAGCGCAGACTGCATCAGCAAAATCTTTATCTCGGATGTGCCAGAAGACGCAAAACAGCTGACTCTTCAGTTAAAACACAACAGGCAGACCATTGATGAAATGACGGTTGAAATTTCGCTGAAATAGCTCCTTCATAACATTTAAGCAGATAATTTTCAAGGAGAATGCAGCTCACTTTAAATTGCATTCTCCTTGTTTTTGAATTGTCTGTTCAAAGACAATTCTTTATTCGTCATATTCGACAGTAAACGCCGCAAAATCAAGGTTTGTATACGTATGCTCTTCTCCGTCTTCTACGCCTGTTCTCACATAAGGTGTTACTGTCAGAGATGTGACATCCTGATTCATGCCTTCGATAATTCCAAACATTTCCCGATAATATTTGCCGTCGGCTTCATAGGATTTTCTCTGTTCCGCACCGGACCAGTCATCTCCATCTACAGTGAACACAATTGTCTGTCTCGTATCCATATTGTCTTCTGTTGTAAAATGATTGCCGTTGTTGTCATCCAGTGCCATAAATACCACCTGGTTACCTCCGCCCTCGCTTGACATCTTATCGTAAAGCTCTTTCTGGCTTTCATCGAATTCCCAGGTCACATGGATATACGTACCTGATTCTGCAATTTTTAACACATCCACGGTAGCTACCACACCATCCTCTGTTATCACAGTCTGTGCCGGCTTAATGATGGCATTTTCATCCAATTTGACATCAAAGGATATGGTTTGAGTCCCCAGAGAACCGGCATCCACTATCAAAGATGCTGTGAAAGAATCCGGCACATCCCTTCCTCCCAGCTGAACGGTGCCCTTATAATCACCCTTTTTAACACCGGAGCCTTCATTCTCCTTAACTTTCTCATCTGAAAGCTTGTCAAAATGAATCATATACACCGCATCTCCGATAGCCAATCGGTCTGAATTTAACTGATGCCTTTTTCCTTTACCTGTCGGGCGTGCATAAAATGCCAGACTCAGACCATCATAATACACCTGGGTAATATCTAGCAGCGGCTCACTGACACCTTTTACCTCAGCAGCATTATCCTCACCTCTGATATCCACCATAATCTGCGGCCATCCCGGCGTTACGGTCTGATTAAAAGCGCTGGCATCTGTTGTCAAATAAGCTTCCGCACCTGTCTCATCCACTTCTCGACCTACCAGTGATGATGCACCGGATTTTGTCACAGCATAGACTCCTCCGCCAAGAATGCCTGCCAGAGCCAAAGCAGCAACAGCTATTTTAACCACTCTCCACCTTCGATTTGAAACATTTGCACTGCTTCGTCTATCTTTCATATACTTCGTATTTCGTTTATTAATTTTTCCTTTTACATGGTTTGTTCCGTCATTCACTTTTACCTCAATTTCATCATCCGCTATTTCTTTTTCCACCATCTCTTTTAAAGCCATTCTAAAACTTTCCGGTGTTTCCGGGAAATCCTTCTCCCAACTATTTTTCTCACTCATACCGCATCCTCCTGTTCATACATACGCCGCATCATTTTCCTGGCCCGGCTCAGACGCATTTTTACTGCACTGTCCCCCAAGTCCAGCATCTGACCGATTTCCTTGATTGTATATTGATTCAGATAATACAATACCAGCGGCACCCTATATTCGATTTCCAGTGACATGATTTTCTGATACAAATCTGAATATTGATGCTGCCTAATCTCTTCTCCGGAAATCTGTTCATGATAAGCTGCCTCACGTTTCCTTTGCCGCAGCATACGATAACATTCATTCAGCAAAATTCGTATAAACCAGGTTTTGGCATATTTCTTCTCACGCAACGTATCAATCTTTGCGAAAGCCTTACTCACTGCTTCCTGAACAGCATCCTGGCAATCCGCATCTTCTTTGAGAATCGACTTTGCCACACGATAAAAATCATCCGTGCCGTCGATAATCAACGCCCCTAACTCTTTCTTGTTCATCCTCTTCACTTCCTCCTTTGATGTATACACCATTTATTTATTCGAGCTCGCATACAACTATCTGTTATATCTATTAGATGCAAAAATACTGACCCTCGTCACAACTTTTTCTTATATTTTATCATTTTACTGCTATTTTTCGAAAAAAATAACAAAGCATCCATTCGCCTTGGTAACGCCCTGGATTTCAGCAATATTTCTTTGATATTTTAACCAAAATATGATATAATAAATGAACAATTTTTAGAAGAAAGGACGGTGTGTCCATTGAAAATGCAGGAATCTCCAGAAGACTACCTGGAAACCATTTATATGCTCTCACTTCACAGCTCAGAAGTGCGTTCCATCGATGTAGCCAGACATCTTGGTTACTCCAAGCCAAGCGTCAGTGTTGCCATGAAGCGACTCCGCGAAAACGGATACGTCAATATGGACGACAACAATCTTCTCACGTTGACAGAATCCGGTCTGGCCATCGCCCGAAGCATTTACGAACGTCATCAGGTTATCTCCGGTTATCTGATGTCCATTGGAGTCAGCGAGGAAACTGCGTTGAAAGACGCCTGCCGTATTGAGCATGTTCTTAGCGAAGAAACATTCCATAAGATAAAGGAAATATTCTATCAGTCACGCAAGTAATAAAAGCATTGTACTGCTAAATAATAAACGGACTGCACGCCACAGGCAATAGAAATGGACGCCTGAATAAATAGTTCAATATAACGCTGAAGCATTTGTATTTGAACAGATTTATTCGGGCGTCCATTCTTTTATTTTCTGCCTGTATTCCATCTATTTTAATTTAATGTAAAAAAGTCCCATGCCAAACCATTAAAATGTTGAACACGGAACTTATCTTCCATTCGTATTATACGGCATGTTCAAGAAGAATACCTTCCAGTGCCGATCCGCTGCTTGTATGGCAGCGAACAATTTTAAATTTCTTTTTCTCAGCCTCATCTACGGCACATCGTACCATTTTGTGAGAAACGGTATTTGTAAACAAAATGCATAAATCAGGATCACCAATCTGCTTGTCCAAATCGGCAGACATCTGAGTGAATACCTTTGCTTTACATTTATGAGATTTACAAATTTTCTTATACTGACAGACCATTCTGTCATGACCACCGATGATGACAACGCTCATGGCTCTCCTCCTTCTTAGGAACCTCTGCCGAAACATTTCATTGCTCCGGCAAAGCGTTCCCACATATTTAATAAATACCTTCAGTAAAAATGAGTTTGTGTAAGTGGAAAAATAAATTTTATAATGCTGCTAATTCTTTGCCGAGTGCTTCAAGTTTTGCTTCAGCTTCTGAATCAGGTTCATTCATGCAGATCGCATCTTCGCCGCCGTAGACCTGAGCACCAGCTTCTTCCATACGTGCAACCCAGTTGCGCATCCATTCGCCATCGCCCCATCCGTAAGAACCAAACAAACCGATTTTCTTACCTGATGCAAAGCTTTCAACTTCTGTTACGAAATCTTCCATCACTGTTTCTTCAAGTGTTTCATTTCCCATGGATGGGCAGCCGAGTGCGAATACCGGATAATCTTTGAGGTCATCTGCTTTGATGTCTTCAACAGAAACAACTTTTGCTGTTGCTCCGCCATCCTGAATGCCTTTGCCTAAGATTGTTGCCATAGCTGCTGTGTTGCCTGTACCGCTCCAGTATGCGACCATAATTTCCTTCATTGTTGAAATTCCTCCTATAAATGTGATCTTGTTGATCATTTTCTATTAGATCAAAGACGGTGAATACCGCTCTGATTAAACAAACTGATACTGTTCCGCCATTCCAAATCCCATGCCCTGCTTGACCATATCCATGGCAATTTGTTTTACTCTGGCATACAATCGAAATGTCTCACGGGCCTTTTCTTCATTCTCATATACTTTCCAATATCCACTGCACAAGCAGTTACGACCATGATGTTCAATAAATCCTTTGACATCACCGAGAGGATATCCCAGCAAAATTCCCATCTCGTGTGGGAATCCCGCTTCACCGCGCTTATATTCTCTGAAGCGCTTTGCTGCATATGCCAGTATTTCATCCATTGTCATATTTTCAGTATACCCAAATTGTTTCATAAAAGACATGTTGTCGGGATCCGCCAGTTGTCTGTAAAGGGGTTCCTCCCGAAACATAAACCAGACCTGTTTCTCTGCCCGATGTTCAAAACAGCGAACTTTCAGACCTGTTGTTTCTACCAGAGATTTCAATGCCTTCGCATAACACTGATCGATAATCAGCAAATTAGAAGGCTTGATGTCGAAAATAACCGGTGCACACTGCTCTGCAGCCTTTTCTTGTATTCCTCTTATTATCTCATACGTCTGCCTGTATGCAACCATCTTACTTCTCTCCTTTACTCGGTTAGATATACCTAACCACCTGGTATCATTATCATATCAGCTTCGTAGGAAAAACGCAATACTTTTTATTGAGAATGAATCTCATTACCATGTTTATTGTCATTTTTCGTCCAATAAAGTGTTAAAAGGTACTTGTTTATGCTATACTAAAAGCAGTTTTTTATTAAATATAAGGATTACGGGAGGGAAAAATATTGAATACACCACCTGATTTCAGTAAATACACCAAACAACTTAACATAGAGCAGCTAAAAAAACAAGGTACACAGGCTCTGGCTGATGAACTTTCCTATACACGACAGCTTTATGAATCTCTGGACACAATTTTTCAAGATTCTCTGGACGGTTTCTTTATCACAGATGGCGAAGGTAATGTTTTAAAAGTCAACAAGTCCTATGAAGAAATGTCCGGCATCACCAGTGAAGAGATTATCGGTCAGAATATGCATGACCTTGAATCTACGCTAATCAATTATTCTGCTTCATTGATTGTTCTGAAAACAAGGCAAACCGCAACCATTGAGCAAAACTTTCTCCGAACAGGGCGCAGAGCTTACATTACCAGTACACCTGTATTTTCACCCGAAGGCAAAATTATCATGGTCATCAGCAATACCCGTGATTTCAAAATGATCGAAGAACTCCGTCAGCAGCTCAGTGAACAGATGGTTCAGGTGTCCGAATACAAAGAGAAAATCCGTGCGCTGACACAGCAAAACATTGACCGTTCCCAGTTTCTGGTCAATGATCCTAAAATGTACGAAATTCTTTACAGTGCCACCAAAGTAGCTGACAAAGATACCACTGTACTCATTCAGGGTGAAACAGGAACCGGCAAGGAACTTCTGGCTCACTTTATCCATCAGAACAGCTCCCGCAGGGATAATCCGATGCTGAGCGTCAACTGTGGTGCCATTGCCAAGGATCTCATCGAAAGTGAATTATTCGGTTATGAAGGCGGCGCTTTTACAGGGGCCCTCTCCAAAGGCCGCCCCGGCTATTTTGAAGTTGCCAACGGCGGTACATTATTTCTTGACGAAATCGGTGAAATGCCTATGAATGTCCAAATGAAGCTTTTGCGCGCTCTTCAGGAAAATGAAATCATGCGTCTCGGTTCCAGTCAGCCCCGCAAAATCGATGTTCGCGTCATTGCCGCCACTAACCGCGACCTGAAAGAAATGATTGATGCCAATGAATTCCGTTCCGACCTTTATTATCGCCTGAATGTCGTCAATCTGGAAATTCCTCCTCTTCGCGAGCGCAAAAAAGACATCATCCCTCTGGCTCAGCATTTTCTTAATCAATTTAATACCAAGTTTAAAACACATAAAACACTGAGTCCTTACTCCTGTAAAACGCTGGAAGAATATAACTGGCCGGGAAATGTCCGGGAACTCAAGAACACCATTGAGAAGATGGTTATTCTCAGTGATGAAGATATTATTTCATCTGCTGAATTATGGAGCAGCGAATCCAGCCTGATCAAAGATAATGTCCAGCTTGGCAATATTCAGCTGAAAACCATTCTTGAGCAGATCGAACTGAAATATATCCGGGAGTACTGCAGTTTATACGGCACCCTTGAAAAAACAGCTGAAAAACTGAATATGAATTTGAAAACTCTGTCCCGAAGGAAAAAGCATCTTGAAGAAAAATATCCCCGTTCTGAAACCCTGTAGTTCTTATTTTTGAGAAATTTCTCATTTTTGAGATTTCATTTTTCCGTTTTTTCTCATTTTTGAGATACGCATAGAACAGTCCTGCCACAAATACCACAAAACAGGGCTGTTTTTCCTTTGTCAATGTTGGCACACATCTTGCTTATAACTAAAAATATCAAGTACTATTGATACATTTAATCAATGGATACATGATTCTAAACTATTTACACATTTTAAATTTGGGGAGGAATTTATTATGCCATTAATGACAGGAGACGAATACGTAAGAAGTCTGCAGAAAATCAAAATGAGAATCTTTCTTTTCGGTGAAGAGATTGACAACCCGGTAGGTAATCCGATTCTTCAACCGGCTGTTAATTCAGTCAAAGCAACTTATGACCTTGCACAAAATCCTGAATATGCTGATCTGATGACAGCGACTTCAAACCTTACAGGTGAGAAAATCAACCGTTTTACGCATATTCACCAGAGTCCTGATGATCTTGTTAAGAAAGTTAAAATGCAGCGTTTGCTTGGTCAGAAGACCGCAGCCTGTTTCCAGCGTTGTGTCGGCATGGATTCTTTCAATTCCGTGTACAGCACAACATATGAAGTAGATAAAAAATACGGCACACACTATCATGATAATTTTGTTAAATTCGCAACTTATGTTCAGCAAAACGACCTGACAGTTGATGGCGCCATGACAGATACTAAAGGTGACAGAAGCCTCTCTCCATCCAAACAGGCAGACCCTGATCTTTTCCTGCATGTTGTTGAACGCCGTCCGGACGGTATTGTTGTCCGCGGTGCAAAAGCGCATCAGACAGGTATTCTGAATTCTCACGAAGTGATTGTTATGCCTACCATCGCTATGGGACCTGATGACAAGGATTATGCCGTTTCTTTTGCTGTTCCTCTGGACACAGAAGGTTTAATGATGATTGTCGGCCGTCAGAGCTGTGATACAAGAAAGACTGAAGGATGCCAGCTTGACCTCGGCAATTCTACATACGGCGGTATGGAAGCACTGACAGTCTTCGATAATGTTTTTGTCCCTAATGATCGTATTTTCCTGAATGGGGAAACAGAATTTGCAGGTATGCTCGTTGAACGTTTTGCAGGTTATCACAGACAGAGCTATGGCGGATGTAAAGTCGGTGTCGGCGATGTCCTCATTGGTGCTACAGCCCTTGCTTCAGAGTATAACGGCGTTGAAAAAGCTTCTCATATCAAAGATAAACTGATTGAAATGGTTCATCTGAATGAAACTCTTTACTGCTGCGGTATTGCCTGTTCAGCCGAAGGTCAGCCAACAGAATCCGGCAACTACCTTATTGATCTGATGCTGGCCAATGTCTGCAAACAGAATGTTACCCGTTTTCCATATGAAATCGCACGTCTTGCACAGGATATCGCAGGCGGCCTGATGGTTACACTGCCTTCCGAAAAGGATATGGCTCATCCTGTAGTCGGTCCTGTTATCCGCAAATACCTTGCAGGCCCTGCAAAGGTAGATGTTATGGATCGTTTCAAGATTATGCGTCTTATCGAAAATCTGACCCTTGGTACCGCTGCTGTCGGTTATCTGACAGAATCTATGCATGGTGCAGGCAGCCCACAGGCTCAGAGAATTATGATTTCCAGACAGAGCAATATGTCTGCTAAAAAAGCAATGGCAAAGCACATTGCTCACATTAAAGATTGATGATCGGAGGTCCTCCCTTTGAATACACTGAACAAGATTCAGCAAGTTGTATCCGATCGTATCCGCCCTGCCCTTCAGGGGCATGGCGGTGATATGACCATTACATCTTTCTCAAATGGAATTCTCAAATTTAAATTTACCGGCATGTGTTCTAATTGTCCTTCAGCATGGATTACAACAGAGGAACTAGTGAAAAACGAAATTCTTTCTAATGTTCCTGAGGTAAAGGACGTCCAAATGGAATTTGCTGTCAGTGATGAACTGATTGACATGGCCAAAAAGCTCCTCAATCATGAAACATGATAAACATGATAAAGTATAAAAAGGAACTTCCGATTTAAACCATAAACCGGAAGTTCCTTTTTGTGTACGAATCAATATTTATTTTTATTAGGACTACTGTATAGTCACTTCAACAATTTCATCAGCCGCATTGTAATTATAACCTTTACGGCGCAGTACATTTTGAAGTACTTCTGTCCATTCCGTCTGATTAAGGACGATTTTATTTTGATTTTTCAAGAGAATCTGGCATCCGCTTCCTGAACCTAAAGCGGTCTGGGGTTTCAGTGTTGCCACCTTTAACACCCCGATATCCGTCAGTGTATTGACCATACGGTATACCGTTGCCATACCGATACCCGGATCATGCTGAATGGCTTGATAATAAATCTCTTTACAGCTGGCACATTCATGCTCGAACACGATATCCAGTATCAGCTCTCTTTGCTTTGTCACGCGAAAACCACGTTTTCTCAGTAAATAGAGAATTTCTTCCTTCTCTCTGCTGACACGATGATATTGTTCCGTGTCTCTATTTGCAACAGCTGCTGCCGCCACCGCATCCACCTCCACAATGACTGCAATCACCACAGCCCTTGCCATTTTTCTTATCTTTAATCATCGAGCGAACAATCGCTGCGACAATGACTATCAGTATAACGCCTACTATAAGAGTTCCCATTAAGCACTCGCCCGACCTTTCAAATCAATTTAAGCTACTGCTTTGCCTTTTACTTCTAATGTGTTGCTTTCCTTATATGGACGGAACAGCAGATAGAAGAATCCAATGATTACCAGGATAGCGACAACTGTGAAAATACCAAATGTGTGATTTGCAACAAGGTTACCAATCTGGTTGATAACGAGGGCTACAAGATAAGCGAAACCGCACTGATAGCCAACTGCAATCCAAAACCATTTTGCATTGTTCATCTCACGCTTGATAGCACCCATCGCTGCGAAGCATGGTGCACACAGCAGGTTGAATGCCATGAATGCATAACCGGAAACAAGTGTGAAGGAAGCTGCCATTGCCTGATATACTGTACCATCGCCGCCACCATAAAGGATACCCAGTGTACCAACGATGTTTTCCTTTGCTACAAGACCTGTAACAGATGCTACAGTTGCCTGCCAGTTACCAAATCCAAGTGGTGCAAAGATCCATGCAATTGCATGACCTACTCTTGCAAGAATACTGCTGTCTAACTGGTCTTCCGCAAGCATTGTAAATGCACCGTCTACCCAACCGAAATAGGACAGGAACCAAACAAGGATTGTTGATAATGTAATAATTGTACCAGCTTTCTTAATGAAAGACCAGCCACGTTCCCATGTTGCTCTGAGTACAGCACCCGGAGTCGGAATATGGTATGCCGGAAGCTCCATAACGAAAGGAGCCGGATCTCCGGCGAAGATCTTTGTCTTCTTCAGGATAATACCTGAACAGATAATTGCTGCCATACCAAGGAAGTATGCACTTGTTGCAACCCATGCAGCACCGCCGAATACAGCACCTGCGATCATCGCAATGAAAGGTGTCTTCGCACCGCAAGGGATAAATGTTGTTGTCATGATGGTCATACGACGGTCACGTTCATTCTCAATTGTTCTGGAAGCCATGATACCTGGGATACCACAACCTGTACCAACAAGAATAGGAATGAAAGATTTACCTGAAAGACCGAATTTACGGAAAATTCTATCCATGATGAAAGCGATACGTGCCATGTAACCGCAGGACTCAAGAATAGCCAGCAGGAAGAACAGGACAAGCATCTGAGGTACGAAACCAAGAACAGCACCAACACCGGCGATAATACCATCTACAATCAGACCCTGAAGCCATTCAGCACAGTTTGCTTTTTCAAGCAGGCCGCTGACTGCATCAGGAATACTGCTGATAAATGTGCCATATGCTGCCGGATCCGGAGCTTCATAACCAGCTTCTGATAAAGCAGCGACAGCATCTGTCAGATCTGCATAAGAAGCAGTTGTTTCTTCTGTTGCAAGTGTTTCTTCATCTTCTACAAGATATGTTGCCTCTGTAGATGGATCTACCTGGGCAACAAATGTATTCACTGCTGCTGCAGCTGCCGCAGGATCATAATCATCTGCTTCAGAATCAATGGCTGCTTCAACAGCGCTTGTATCCATACCCTGATCTGCTTCGTAACTGATGAATCCGTTTACAACTTCCAGAGCACCTGCATAAGCTTCGTCAGCATCGCCATAACCGCCGTCGCTGCCGATAAAGAAGCCATCACCGAACAGATTATCATTTGTCCAGCCTGTTGCTGCAGCACCGATTGTTGTCATGGAAATATAGTAAACAAGGAACATGATCACTGCGAAGATTGGCAGAGCCAGAATACGGTTTGTAACGATTCGGTCAATCTTATCAGAAATTGTATCTGCGCCCGCATGTTTTTTCTTCAGGCAGCCGCCGATAATACTTGCGATATATTCATATCTTTCATTTGTGATGATACTTTCTGAGTCATCATCCATTTCCTTTTCGGCTTTGGAAATGATTGCTTCTACATTTGGTGCGCTCTTCATCTGAGCTGCAATCTTATCATCACGTTCAAATAATTTAATTGCATAAAATCTCTTCTGAGCATCAGCGACATCTGAGCCAAGAAGTGTTTCGATCTCATTCAGGTAGCCTTCGACTTTGCTGTTAAACTTATGTACAGTGCCCTGAACAGCTTTGGACTGAGCAGCCCTAACAACGGCATCAGATGCTTCCTTGATACCTGTATTCTTCAGGGCAGAAATTTCGTAAACCGGACAACCGCATGCTTCACTCAGCTTCTGAATGTTGATGTTATCACCATTCTTCTGGACAAGGTCCATCATGTTGATGGCCATGATAACCGGAATACCAAGTTCCATAAGCTGTGTTGTCAGATAAAGGTTACGCTCAAGGTTCGTACCATCAACGATGTTGAGGATCGCATCCGGCTTCTCATTCAAAATATAATTTCTTGCTACAACTTCCTCAAGTGTATATGGAGAAAGTGAATAAATACCCGGAAGGTCAGTGATAATAACGTCTTTATGACCTTTTAATTTACCTTCCTTTTTCTCAACTGTTACGCCAGGCCAGTTACCAACGAACTGGTTAGAACCCGTTAATGCGTTGAACAATGTTGTTTTACCGCAGTTTGGGTTGCCGGCAAGTGCAATTCTGATTGCCATTTTTTTACCTCCAGATTTTCAACAATTAGAACAGTTAAAACAAATGATAAGGTTTGATTAAGCTAACCTTATGTTCTTAAAAAAGGTTCAATATTTACTGAACCTCAATCAGCTCTGCGTCAGCTTTACGCAAAGATAATTCATATCCTCTGACTGTTACTTCTATCGGATCACCAAGCGGTGCCACTTTACGAACATAGACGGATGTGCCCTTTGTCAGACCCATATCCATGATACGTCTTTTAATAGCGCCTACACCTGTAATCTTTGAAACTGTGACAGTCTGGCCGACTCCTACATTTCTAAGTGTCATGGCTTTGTCTCCTCTCTTATCTGAATGCGCATGCATTCTATCTATACAGACATCCGATTAACGATTCACCGTAATCTTGGATGCCATGCCACGATTCAAGGCTACTCTTGAACCTTTGACAGCAATAATCATGCCGGCATCTGTATTGCCGACAACTTCAACATCTGTTCCGGCAGCAAATCCCAGATTATGCAGATGATGGATAACATCTTCCTTGCCACGGATATCTGTGATCGTACCCGACTCTCCTACACCTAATAAAGCTAAAGGCATCATGTTTCCTCCTTTAATTCAGGTCCATGTATGCAGAACCTGGTGCATTTATTGATAACGGCTATCATTTACATTGCTATTATACGCATTCACAAGGTTAGTGTCAACTATCTTTTTTAGTTTTATTGAAAAATATTCTCATTTTCATCTATTTCAATGCAATTTTGTAAGTTCTTACTGAAAAATCCTTTCAATATTAGCCACTCATTGAAAAAATTTACCTATATCACACTTAAACCTTACTGAGATTACAGATAAGCCTTTGATAGACTGGCCCAATATATGCTATACTCTTTTTATATCTATTACGAACCTCTACAAAAGGAGTATTATCATGCCAAGTGTTATTTTTCATTTAACCGAAGCCAAGCTCATCACTCAACACCTGCGCGAGGCATCTGCTGATTACCCGTTTACCCATATACACGGATGGCAGAACGATTTCACCATCGGAAGTATCCTGCCCGATGCCATTCCTCGGCCATTAAAATATAAGACTCATTTCTGGCATCCGTCTGATTTCTCCCATGTGGTGATTGCACCAGATCTTAATTTATGGCAGAAAACATATCCGAATACCCTGAAAGAACCGATGCTGATCGGCTATCTTGCCCATCTTCATCTGGATTATCTGTATTTCACCGAGTATCTGCCATCTATTGTCCGCTTTTTAAATGAACAGGGACTGGATGAAACAGAATCTTTAAAGGCAGTCTCTGTCCAAATCCGTCAAACAGGGGAACAGATGCCTGTGATGACCTTTTTCTCCAAAGATTATTTTTACGGTGACTATATCCGGATGAGTCCGCATCTTATTGAGAAATATCATCTTTCCATGCCTGCTTCACCAATCCATCCATGGCCGGTGAATGAGACAGATTTTGCCGCCTATCGCCAGTTCTGCAAACTGGCTTTTGCCGATCTGTCACTGGACATAAAAAAAGAGCCGGTCAGGATATTCGACCCGACCGACTTCGAAAACTTTGTAAATAAAGCTGCTGAAACATTTATTCAACAGTTTATCCGATAGTTTTTATAATCGTTTACTGTGTTTGCACTACGATTTACCGTTTCAATCTGCAGCACACCGTATTATTTGCTGTCTATCACTTCAAGCATTTTATGCCGCAACAATTTTCTCAAACTCACGGAGTTTCTGCTTTGCTTCCGGACTCAGATTACGCGGAACCTGAATCTGAACAGCTGCATACATATCACCATGAACAGACGGATCCTTCATGGAAACAATGCCTTTGCCACGGAGTCTGATCTTGCTGCCGGACTGAATACCGGCAGGAATCTTGCATTTCACACTGCCCTTCAGAGTATTCACAATGGCCTCACCGCCAAAAACAGCCGTTGTAAACGGAACAGAAATTGTTGTATAGACATCCATGCCCTTTCGTTCATATCCCGGCTTCTCATCTACATGGATCTTCAGAAGCAGATCGCCTGCTTCGCCGCCATTCATACCCGGACCGCCTTTGCCGCGCAGACGGATACTCTTGCCATCCTCAATGCCTGCCGGTACACGCACCTTCAGGCTCTGAGCCGGAGCACCCTGCCCACTGCTTAAATTAATCACTTTCTCACAGCCAAAGGCTGCATCTTCAAAGCTGACTCGGATCTCGGCATGAAGATCCTGTCCTTTGCTCTTGAAACTTCTACCGCCAAAGCCGCTGCCGTAGCTCTGCTTGAATCCCTGACCGCCGAAACCGCTGCTTCTGCCGTGGAACATATCCCCGAAAATATCTCCAAAGATATCATCCATATTACCATTCTGGCCACCCTTAAAATGGAACTCCTGATAACCGCCATTGCCGCCGAAACCGCCAAAGCCGCTGCCTGCACCTGCACCGCCGTAAGCGCCGCCTGCTGCACCTTCTTCAAAGGCTGCAAACCCATACTGATCATACAGTTTTCTCTTCTTCTCATCACCGAGAACATTATAGGCTTCTGTGACTTCCTTAAACTTCTGCTCTGCCTGCTTATCCCCCGGATTCGTATCCGGATGATACTTCTTCGCCAGTTTTCTATATGCACGCTTAATCGCTTTCTCATCTGCGCCCTTATTTATACCAAGTACTTCATAATAATCTCTCTTAGCCATCACTGTCCACCTCCGTCTTTATAAGACCCTTCTGAACTTCTTCTATTCTGAACGCATCATGTTAATAGAGGACACGGCCATAGCCGTATCCTCTTCAACGCTTTTTGTTCTATTTGTACTATAACACCCATTCCCTATAATGTCAATAGACTTCACAAAAAAACTTCTGCATAAGTCTATCTTACAACGGTAACTCACCCCTTCTCAGACGATCCGCGATTCGATCTAAAGCCTGCTCTACGGCCCTTCTGTTTGTCTCCAAATTGGCGGTTTCGTCATAGGCACTTGTAACAAGCGCATTGATCTCATCATAGTAGTATTGCGTATGGCGTCCAGAATGAATCGTCCCTGTGCACGCTTCGCTTCGCATACAAAGAAATACGCCGTTTGAGGCATCATTAATTCCTAACCCTACTTTTAATAGGATCTCCCTAGCTGGCGCTGCTGCCTCTTCGCTTCCGGCCACGATATGATGTGCTGCCCATGTATATCCACCTGTCGCAGCCTCTTTAAAAAAGCGGACCTTTCCGGTTTGCGCATATTCTTTGGTCATATTGAGCCCAAGCTTTCGTGAGCTTGCAACTTCCGTTACATAGATTTTGTTTGCATTTTCGATATGCGTAAGGTTGCCAACGACTTCACCTGTCAGGTCTGTGATGTCATAGGCATAATAGACAGTTTTCGCCGCGTTGCCTATGATTCCGGCCAGAGGGGCAGCGGCAGCAAACGATATCGCAGCATCTGCAAAATCACCCTCGGATAAAGACAAAAGGCCATCCACGACATCCGCAACATTGCCGACTACAGGCACAAAAGCCAACACTGTCAAGGCGACATGGCACTCTGTCCGATTTTTGTCAGCTTCCAGTATAATCTGTCGATCTTCCTCTGTACAGATAATCTTTTTTACATAAGCACATTCTCTACAAAAAAGATAGCCTGGATTCCCGCTTGCGGCCAGATCAACAAACTGATGCGACGTATGCTCTTGTAAATTTCCAATATAGACATATCCGATGTCACCAGAATTTACGATTGTCTGAACCCAGAGATTATGCTTTGCATTCTCTATCAAAGTCTCGCTGATCAGAACGTCTCCTTTGTTCAGATAGTGCAGTACTTTACCCGATTTCTCCGGATTTTCCCTGACTGCGACGTTATCTCTCTGGACAATATACGTCTTCCCTCCGCTGTTGAAAATTTCTTTACAGTTTTTCGTCTCGAATGATAAAGGCACTTTTCCAGTAAAGCCAACCGAAGCTGCATAAGAAGTCATTGTCGATGTCAAAATCAGAACCAGAGCAACAACTCCCACCAATACTTTCTTTAAACTTGTTTTCATCATAGCATCCTCCTTCATACTAAGTATACTTTCATTATACAAAGTATGGCTTCACTTCGTTGTCCCGATGCTATTAATTTTATCTCAGTCGAGAAGACTCCCTCCTCTTTCAGGTGGTAAGTAACAGCAAATTTGTCTCCGTGGGAGTCCAATCTCCGACTGAGATAAACGCTCCGCGAGGATGCGCAGTGATTCTGTAAAGAATATGTCAGCTTACGCTGAACAGAATCACGCGCCAAGTCTCGCGGCCGCTCGACTTGAATTCAAAAACTCCTTAATATGCGAACACCATAATCCTCTCCCTTGGGTTTTCCCCATCAAACAAGTCCCGGCAGTCTATCTCATCCACAAAGGAAAGTATATCCACCGTCATCAGTTCACTGATATACTCATCTGACGGATAATAGAAGAACAACTGTATCTCACGGGGATTTTCATAGTAGGAATCTTCAATTTTTGCCAGAACTTTTAGAAGAATCTCTACTGAAAAAGGATTGAAGAAAAATACTCTGTCCACCTCTTCAGGTACAACGTAGTTCTCAGCATTCCCCATGACGAATTCCGTCCGGCTGCCTGATACGGCATGGCGTTTGTTTTCGCAGACTGTTTCATATATTCTGCTATCATATTCCACACCGACAGAACGACATCTTGTCTGGTAGGACAGAAAAAAGTCCACACGTCCTTTTCCGCACCCATAATCCAACAGGCAATTACTTTTCCGTATATAGCCGCTGCCTGCCAATCGCTCCAGCACTGAATATGGCGTCGGCTCATAAGGGTATCGGTACTGATCCGAACGTGAATCATCGCGTCCCGAAGTTTTTATTTTCAACAATTTATCCCATTGTATCTCATTCGTATCTATATTATCTCACCTGTGCTTTCATAATAAATGATTCGATTACCGAAATTACTTTTCTTTTTCATTCAGTCGTACTTTTCCCATATCTCTATTAATCCTCCATCTCGTAATTGCAGTTTTTGCTCACTCCAGGACTCGCCCCAAAAAAGCTTCTGGTATACTGATTATATCAAAACAAAGCAATTCAATCAAAGAGAGGAAAGTTATATTTTATGTGGATGATTATTGCAGCGATTATTATTTTTATTATTTTTTCAAACAGCAGAAACAAGACTTCAGCCGACACAAAAGTCAAAACAGATGCCCCATTACACTGCACCGTCAGTCGGACAGGTTCCTACAGTTCCATCTTAAATGAACTTGAACAGATTGTATTTCTTATTGCCAAACGCTGTCCCTGGATGAAACTTCAGGTATTAGTTATGGTAAGAAAAATCAACGCTTCCACCTGCTCTGTCTCTTTCCAGATTGAGGATGTATATTTAAAGAAAAATAACATCACATTCGGCAGCGAATTTCAGGACAGAGGGGATGGTTCCTATGAATGTATGCATTTTGAAACAAAGCAGGCAACAGGTTTTACAACACCGGAAGATGTTAAAAGAGAACTGCTTTGCCAGTTTAACTGGTCGAATATCTCAACCAATATCACAGAGTTGAAGGTGTTTGATTATGGTGTTTTCACCCGTAAACCAATGGTCACACTCCGCTTTGAAGCCCAGTACAGAGATTAAATCTAACTTTGATTTTTTTCTCTCTCCGGGAACACCTCCCAAAAGGGCTTCTGGTATACTTAAATCATCAAAATAAAGCAATCCCAAAAATGATTGCAAAAAAATATTATTTTAATCAAATGGAGGTATTTATTATGGAAAACTATGGAAGATGTAAAAATTGTGAATACGGTGAACCTTCTGGTTGCAGCTGGAAATGGAGCTGTACATGGTATCATACACTGGAAGACCCGGATAAACTCAGAGATTGCAATCGCTATAAAGAACGCGATTAAGGCAATCACTCACAAAAGGCTGCCACCAGGCAGCCTTTTCTTCTGTAAGCAAATATCTTTAGTACTATTTAAATAATAATTCCTTTTAAATGATCCATCTCATGCTGACAGATTTGTGCCGTCCAACCACTGAGTTTCTGGCGGCGCACTGTCCAGCTCATATCTCTGTACTCCACTTCGATTTCTCTGTATCTTGTCGTCTTCCTCACACCTGTCAATGACAAACAGCCCTCTTCCGTCTCATAAGGACCACTTTTCTTCAATAATACCGGATTAAACATCACCAAATCAACAATTCCCATATTCACAATAATGACATTCTTTTTTATCCCTATCATGTTTGCTGCCATGCCAACACATTCCGCACGATGGGCTTTTAATGTGTCCTGCAAATCACGGCCGATCTGGATATCAGCCTCTGTCGCCGGTTCTGATTTCTGGCCCAAGAAAAATATATCCTTTGTAATTTCTCTAACCATTGATTTTTTCTTCCCACTCTTTCTCTTTGAATCCCGTCAGTACGAAATCCTCCCCAATAACCAGCGGTCGCTTCACCAACATACCATCTGTTGCCAGAAGCTTCAGCTGTTCATCCTCAGACATTTCTTTCAGCTTGTCCTTCAGATTCATTTGTTTGTACAATATCCCGCTGGTATTAAAGAATTTTTTCAGCGGCAGGCCACTCATTTCATACCAGGCTTTCAATTCCTCGTAAGACGGATTCTCCTCTTTAATCGGCCTTTCATCAAAAACAACCTGATTGACCTCAAGCCATTTCAAAGCTTTCAGACATGTACTGCATTTTCTATAAACTAAAACTTTCAAAGTTTTACCTCCTTTTGGGGTTAAATTATAAAGCGGTGTCTGTCGTGGATTTTCTTACATCCTTAACTGTTGCCGTTCTGGCAGGTGTTATTTGCCATCTCATCTGCAAATGGCTCGACGGTGACAATTATTTCTCTTTATAATAAAGCTGACAATGACAATATCCTTCAAAATCCGGATCCTGGATCTGCGCTTTGAATTCATCACAAATACACTTATACTCCGGTTTGACCTCCAGTCTGCACGGACAGTAACCTTCTTTCCGTTTCAGACCTTCCCTGACTCTCGCAACGATTTCACAATCTTCGTTCAAACGCACTTTACCCATCTGTAACGCTCCTTTTCTAGTATCCTCCCACTTTGTATTTCATGATCGCTATTATTTTAGCATACTAAACATATCTATTCAATTATGTCCCCATTAAGATTTGCTGATAAAAAGCACCTCCCGTAAAGGCGTCTCCTTCTCCAAATGCTGACTGCAATTTTTTCACCATCCGGGCACAACTCCCTTAAAGGCCTCTGATATACTGATTACATCAAAAGAAAACAGGCAACAGGCTTTACAACACCGGAAGCTGTCAAGCGAGAAATGCTTTGCCAGTTTAACTGGTCACAGATTTCAACCAATATCACAGAGCTGAAGGTACTTAATTATGGGGCTTTCACCCATACACCAATGGTCACATTGCGCTTTGAAGCCCAGTACAGAGACTAAATTTAACCCCGATTTTTTCACGGTTCGGGAACACCTCTCAAAAGAACTTCTGATATACTTAAATCATCAAAACAAAGCAATCCCAAATGATTGCAAGAAAATATTATTTTAATCAAATGGAGGTATTTATTATGGAAAACTACGGAAGATGTAAAGATTGTGAATACGGTGAACCTTCTGGTTGCAGCTGGAAATGGAGCTGTACATGGTATCATACACTGGAAGACCCGGATAAACTCAGAGATTGCAATCGCTATAGAGAACGCGATTAAGCAATCTCCTACAAAAAAGGCTATCGCTTAACGATTGAAACCGTTAAGCGATAGCCTTTTTTATTACATCATTCACTATTTCCGAATAATATCATAATCTTCCAGTACTTTCTCAACCACCGTTCCATGAATCATCTTCAAAAGCGGCTTCTTCACCAAATTCAGCGGTCCAGGAAGTTCAATATCCAATGGCGATTTACCGTCCATGAGTTTCACGGTGCTGTCTAGCAGTTCCCGGATATCATAAACACTGCCCCAGACCTCCGGTACACCTCTGTCTACACCCAGCAGTCCATACACGGCTTCCATCGCTGTACGTACAGAATATTCTGTGGTGAAAACCGTATCTCTCGGTGTTTCTGCAAACTGTCCAAGGAATGCAAAGTTCACGCAGCCATCCGGGATAACATCCGGTCTGTCACCTTTTGCTCTCGGCATAAAGAATGCAGTGATATAAGGCATCATGGTCGGTACGCAAACAGCACTGTTTTCTGCCAGATCCATTATCTGATCTTCCGGAACGCCCAGATGATACAGCCATTCTGCAGTAATTTCCTTACCTGTACAGTCCTTCATCGGCTTCTTGATAAAATCACCCGGCACATCTGTAAACAGACCATACACCCATACGCAGACTTTATCTTTGTCCTGCTCTTTAAACTGTCCCTGCCTGTTAATGGTCCAGCTCAGAAGCCAACTGGAATCCTGACAGCTGACAATGCCTCCTGTAACCACATTTCCTGTTCTCGGGTCACGTTTGCAGATGTTGGTAATATAAGGAATAATCTTATCATCCAGTGTTGTGACAGTTGCAGACTCCCAGTTTGTCTTGGCCACATCTGAGCAGAATTTCTCCGGATGTCCGAAGGACGGGTCCTGTCTGGCAATATTTTTCCAAAGGCTCCAGACACCGCTTGTTCTGACTTCCGCATCACCATTCGGCGCATGATTCTGATCGCCGTAAATCGTTCCCTCTGTACAGCTGCCGTTTGTAACAAATACAAGGTCGTTTTCTGTCAGCATAATGCCGTTTTCCTTGCCATTGACTTTGCACTCGATCAGAGACGCAATCTTCTTTCCATTCTCAAACTTGAAGACAACATTCGTCACTTCTGTATTAAACTGGAAATCAACCCCGGCATCTTCAAGATATTTCTGCATTGGCAGGATCAGAGATTCATACTGATTGTATCTTGTGAATTTCAAAGCACTGAAATCCGGCAGACCGGCAATATGATGAATAAATCTCTGGAAATACAGCTTCATTTCCAGTGCGCTATGCCAGTTTTCGAAAGCAAACATGGTGCGCCAGTACATCCAGAATGTTGAATTGAAGACTTCATCATCGAAAACATCTTCAATGGTTTTATCGTAAAGGTCTTCATCCTTCATCATGAACAACTTCATGATTTCCATGCAACCCTTCTGGCTGAGATTAAATTTGCCATCTGTATGGGCATCTTTGCCCCGATTCACCGTTGCTCTGCAAAGCGAATAGTTCGGATCATGCTTATTCAGCCAGTAAAATTCATCCAGAACCGAAGCACCTGGAATTTCAAGGGATGGAATACTGCGGAACAGATCCCATAAACATTCGAAATGATTCTCCATTTCACGACCGCCGCGCATGATATAGCCACGACTTGGATCGAAGATACCGTCACAGGCCCCGCCTGCAATGTCCATCGCTTCAAGAATATGGATATGCTCTCCAGGCATCTGTCCGTCACGAACAAGGAAACATGCCGCTGCCAGAGAAGCAAGACCACTGCCTACGATATAGGCATGTTTTTCCTCCACACCCTCCGGCTTTTCCGGTCTGGCAAAAGCTTCATAATTACCATTGGTATAATAAATGCCCTTGCTGTTTTTCTCATATTTGCCGCGCTCTGTATTGCGGTAACTATTGTTGACTGCTGAATTCTTGTCGTCTTTCTTATTAAATGTCCAACCCGAATTTATTTTATGCTGTGTCAATGACCAACCAGAATTTGCCTTATCCCGGATGTCGTTCTGTGATGTACCGTTCTGATTCTTCTTATCCTGAGACTTCTTCGCCACATAAACCGCTGTGCCTGCTACCGCAGCCGCTGCCATCCCTAATGTTAATTTCTTTTTAGCCATATAGATAACCACCTTTCTTCAAATAGCTGCACATTGACACTCTGTTGCGTTTGGTACAGTGTACAACCGATATTGGATGTCTTTCATCTGTTATTAAGTGATGCCTATATAGTATGACCGATTTTGTCTTTTTTCAATTTACAAAAAAAGAGAAATGATAAAAAACTTATCATTCCTCCGCTTTTGTAAAGTTCCTGATGGAATTCGCAATGCCGCCGTGCAGTGTGATCGCGATCATTCTGGCAATTTCCCCGTAATCCTCTTTCATGCCCTGCTTAATCCAGTCCAGCATAATGCCCACAAAACTGTATTTATAAAAATCTGCAATAAAACGCTTATCTTTATCAGGTATTGTCGTATTCACAGCCTGCTCCTGCTCTTTAACAACCCCCATGATCAAATCCGAAGTCAACTGAAACAGAAAATTCTCAATCTGTTCCCTGCTAATGCAGCGGTAAGCATTCATAATAAACGGCTTGTTCTCATAAACAACTTCGAAAATCTGCAGCAATCCTTCTGTCCATGTACTGTAAGTCTTCTTGCCCGCCAATGCCCGGGTAGCATCCTCCAGGCAGGACCACTCCACCAAATCATATATATCCTTAAAATGATAGTAAAACGCCATTCGGCTGATGCCGCAGTCCTTCGTCAGATCGCTGATTGTAATCTTGTCCAGAGGCTTCTGTAAAAGCAAGTGCTTTAATGATGCCTCCAAAGCTTGTTTTGTCTGATTTACCATACTTGTTTCAATTCCTTTAGCTTTCTCAATACGCAAAATGCGCCTGTTTAAAAATCCATACTCCCGAAATCAATCACGCAGTCTTCGTAAATTCCTACCTTAACAAAGTCCTGCAATGTGTACTGCGCCATATCACCATTAACAAAATCATATACCACAATCTGATTCTTTGCCGCATCAATAATCCAATACTCTCGAACACCGGCTGTTCTGTATTTAAACAATTTCGTATAATAATCCATTCTTCTGCTGGCAGGGGAAACAATCTCAATAATCCAATCCGGTGCCCCTGTACACCCCTTATCATCTAACTTATCAGGATTACAGATAACAGATATGTCCGGCTCAACATATGTATTCGTTGCTTCATCCAGATATACCGCAAAAGGAGCCGCATAAACCTTACAGTCTCCACCATGGGAACGGATATAACTTTTAATATCCGCATATAATTCCCCCGAAATATCCTGATGCTTTCTGCTGGGCGGAGCCATATAATAAATCTTACCATCAATAAGTTCTGCTCTCTTACCTTCTGGCAATGCATAAATAGCCTCTATCGTATAAATTTTTTTTTCTAATAACGGCATGTAATCTCTCCTTGTTTCTCAAATACATCATAATTTGTTCGAACACTCACTTACTGTCATTATACAATAGATTGATTCATCCAGCAATTTATATATATCTCCATTTTCCACCCCAAAACATCTGATTTTTACTTTATGATGTATCGAAATTCTCTGATTTTTAGCTTAATGAGTAGATTGGCTCTCAGCCTTTCCTAGTACATCGTTTCGTAAATAACTATACCAATCGGATTCGCAGGCAAGTGAATGGTGTAGTTGTTTCGAAAACGATGTACTAGTCCCAAACACAAAAATAACGTTCTGCAACAACTTCCTGCGCCTAAGCGCAGCGGAGTGCAGAACGTTATTTTTATGGTTAGACTTCAAAGTTCCTGAAGCCAATCTACTCATTAAGAAATTACAGAATTTCGATACCGGCAGATTCACACTGCTGCAGTGTCTCCTTGTCCCAGACAGATGCCTGAACTTCACCCACATGGGCTTTCTGAAGCAGCAGCATACAGATTCTGGACTGGCCAATACCGCCGCCGATTGTCAGAGGCAGTCTGTTGGCCAACAGCAGCTGATGGAACGGCAGCTTACGTCTCTCATCACAGCCGGCCTTGGTCAGCTGTTCATCAAGGGACTTCGCATCAACACGGATACCCATGGAGGATACTTCCAATGCACACTGTAATGGTTCATGCCAGAACAGCAGGTCACCGTTTAACTGCCAGTCATCATAGTCCGGTGCACGGCCGTCATGGCGTTCGCCGGATTTCAGAAGATCACCGATCTGCATAATAAAGATGGTCTTCTTCTCTCTGGCATAGGCATTCTCTCTTTCCTTCGGTGTCAGATCCGGATACATATCTTCCAGTTCCTGAGATGTGATAAAGGAAACTTCTCTGCAGAGTTCTGTATGCAGATGTTCATACTGATATTTCACTTCATCCAGGGTATTGCAGATGGATTCCACAATACGGTTCACAGTGGTCTTCAGATAATCGAAATTTCTATCCTCTTCTGTGATAACTTTTTCCCAGTCCCACTGATCCACATAAGCAGAATGCAGATTGTCCAGTTCTTCGTCACGACGAATAGCATTCATATCACACAGCAGACCTTTGCCTACAGGAAAATCATAATTATAAAGTGCCATACGTTTCCATTTTGCAAGAGAATGTACAACCTGGGCTTCCATATGTGCATCCGGAATGTCAAAGGATACCGGTCTCTCCACACCATTCAGATCATCGTTCAGACCCGAAGCCGGATCAACAAACAACGGTGCGGTCACACGTTTCAGCTTTAACGCCATACATAATTTCTTCTGCATCAGGATCTTGATCATACCGATTGCTTCCTGAGTCTCATAACTGCTCAGGCAAGAACGATAATTTTCAGGTATTATTAATTTTCCCATCTCTGCCCCATCCTTTTCTAAAAATTTCCAGTTATTATCCAGCCGCAAGTTTTCCGGCTGCACCAAATAATAACAATCATAAACAAATATCGGCTTTTACTGTCGGGATTCTCCAAGCCCAGCACCTCTTGCCAGTGCATCATCAATATGTGCACAGAAGTTTTCAGCACCGACCTTATCATAAAGTCCCGATTTCTTCATTGCTGACATCGGCTGTTCATTCACATGAGAAAAGATCAGCGTCACATTCTTCTTCTGACATTTCTCCCAAAGCAGTTCCAGTGCATGCATCGCTGTTGCATCAATAGCATTCACGCTTCGCATACGCAAAATCAGACAATTATTGAAATCTTTCGCATGAATCTCAGCAATCTTATCTGCAGCACCGAAGAATAACGGACCACTTAACTCATAAACACGAATATTTTTGGCTACATCCCTCAAGTTAATACTGTCAGGATCATCGTCATCACTTTCAACATATTTCCAGCCTTCAACAGCCGTCTCCTCACTCATGCGCTTCATAAACAGCATTGCAGCAAGTACCACATTAACCTCAATGGCAACAACAAGATCAAATACAACTGTCAGGCCAAAAGTCAATACAAGCACTATTATATCACTCTTTGGCGCTGTTTTCAGCAAATATACAAATTTACGCCAACCGCTCATATTATAGGCTACCATAAACAAAATCGCTGCAATCGTCGGCATTGGAATCAGTGCCGCATAAGGCATCAGCACAACAAGAATCAACAGAAGTACAACTGCATGAACCATACCTGCAATCGGTGTACGTCCGCCATTCTTGATATTGGCTGCTGTACGGGCAATGGCACCTGTGGCAGGGATACCGCCAAATAATGCAGAAACGATATTGCCCGCGCCCTGGGCTACCAGTTCTGTATTGGAACGATGCTTTGAGTTAATCATACCATCTGCAACGACACATGACAATAAGGATTCGATCGCAGCCAGGATGGCAATGGTAAATGCATCCGGAAGCAGTTTCTGTACCATATCAAAATTAAACACCGGTACCGACAGTGCCGGCAGTGCATTCGAAATTGTATATAAATCACCGATTGTATTCACCGGCATATGTAAACCTTTCACCATGGCAATACCGGCGATAACTGCCAGAAGTGACGGCGGAATCGTCTCATTGATCATCGGCCAGACAATCAGAATCGCCAGACATACCGCACCAACGATGACTGCCTGTACATTAATGGTGCTGATAAAACGAATATCCCCCATTAACTTGTCCATTGTCTCGATCAGCGGTTCTTCCGAAACAACTGTCAAACCAAGGAAATCTTTGATCTGCCCAATAAAAATCGTCACGGCAATACCGGCTGTAAAACCGGTCGTGATCGTATATGGAATGTATTTGATCAGACTTCCCATTCGACAGACACCCATAATGATCAGGATAATACCGGCCATCACCGTTGCCAGTGCCAGTCCTTCTATACCATTCTCCGCGGCTATACCGGCAACAATTGTCGCAAATGCAGCTGTCGGTCCCGCAATCTGCACACGGCTTCCGCCAAGAAATGAAATAACAAATCCGGCTGTAATTGCCGTATAAATACCGCGCTCAGGCGTCACCCCTGAAGCCAGAGCCAGGGCAATCGACAACGGCAGTGCAATGATTGCCACAATAATGCCGGCCACAATATCTTTGACCAGCTGTTCTTTCGTGTAGCCCTTCATTACGGACCACAACATTGGTTTTAATTTTTCCATTTTTACCTCTCTCTCTTAATTTCACGGTCTCTTGCGCAAAACATTTCAATTATACGCCTGTAAAATAAAAAAAACTACCATTTTGGCAGTTTTTTTTATTTTTATACAAATTAGCCTTTTCCAAATACTACTTTCCGTAATTAATCTGCAATTTACTGAAAAAATCCTCCAGTATATAGCGTCCGTCAATATCATCATAAACCCGAATTGGCCTGTTTTCGTGATTTTCACGATAATACATGTCTTCTCCGATGTGTGGTGCCTGCTGCCAGTGATAGCAGTAATTATGTTCCTCCATCATCAACCCGATCACCGTCAGATCGCAGATATCCAGAGATTCTGCCCTTGGCCATCCCGGATATTCCTTCATTTCCTCAAAGAAACTGACCACTTCATCAAACAGGAATCTGCCGATTTCACCACATGGTCGGACTTTCAGCTGAAGCTCTGCCAGACCTGCCCTCGGTTTGGCATAAACCTTTGTCGGAATCTGCCAGATTTCAGCACTGGATCTTAACACAATATTCGCTGCAGTGATATCATTCACCAGATTAAATTCCATTCCGCCGTTTGGATAAATGTTGCCGCCATTCCATACAATAATAATTCTTGAAGCAATGGCAGGCTCCAGCATTAATGCACTGGCAATATCCGTCATGGGACCCAGAACACCGATATATAACTTTTCTCCCGGTGCAAGGTCCATGGCCTCATCAATGATCAGCCGCACACCTTCATTGTCATAAGCCGGAATATCACCAAAATAGCCTTTTTCTTTTACCTGAAGCGCCCTTTGACTTCCCTTTGCAATCCGGACTTTGCCTTCAAGCCCTGCATGACGCAATACCTGTTTCAGCTCCTCGTAACTGGCCTCCATAGAATTCTGAATACGGTCATGTCCAAAATGAGCTGCGATTACGCCTCTGACATCAAACTTTGGTGTCATCAGCGCATGCATAATGGCAAACTGATCATCTACTTCATTTCGTACATCTGAATCCAGAATCACTTTTATACGCTTCTGTTCCGGCACATGAAACAGATAATTTTCTTCAAACATATCAGTAATCCTCCCTGTTTAACCTTTGACTGCGCCTGCAGCCACACCTTCAATAAAGCTCTTCTGTGACAATACAAAGACAATAATCACCGGTATCGTTGCCATGGTCAGCATAGCAAATAGCTCCGGATAATTCGTGGAATGTTTGCCTACAAAATTAGCAATAGACAATGGCAGCGTCCGAAGCTCATCCTTCGTAATCATGATATTGGCCATAAAATAATCATTCCAGATTGTCAGACCATTAAATATCACCTGAGTTGCCACACCGGCACGCGCCAACGGAACAATAATACGGACAAAACATCCGAAACGGGAACATCCATCTATCATTGCTGCCTCTTCCAGTTCCCTGGGCAGAGAGATGAAAAAACCTCTCATGATAAACATCCCCATAGCAATATTCTGTGCTGCATAGATCAGCATCAGCCCAAAATGGGAATTCAGAAGTCCCATCTTCATTGCTACCGTAAATGTCGGAATTCCCAGAACACCTGCCGGAATCATGATCCCCAACAGCAAATACATATAGATCAGATTTTTGCCTTTGAAATTCAATCTTGCAACCGCATAAGCTGCACAGCTGGTGACCGGAATCATAATACACATAGACCCCAGCGTCACGATCAGACTATTGATAAAACGTCTGCCAAGATCCGCATTCTTCCAGGCAGCTATGTAATTATCCAAATGAATCTGCTTTGGCAGCCCCCAGATATTCGTATAAAATTCTGCTTTATCCTTCATCGAACCAAAAAACATCCACACAATCGGATAAATACAGATGATCACCATAATCAGAAGGATAACAGCACAAACAATATGATAAATCGAGATTTTCTTCTTCATACCCATCCTCCTAATCATAGACATCTTCATGTGACATAAATTTCAGCTGAATAAAGCCAAAGACAAGCACCATCAGAAACAATATTACACTCATGGCATTCGCTTTGCCGAAATTATAATCCGTAAACGCCGTTTTCATAATGTATGTCAACGATACTTCTGTGCTGTGATAAGGGCCTCCGTCCGTCATAATATAAACAATATCGTAGTTTGCCACAAAAGCACCCGTAATGCTCATCAGCACATTGATCACAATTGTGGAATTGATCATTGGCAGTGTCACATAACGCAATTTTGCCAATGGTCCCGCACCGTCAATCTCTGCTGCCTCATACAGATCCTTCGGCACCGCCTGCAGACCTGCAATATAAAGCACCATATGATACCCGATCCACTTCCAGACATCCACCGCTATAATGGCAAACAGCGCAACCCTCGCATCACTGAGCCATCCCAGGATCAGATGATCCAGTCCCACAGCTGACAGAAAACTGTTCATCAAGCCAAAGGTCGGATTGTAAATCCAGACCCACAAAATACCAATAACAATATACGACAATGTTACCGGTACATAGATAGCTGTTCTGAAAAATGTTCTGCCAAAAAAGTTTTTGACAAGAATGGATGCCAGAAAAAAAGCGATCACATTTTTCAATACCGTTACAAGAATAGCATAAACAAATGTGTTTTTGATTGCTTTCCAGTAAATATCATCCTGAAAAACATAAAGATAATTCTTCAGACCATTAAATTTCATATCTGAGAAGCCGTCCCATTTAAAGAAGCTTGTATAAACGCCAACGGCAAATGGCAGCACCACAAAAAGTGTGAACAGCACCACTGCCGCCAGACACATCAGATAGGGAAATGCGTCTATTTTTTTCTTTCTCATCTTCCATATCTCCTATTTATGAGAGCCCAATGGCTTCTCTTTACTATTTCCGCAGCATAAGCCAAAGCCTCCTAAATGTCGGCTTTGGCTTACTGTTTAAACCTTTACTTTATTGCTGTCTGTTTTGCAGTCTACTGCATATACTGTGTCAGATCAGGAATTTTTGTCGGTGTCACTGCGTCCCACTGCTCCTGTGTCCAGCTTTCCCACCATGCATATGTATAATCCTTTTCCTCGCGCACCTTTGTGTAGGCATCCTGTACATACTGTGCCGCATCCTGACTGCTCATCTCACCGCTGATAACAGATACAATGGCTGTACTGAGGGCATCATTAACCTCTGAAGGCCAGAGCCAGTCAAGATATTCTGAGGAATTGCCCGCAATCTGACTGTTAAGGAATTCTGTCACATCATCTGATTCTGTGGAAACGCCTTTTAAGACTTCATAGATCATAGTTGATGTGCCGAGAATCTTCTGTGCATTGTCCTGACGGGTAATATATTCAAGAAAACGCATGGTATTTTCCAGATTATCATCAGATGCAAAACTTGGAATAGCCAATGCATAATCGCCAACACCATAGCCATTTTCAGAATGAGAACCGTCCACCATTACTGGAAACTGAAAAGCACCAATCTCAAAATCACAGGAATCCTTCAGTGTTTCGTAATCCCATGTACCCGCAAAAAGCATGCCTGCTTTGCCCTGTGCAAATGTAGCAATCATACCCTCATCATCTGTATCCAGGCTGGCCTGTGTTAAAACATTCTCATCATAGAATTTCTTAACCAGATCAAATGCCTGTACAGAAGCATCCGATACAAAAGAGCCCTCACCCTTCAGAAAAGACTGTACAGCTGCAACAGATTTGTTGCCTGTGGTCTGATTATAAGTCTCTGTATACATCATCGGCCATGCCCAACCGTCTTTTCCCTGGAAGATCATCGGCATCACTCCATCTTTCTCAGACAAAGCTTTTGAAACACTCACAAGCTCATCCCATGTTTGCGGAGCCTGAAGGCCCATTTCATCAAATAATGTTTTATTGTACAGACACATATATGATGATGCATCATAATACGGAAGTGCCCAGAGATGACCTCCGATATAACAGTTGTCGATCATGCCGTCTGAATAGCGGTCCAACAGTGGTGACGCCAGATCAGTCAGATCCTTCACGCCGCCTGCTGCCCCCAGCGTTGAACTGATGGTACCAATGCCGACACGGACGATGTCAATCTGGTCACCTGCCAGCTTGCTCTGCTGAAGTGTCTGCGGAATATCACTCCATGTTCCCTGGAAGCGAAGCTCTACCTGAATACCGGTTTCTTTCTCGAAATCAGCAGCCACTTCTTCCCATGCTTCTTTCTCTGCGGGAACTTCCGGTTCACAGGCCAACATGACAACCTTACCGCCGTTTCCGGTGTTGTCAGAACCTGATACACTCTGATTATCCCCTGATGAGGAACCGCAGCCTGCCAACAGTCCCACACTCATGGCAACTGTACACAATAACGCCATTATCTTTTTCATTTTCAATCTTCCTCCTAAAAATACCGACTCATCTATCGCTTCCTAAATGCATATTCTCTTTTATTCAGCTATTTAAAAATTAATACCATACAGTCGGACAAATACTCAACGCTATTGTTTTATCATATTTACAACAGTTTGACAACTGTCTTGTCATCTTTATTTAAAAAAATTTCGGGAGGCGTGAAATCTCACCCCTCCCATCTGTTCATATATTCTTCTGCATAATACGCAGCATTGGCGCCATCCGCCGCAGCCGTCACAATCTGACGCAGTGCTTTTGTGCGGATATCTCCTACCGCAAAAACCCCCGGCAAATTGGTCCTTGTTGACTCATCTGCTATAATATAACCTTGATCGTCCAATGTCACCTGACTTTCAATCATTCGCGAAGCAGGTTTTCTTCCCACACTGACAAAAACACCATCGCAGGCTATCTCTTTCTCTGCACCATTTTTCACATCCTTTAATCGTATTCCCTCAACACGCCCATTCTTGTCAATTACATCCGATATGATCTGGTTCCATTGAAATTCAATATTCTCTGCCTGCATCAACGGTTCATGATATACTTTCGTCGCTCTCAGGCTGTCTCTGCGGTGCACAACAATCACTTTTTCACAGATTCTGGACAGCAGCAGCGCATCTGCTGCCGCACTATTGCCGCCGCCAACTACAACGACTGTTTTTCCTTTGTAAAACATGCCGTCGCAGGCTGCACAATAATGAAGACCATGCCCCTCATATTTGACTTCGTCTTTCAACCCCAGCTTTCTCGGTCCGGCCCCCATCGCCAGCACCACCGTTTTCGCCTCAAAAATACCTTCACTTGTATGGACAGTCTTTACCGGTCCCTGCAAATGGGCACCATCAACCTCAGCAATTTCTGTTTTTGCCCCGAAGCGCTCTGCCTCCCGCTGCATCCTTTCGCCCAATGTAAAACCATCGATCGTTTCATCAAATCCCGGATAATTGTCAATCTGCATTGTCAGCGCCATCTGTCCGCCTGCTGATAATTTTTCAAGTACCAGTGTGTCCAGACCGGCTCTGGCAGCATACAATGCTGCCGTATATCCGCCCGGTCCGCCGCCAATAATGATCATATCATATAAATGTCTCATCCCGCTCCTCCATTCCTTATTATGCTCTCTGCTGATTTTTCCATGCTCCTGACATCTCCTGTCAACTGCTTTCCTTCCACCGCCGATTTAACTGTTTTTTTGAATAAAAGCCTCAACCGCCGCCTTGGATCCCGGTCCTGCAATCGAATCCACTGCCTGTCCATTCTTATAAAGCACCAGTGTCGGCACAACTTCGATCTTCTCTCTTCTTGCCAGCTCCGGCTCATTATCGATATTCACAGTGCCCACCGTCAAAATATCCTTATACTCCTCTGCAACCTTCTCCATCGCCGGTGCCAGCCTTCTGCAATATACACACCATGGTGCACTAAACTCAACTAAAACCATTTTACCATCTGCTGCATACTTTTCTAAACTATTTTTATTCAATTCTTTCATCATATTTTTGATCTCCTTTTGTTTTTGTTTGATTGTGACTTTAGTATACCCTTTTATTCAAATCTCTTCCGTGACTTTATCACCAAAGTCAATTGACTTCTATCATAAATTTCTTTATACTGAAAACAACTTTCGCTATGTATTCAGGAAATTTATCTCTTGAAGAACAGACTAGGAGGATATACTTTGATTTCAAAAGAATTTCAGGATTTTTTTCCTGTATGGGATAAATTAACCCCCCACCAGCAAGAAAAACTTGCCAATACAGTCCGCTATGAGTACGCCAAAAAAGGAACCATCATTCACAATGGTTCCCTGGACTGTGTCGGTGTTTTACTGATTCATTCCGGTCAGCTTCGCGCCTATATAATTTCCGATGAAGGCCGTGAAATCAGTCTGTTTCGTTTATTTGACAGGGATCTATGCCTGTTTTCCGCTTCATGCATGATGCCGAGTATTCAATTTGATACCATCATCGAAGCAGAAAAAGATACGGATTTCTGGCTGATCCCGCCGAATGTCTATAAAGCTGTCATGGAAGAATCCGCAGCCCTGGCCAACTATACCAATGACGTCCTCAGCAGCCGTTTCTCCGAGGTCATGTGGCTGATGGAACAGATCATATGGAAAAGCTTCGACAAGCGACTTGCTGATTTCCTTATTCAGGAGAGTGCCATTGAAAACACTCCTCTGTTAAAAATCACCCATGAAAAAATCGCCAATCATATGGGCACCGCCAGAGAAGTAGTCACCAGAATGCTCCGCTATTTTCAGAACGAAGGCCTGGTACAGCTTTCCCGGGGTACAATTGAAATCCTTGATGCCCACAAATTAGCACATCTCGGCAAGGATCAATAATTTCTTATTAAATCACCGACCTCTTCTCGATCCGGAATGGATGTCTGCGCCCCATGTCGCGTCACAACAATAGAGGCAACCCCATTTGCCAGACGAATGGCTTGGATGATCCCCATTCCCTGGGCCAGCCCATTGACCATAGCTGCCGTAAATGCGGCACCCGCTGCCGTTGTATCAACAGGCTTTACAGCCTGGGCTTCAAAGAAAAGCTTATCACTGCCATCTGCCAGCATCGCCCCTCTTGCCCCAAGAGATACAACTACCTTTGAAACCCCTTTGGTAAGCAGAGCATCCGCAGCCGCTTCAATTTCTTCATCTGTTCCGGTCGGCATGCCTGTTAAAATGCTCAATTCTTTTTTATTCGGTTTAATAATATCAATTAACGGAAAAATTTCTTCCGGCAGGTCTGCTCTGGCAGGAGACGGATCCAGAATCATGCATTTGCCTGCTTCCTTAGCCATTCTGGCCAGTTCCAATACCGTGTCCATCGGCGTCTCCAACTGTGTCATGATAAAATCGCTCCATTCTACAGATGTCTTTTGCTTATGAAGCAGCGAAGGTGTCAGACATGCATTGGCCCCTGATATAACGACAATACTATTCTCTCCCTTTTTATCCACATCGATAATCGCCATTCCCGTTGGTTCTTCCGGTACACGTTCAATCGTTGTTGTATCCACTCCAGCCTGCGCCAGATTCTCTATCAGGATCATGCCGTTATCATCCCAACCGACACATCCGATCATTCTCACATCACCGCCCAGCTTACCGACAGCATACGCCTGATTAGCTCCCTTCCCACCGGAATGGTATGAAAGTCTATCTCCGATGATCGTCTCCCCCGGTACCGGATGATGATCCACAGAAAGAACCATATCCATGTTCAAACTCCCCACAACCAGAATCTTCTTCATATTCTCTGTTTCCTTTCCTTCTCACTGCTGTCTTTTCATCGCCTGTCACAGCAATCTGCGCCCTGTTAACTCATACTATTGTTGTACCACATTTTAAGAGTAACTACAACCTAACTTTTCTCTCATAAAAACAATCTGAAGAAGTAATTTTCAATATTCACTGACATCTATGCAAAACTGGTTACATCTTAGGATGAATTTTATCTTGATAACGCAATAAATAAAATAGGTATATAATTGCTCTGGTACTGCCAAAACTTTCCCTGGGCACATGGACTTATATTTTCCAGGGATTGCTGATCTGTGCTCTTATGCTCATGCGCCGCAAATTTGTTCCGGCTTATTTATTCAGTTTTGTTGTCGGATTTGCCTTTATTGACAAGAAAGCATCCTTTGTATCCCTTCTTAAACATTAATTAAGATCTATACAGCCGCAAACCGGCCCAGCCCTTTAGAATCACAGCTCTAAAGGGCATTTTTATATCCCTCTTCAGTCCTTTGTATGATATTCTTATAGTATAAATTATGGAAAGGACTGACTGCCTTGCGTCTCAAAGAACTTAGGATCCAAAATTATAAATCTATCAGTGATCTGCGGATGACTGATATTGAAAATGCCCTGATCCTCGTGGGCAAGAACAATACCGGCAAAACTGCCATTCTCGACGCCATCCGTGTTGTCACTGGCAATTGTGCCATTGAAATGGATGATTTTCAGGAGGATTACGCCAATATCGAGATCTCCCTCTGTCTGATTTTGAACGACAATGATCTGCAAATACTTCATCATGCCGGCAAAATCAGCACCTACCGCCGGTTTGATAAATGGTTTCAGGACTTTAAGAAAAAACTGCCATCCTATGATGAGACAGAACACGCCCTTTCTTTCACATTTATTGCCAATCGGGATGGCAAAACCCGTTACAGCGATGGTTACCAGAAGAATAATATCTGGATTCCCCGCCTGCTGCCGCCGGTCTACTATCTTGATCCTCAGCGCAATCTTAGACAATTTCAGGATGATCTGCTGCTTATGCAGGAAGACAGCCTGTTAAAGCAAATGCGTTCAGGCTGCTGCCTGTTCGATTCTGCCAAGCCATGTACTCATTGTTTTTCCTGCATCGGCCTGATTAACCAGAAAACACCACCGGAACTGAATGCTTTTGAAGCCGCCAAGCTTCTGGACTATAAGCTTTACCAGCTGAATCTGGATGATTTTTCCCGCAGGGTCAATGCCAACTACAGAAAAAACGGTGGTCAGCACGAAATCATTTATTCCATGAACCGTGATATTGAACAGATGCTTTCCGTTACAGCTGAAATCGCCGATGACAAGCAGAAAAACCTTCATCCTATTGAACATATGGGCAAAGGCATGCGCAGCATCTATATGCTCTCCCTGCTTGAAACCTATGCAGAAGATGACACACCAACACCCGGTATTATTATGGTAGAAGAACCGGAGCTTTTCCTCCATCCAAAGCTTCAAAAGCTGTCCGGTGACCTGCTTTTCCGGCTGTCCCGCAAAAATCAGGTGATTTTTTCCACCCATTCACCAAATCTGCTGCCCAATTTCAACAGCCGTCAGATTCGTCAGGTGGTTCTGGATGAAAATGGCTATTCCACTGTCCGTGAACATACCGATATCAGCGTGATCCTCAATGACCTGGGATACAGCGCCAACGACCTGATGAATGTAGATTTTGTTTTTATTGTCGAAGGCCGCCAAGACAAAAGCCGCTTGCCGCTGCTGCTGCACAAATATTACTCCGAGATATACGATGATGAAGGAAAACCTTCCCGTGTGGCCATCATCACCACCAACAGCTGCACCAATATCAAGACCTACGCCAACCTGAAATATATCAACCAGATTTATCTGAAAGATAACTTCCTGATGATCCGGGATGGCGACGGCAAAGATGCAGATATGCTGAAACACCAGCTCTGCCGCTATTATGATGAGCGCAATATCAGCGATGTTGATCATTTACCGAGAGTGACAGAGAAAAATGTCCTGATTCTGAAATATTACTCCTTTGAAAACTACTTTTTCAATCCGGAAGTCATGGCACAACTCGGCATCGTTCCAAGCCCTGAAGCTTTCTATGACATGTTTTACGAAAAATGGCGGGAATATCTGTATCGACTTTCCAGCGGCGAAAAGCTGGTGGCAGCCATCGGTCACGATCTGACTTCTCCAGAAGATGTCCGTCAGCATATGGAAGATATCCGCATTCATATGCGTGGCCACAATCTTTATGATACATTTTATGGACGATACAAGGACTGTGAAAACGATCTCCTGACCCGCTACATAGATATCGCCCCAAGAGATAATTTTAAAGATATTCTAGATGCCATTGATCATTTTATCTACTTTGAAAACCGACGAAAATAATACTTTCAAAATCCCCTTTAATGCAATCTGTGCCAACTCATTAAAGGGGATTTTCGTTTGCAAATATGCAATTGCAAACACGCAAAAGTTCAGAAAAAAGCTTTAAAAATTACCATTTTTCTGAAAAATCGGACGATGTTGAAAACATTTATCCGTGGTATAATCATGTTGTTAAATAAGTAGATACCCAACTTAAATTTATGTACATAAAAAGGGGGACGCCCTTATGAAACCACAAGCAGATTTAATTTTAACACCCGGAAAACGTATGCAGGCTTTATGTGAAGCCCGGGGCATTTCCAGAAAGGAACTGGCCAACCGGCTGGATATCGCCCCATCACAGGTCAGTCGTATTCTAAATGAAGACACCAAGTCCATCAGCAGCGACATTTTAATCAAAATGGCCACTGAATTTCATGTATCCACCGATTATATCCTTGGTCTGGAACAAAAAAAGCAAATGGAAAGACACATTCCGATGCGGCTGATGAGCACTTCCTTTAAACCGGGAGAATGCCTGATGCTGGTTAATCAATTAGAAGACCCGGCTTCCCGGGAAATGGCTTATTGCGAATATTACTATTTCACAGGCCAGCACGACAAAGCTGTCAATCTGACGGTATTATATCTGAATCATCCGGATCCAATGCTGCGGCTTTCAGCCTGCCTGATCCATACCTTTGCCAATCTTTCTTTAAATCGGATCAATGCGGCAAAGGGCGGCCTGAGAAACCTGAAAATCCATTTAAACCAGATGATTGCCGACAACAGTGACCGTCGGACAACTGCCATGAGCATTTTTGTTGCCATGGCAGCCCAGACACTTCTTCATTTGCCGATAGGCAAGATTCCGCCTCTTTCAGACTATCTGACAGAACTGCCAAAGGGCATGCGGCTCTGGGGCTGCTATGTTCTTGCCCATGAAGCTTACCTGGCTCAGGAATATGAGAAATCCCTGGGTATTGTGCAGACCTGCCTGATGCTCAGTACAGAAATCTATCCGATTGCCATGATCTATCTAAATCTCATGGGTGCCATGGATGCCATGAATTTAAGGCAGCCGGATCTGGCCAGAAAATATTTTATGTCTGCCTGGCAGCTTGCACAGCCCGATGGTCTGATTGAAGGAATCGGGGAACATCATGGACTATTACAGGGTCTCATCGAAACATGTATGAAGAATGATTATCCTGAGGATTACAAGAAAATCATTCAGATTACATATCAATTCAGTTATGGATGGCGGCGTATCCACAATCCGGTTACAAAAGAGGATATCGCCGATAATCTGACAACCACCGAATTCACCATCGCCATGCTGGCCAATCACGGATGGACCAATACGGAGATTGCAGATTATATGACCATGACTGTTCGAACCGTCAAACAACATTTATCATCTGTATTCAATAAACTGAATATAGACAGCCGTGGACAACTGAAAGCTTATATGCTCAAGTAACCTTTCGGCTTATCAAAAAGGGGGATTTGTTTATGAAAATGAAAAGAAAAGCACTGGCATTTTTGCTGACACTCTGCATGCTATTTGTCCTTATACCGGCTCAACCTGCTGCTGCCGATGAAAGTTATGGGACACTCCAGGCCTTAAATGAAGAGAAAACTTTTTATGCCATGGACTACCGGTATGATTACCAGATGTCCGATTTGCTGACCCACAATATTCATGACAGCAATGATTTAGTCAAATGGGTAGTTTCTCATCTGATTAGTTCCAACAAAGATCTTTCATACAGCATTAACATGGGGGACGGCGGTGCCTGCAGTGCCTTTGTTGCACAGGATAACAATGACAATATCCTTTATGCACGCAATTACGACTATCTGCAGTCAGCCAAAAATGTCCTGATGCATACCTATTCCAAAGACGGTTACGAAGCCATCGCCATGGCAGCTGGCGGTTGGATTGATATCGACGGTGTTGATCTTTCCGATAACCCGTTGCTGAGGGCACTGCCTTACCTGGCCATGGACGGTATGAACGAAAAAGGTATGATGATCAGTGTTCTGAAGCTGGACGGCGAAGGTGCCCAGCCGGAAGATTCTTCTCTCATTCCTAATCTTTTCGTTCGTCTTGTTCTGGACTATGCAGCCAATGTGCAGGAAGCCATCGACCTTCTGGATGATTACAAAATCCGCACTTCTATGACCTATTCCAACTTCCATTTCTTTGTTGCCGACAAAACCGGCGAATACGGTATCATAGAAGTAACTCCTGGTAAGGGCGATGTATCTATTCAATACGACAGTCTCAACGACAGCTATTCCACTAAAGGCGGCCGCCAGATAACCAATTTCTATCAGCTTTACCCTTCACAGGACGAAAATTGGGATGACGGACTTCATGGATTTGACCGCTATATGCGATTTATCCGTCATTTATCCGACTGCGACTACACAATGTCCAAAGAAGCAGCGATGGCATTGTTATCCGAAGCCTATCAGGACAATACCATTGATGCAACCCATGAGACCCAATGGAGTGTTGTTTATTCTCCGGCAGATATGACTGCCAGCGTCAGTGTACGCACGAATGCATCCGATGATAAAGATACATTCTATACCACACAGTATGATTTTGATCTAAGCCTTCTTGGCTCAGGCGAAAACCAAACATTTGTTTTTAATCCGGTTGTTTCTAGCCTGACACCACAGTCTGCAAACGCTGATACCGGTATATATGGAGAAGGCGAACGCACTTTTAACGTCATCTCTCACACCCAGACAACCTATGCAGGTGGTCAGGTAATTTCCGAACTGGAGATTTCTGATATCAACGGTGACTGGAACGAAAAACAGATCATCCAGACATTGAAAGATGCCGGTATCCAGTCTGACCTTTATAAGATTTCCTATTCCACCAATGATCAGACAGCCGTTGTCACTTTCAGCAAATCCACTGCAAGTTCAACTGAATCCGCTCATTTTGGTACAACGGAATTTGTTACTTTTGACGGTACACTGCAGGGATTAATTAGCGCCATCGACGCGGACGATTGTGACCAGATGATGATTCAGGCTCAGGGTGATATCCGGGTTCCTGCCGATACGAATGGCGGTGATACGGCTTCTATTACCGGTTCCGGTCAATCGGTTGTATTGGAAATGAATGGCCATCGCCTTTACAATGATGACGGCAGCAGTGATTTCTCCATATCCTTGAAAAATCTGCACCTGGCCATCAATATGGATACCTCCCTTGCAGATGCCGGCATCTCTCAGATCAATCTGGATGACCATGGCTATATCGTCTGCAATGCAGATGCTTCCGATGGTTTAACCGCCATTACCTCCAACTGGGATGACGCTTTAATCGGCTACGGCACCTGGAAAAACGTCGGAGAAATCTCAGTTGACAAAATTATCGGCGGATATTTTTACAATACAGAAGACGGCAAAGAAACCCTGTTGGATGTCAATACCATCACAGGCGGTACATTTGGACGACGAAATTCTCAGAATAACATTCAGTATCCACTGATTATTTCCGGCGATGTCCTCTCCGGTACATTCATGGGTGAACCGATTGTTGAGATCATTAACGGCGGTACCATCCAGAGCGGTACTTATCACGGTGAAGTCGTTCTTTATCAGGGTGAAATCGTAAAAGGCGATTTCCGCAATACCGTTATTGCCCAGTACAATGAAGATATCTATAATGGCAGTTCTCTCGGAGAAAGTCTGATTTCAGGCGGTGTCTTCCGCAGCAATGTCATTAACCGGGGCGTCATTTCCAATGGTGTTTTCCTGAATACAGTGGAAAATGATCTGGCTTCAGATACAGATTACGACGGTGATGCCATCTCTGATGGTCTCGGCGGTGAAATCACAGGAGGTGTCTTCAGTGACAAAAACAACCTAACAGGCAGCAAATCACTTGATCTGACTTTCCAAAAACTCACATTAGATGATGCCAAAATTGTTGGAACAGACCTAACAACAGCCGATGTTATCTCCGGAACATCTCCTGTCAGAATCAATGCCATCACCCATCCAAAGTATGTTTTCTACCAATGGGTATGTGAAACCGACAAAGTAGACACCATTCTTTATCCTCCAATGGATGACATCACATCCCTGACCATGCCGGATCATGATCTCACACTCCGTGCTGACGGGAGAATAGAACAGCAAGCGGATTATGCGATTGCCTTATCCAGATCAACTTATGGATTTGGTGTTATCCCTGAAGGTATGCCAATCGAACCTATCACCGGATATTTGAAAAACATCGGTCTTAAAGATATTACTGATTGGGAAATTAAAAGTGCTACAATAGCCACTGTTTATACCATCGAACTGGAAAATGACAACGCTGAAAATATCCTGTTGAGAGATCATACTTACAAATTTACAATTACCCCTAAACAAAATCTTACAAAGGATATTTACAACGAACATTTACACTTCTACGCCTATGATGCCGAACACAATACCGTCCTTGATCAGGATTTTTATATTGATCTGCATATACCGGAATATAAACTGACCAGCGACACATCTGTATTAAACTTCGGCAGCCATGATGAAGGTTATACCCAGCCTGCTGCTAAGACATTTACCATTACCAACACTGGAAATGCAGACATTTACAACTGGAAACTGACCAGCGATGCAGCATCTTCTGCCTATATCATTTCACCGGACAGCGGAGACTATCTTGAACCTTGGATGGGAGCTGAGACAATTACAGTACAGCCGAAAGAGGGGCTTCCTGCCGGAACATACAATGAAACCTTAACCATCCAGGGGGATGAAAGCAACATTGTCTCCATTCAGGTTAAATTTGAAGTGAAATCATCTATCTCCTGTGAAGGTCAAAAGGAAATCAGCCTTTCCGAGGGCAACCACCAGATGACCATCGGCGGTACAGATGTCGGCACCTATACATTTGCCAAATCATCCAGCGATAAGTGGAGCATCCAGAATGCCGACGGCAAATATATCGGCTTTAAGAATAATGCATTAACACTGAATGATGAACCATTCTACTGGACTTTCAAGAATCACATGTTCTACACAACCGTTACAGAAAAACAGTCCTCCGGCTGGGGATGGGGTTGGTGGAACCGCGAACAGACAACAACCGTCAACTGGTTCCTGATCGCCGGTTCAAACGGTTTAACCGTCTCAAAATCTGAATCCGCAGCCAAAGCAGCATTCTACGACACCGTTGCATCCAAAGAACACAGCTTCGGCAAATGGAGCTCTGATGGCAGCGGCACACATGCCAGAACTTGTGAAGTATGCGGTTTCACAGAAAACGGAAACTGCAGCTATGATCCGGATACACACAAATGCACGATCTGTGGTGCTGCAGACCCTGCACACGCATCTGTTCACGTCGAAGTCAACGTTACCAAGATAACCGGCAGCAACGGCGGCGGATGGTGGTTCTGGTCAAAGCCTTCAACAACAACGACATGGACAGCTTCCATCACAGCAACTGGTGAAGGCGTTGATATCAGCAAAGTGGAATATTCTACAGACCAGACAAATTACAAAACAGGTACAAGTTTCACCAGCAAGAGTGAGATTAAAACCCTCTATATCCGTGTTACAGATTCCAATGGCAATATCACCAACTGGATCTATGAAAACGGTACAACCAGACAATTATAGTCACTATCAATCCCCCTGATACTGACTGTAACCCAAAACCTGATGCTTATACCTCTGCCCTTTACCGCCTTAGTATAAATATGAGTGCATCAGGCAGTATAAAAGGACCGGAAGTCTCTCACACTTCCGGTCCTTTGCATTGAAAGTTCCGTTTTCTTTTCTAATCCAGATTATCCGGTCCGAACCCTTCCGGCAGCAATTCCTTCAGAGAATAAATCTTATACTTTCCATCGGCTGCTGCCAGAATAATCTGAAATGTCTCCGGATCACAGAATTCCATCATCACCTGCCGGCAGACACCGCAGGGTGCCGTATAACCACTCAGTACACCGTTCATCCCGCCCACAATACAGATTGCACGAAAATCACGAACCCCTTCGCTGACAGCCTTGAAGAAAGCCGTTCTCTCCGCACAGTTTGTCGGCGTAAAGGCCGCATTCTCTATATTGCATCCGGTATAAATTGTTCCGTCTGCAACCAAGAGTGCTGCTCCCACCTTAAAATGAGAATACGGTGTATAGGAAAATCGAAGCTGTTTTACAGCGGTCTCAATCAGTGTCTGAATCAGCGTTTCCGACAATTTTTCATTATGTCCAATAGGATTTATCCACTGCTCACCCATCCTTTTGCCTCCTTTATCCACAGAATTTCAACCTTTTCCAACACTATTCCTAATAGGTGCCGAAGCTCCTATGCCTGTATCTCTACTCTGGCCTATCTGCAAATCCTGCCCATACCAACGCCTCCGAAGAGCTATCTGTTGTCCTCCCGAATCAGATTCCTGATAGCCTCCACAGCCACATGAATGGCCCCATCTGTGTCATGAACCACCGGATTCTCAAGGCCCAGCTTCGCCCGTTCCTGATTGGCCATGACAAGGAAACAGGAGCCCACACGTACCCCCAGATGGCCGCCTACAATGAACAATGCCGCCGATTCCATCTCCGATGCCAGACAGCCCATCCGCTTCCAGGCTTCCCATTTATTCTGCAGCTCATAGCTCACCGGCATCAATTCCGGCGCATGCTGTCCGTAAAAGGCATCCTTGCACTGGACAACCCCGGTATGATACGGCATCCTCAAAGCTTTCGCTGCGGAAACAAGGGCTGTTGTCACACCAAAATCAGGCACTGCCGGATACTCAATAGGCGCATATTCTTTGCTGGTACCCTCCATACGAACCGCACCCGTGGCAATGACGATATCTCCGCTTTTCACATCCGGCTGCATACCGCCGCAGGTTCCGATTCTGACAAATGTGTCCGCACCGCACCGATACAATTCTTCCATGGCGATTGAAGCCGATGGCCCGCCGATACCTGTGGATGTCACGCTGACTTTTACGCCGTCCAAAGCACCTGTATAAGTCGTAAATTCTCTGTTATCCGCAATCAGCACCGGATTCTCAAGATACCCGGCGATCTTCACACACCGCTTCGGGTCTCCCGGCAGAATCACATAGCGGCCCACTTCCCCTTTGGCCACCTGAATATGATACTGTCTGCTCGCATCTTCTGAATAATTAATCATATAGACACCCCCATTATTTTAACTTTACAAGACATCGCATGATACTGCTCCTTCCCCTAATATGCCATATCCTTATCATAACATGAAAAAGAGGCTGCAACAACAGCCTCTTTTTCCCTTACTGAGCCTTGACTTTTGTCCAAAGCTCAGCAAATAATTTCTTAATATCCGTATCCTGATAACGGAAAATTTCATCTTTTTCGTAGCCGACACGCGGTACATATGCCTCGATACCTTCGTAATCCTCTTCCTGTGCCTGCTCATAAGCAGCCACAACCGGTGAACTGTAACCGACATATTGGGTATTTCTGTAAGCTACGTCATCTCTCAGCATAAAATCCATAAATTCGTAAGCCAGTTCTGTATTCTCACAATCCCTGGTCATAACCATGGCATCATACCAGAGGTTCGTTCCCTCTTCCGGCATCAAAAAGCCCAGATCTTCATTTTCCGACATAATATAGGCACCATCACCGGAATAAACAACTGCCAGTGCTTTGTTACCGGAAATCATGTTGTCAATGACATCATCGCCGGCATAAACTGGTTTCATGGTATCTCTCTGCTGAATCAGCCATTCATAAGCCGCCTGAATCTCCTTTTCATCGTGGGTATTCATGGAATATCCCAGGGCTTTCAGGGCGATCATAAAGGAATCTCGCTCAGAGTCATACATATACAGATTACCTGCATATTTCGTATCCATCAGCAGATTCCAGCCTTCACTGAGATCCGCTGGATCCACAACTGTTGTATCATAGAGAATACCCACATTACCCCAGAAATAAGGAACAGAGTAAACATTGCCCGGATCATATTCTTTGTTCATAACATCCGGATTCAATCCCTCTGCATTGGTCAGACGATCCCAATCGATCGGCTGCAGATAATCTTCCCTGATCAGACGCTCGATCATATAATCCGAAGGAATCAGAATATCATAAGCATCTCCGGCCTGAAGCTTTGTATACATCATCTCATTGGACTCAAATGTTTCATAAATAACCGTGCAATTGTACTCATCCTGGAACTCTGTCAGAAGATCCGGATCGATATATTCGCCGGCATTATAAACCCTCAGCACTCTTGCCTCTTTGTTATTGCTCTTGTTGGCCACACAGGTCACAAGACTGAGTACTAATGCAAAAACAGCTACACCTGCCACCAATTTCTTCATGTTCTGATTATTCTTCTTGTTGTCACCGCCGCCCAGTCTCGGAAGCAGATTAGCCAGAAGCAGAATCACAACAATCACCACAATAACAATGGTTGACAGCGCATTAATCGTCGGATTGATACGTTTTGTCATGTTATAAACGACAATTGAAATGTTCTTGACGCCGTTTCCTGATACAAAATAGGAAATAACGAAATCATCAAAAGACATAGTAAAAGCCAGCAGCGCACCGGCAAATATGCCCGGTCGGATCATCGGAATAATAACTTTCGTCAGCGCCTGATACGGTGTGGCACCAAGATCCATGGCCGCATTGGCCAGATTCGGGTCCAGGCTTCTCACCTTCGGATACACACTGGTAATGACATACGGCGTACAGAAGGCAATGTGTGCCAGAAGCATAGTCATATATCCCTTCTGGAATCCCAGAGATGAGAACAGCAGCATCCATCCGATGGCTGTAACGATATCCGGATTCAGAATCGGAATATCATTCATACTGAGCACCATATCTTTGATAATCTTCCGTGACTTTGACAAACCAATAGCTGTCATTGTTCCGAGAACTGTTGACGCAATGGTTGCCAGTATAGCAATCGTCACAGAAACATAAACTGCTGACATAATCTCGCTGTTTTCCAAGAGGGCTTTATACCAGCGCAGGGAAAATCCTGTGAATTTCGACAATGATTTCGATGAATTAAATGAAAATACCATCGTCACCAGAATCGGCAGATAGAAAAAAGCAAAACATATCGCAATATAAAATTTTGAAAATAAACTGTTTTTCTTTCGCATGGCCGCCTCCTAATTGTCCTGTACATCCATCTTCTTCATGAGACGCATGGCCACAAGAATCAGAACCGCCAGAATCAGTGAAATGGCACTGCCAAAATTCCAGTCTCCAACAGATACAAACTGAGATTCAATCAGATTACCAATGAGGACAAACTGACCGCCGCCAAGGAGCTTCGGAATAACGAAAGAAGAAATCGCCATCAGAAATACCATCACAATACCGTTGATCACACCGGGCATGGACAGTTTCAGAACAACCTTCTGAAATGTCTGGAACGGATTGGCGCCCAGATCCATGGCTGCCTCAATGAGAGAATTGTCCATTTTTCTCAGTGAAGTATGAATCGGAATGATCATAAACGGCATAAAGTTGCAGACCATACCCACAACAACAGAAAAATTCGTATACATCATGGTTACCGGATCAATACCCAGCATACCGAGAAGACCATTGATAATACCGTTGTCTGACAAAAGGTTCATCCACGCATAGGTTCTCAGAAGCATATTGATCCAGGTCGGAATGGTTACCGCCATAATCAGCATATCCTGCATCTCCTCCGGACATTTTGCAATAAGGTAAGCCATCGGATAGCCAAGAATCAAACAGACTCCGGTTGTCAGGACACCCATCTCAATGGACTTGATAAATACTTTGATATAAGTTGATTCATTGATTTTCGCAAAATTCATCAACGTAAAATTCAGTGTTTTCACCGGATTACCGCTTGTAGTAAATGCATAGATTGCAATGAGTACCAGCGGAATCAGTACAAACAGCACCAACCAGGCAAAATACGGCCCTGTTAATTTTCTAAAATGCTTCATCTAGTAACTCCCCATCTGCCACATAACATGAATGTCTTCCGGCGTAAATGTCAGTCCCACTTCCAGTCCGACAGCAAAATAATCCGTTGTGTCAATTCTGTAATCGCGGTATTTAGTAGTAACAATTATCTCATAATGCACACCCTTGAAGGTAACAGACTTGACGATGCCCTTCAGACTGGCCTTATCCGGCTGCACAATATCAATATCCTCAGGACGGATCACCACATCCACCGGCTCATTCTCAGGGAAGCCTTTATCCACACAGACAAACTCAAAATCATCAAAAGCTACCAGGAAATCCTTGATCATAACACCTTCGATAATATTCGACTCACCGATGAAGCCTGCCACAAAGCGGTTCTCCGGTTCATTGTAAATGTCAATCGGTGTCCCGATCTGCTGAATGGTTCCCTCATTCATAACAACAACCGTATCAGACATAGAAAGGGCTTCTTCCTGGTCATGGGTAACAAACACGAAAGTAATACCCACTTCCTTCTGAATCTTCTTTAACTCAATCTGCATCTCTTTACGAAGTCTCGCATCCAATGCTCCCAACGGCTCATCCAGCAAAAGCACCTTCGGCTCATTCACCAGTGCTCTGGCAATAGCCACACGCTGCTGCTGGCCCCCGGACAACAACGTCACATCCTTAGAACCATAATTTGCCAGACCAACCATAGCCAGCATACGCTCTACCTTTGTCTTGATCACAGCTTTGTCCATCTTCTTGATATTCAAACCAAAAGCCACATTGTCAAACACATTCATATGCGGAAATAATGCATACTTCTGGAAAACGGTATTAATCTCACGTTTATAGGCCGGAATTTTTGAAATATCCATGCCGTCAAAAAGCACTTCACCGCTGCTGGCCTCCTCAAAACCGGCAATAATACGCAGTGTTGTTGTTTTGCCGCAGCCGCTCGGCCCCAGCAGTGTCAGAAACTCATTCTGATGAATATCCAGATTGATGCCCTTCAAAACCTGTTGGTCATCAAAATTCTTCGTCAGATTCTTAAGCTCAATAATCTTCTCCATGGTCTTCTCCCTTGCCAATTTAGATTCAGGACTTATTCGCCAGTCCTGATACAGAATCCGGTTCCGAATTCATGCACGTTCATTACATTAAAATGAAGGTGGATTGGAAACCCATATCACCTTCGCCTCGGATTCTCCTGCGTTTTTCAGATAATGTTCTCTATCTCCCTTCAGATAGAAAGTCTGCCCCTTTTTCAGCATATATTGCGCCTTTCCGTAATGCAGCTCCACCTTTCCCTGAAGGACATAACCGAACTCCTCCGCCTCATAAGGGCCGTATGTCTCCGATTCGCATCCCGGATGCAGCTTAATCAGAATCGGCTCCATGCTGTTCTTCTGGGCATTCGGCACAATATAGGAAATGTCATAGGCCTCCTGCTCATTGATAAAATAATCATTGGCCGTAAATACCACACGCTCATCTCTGTCATCGGAAAAAAATTCGCCCAGTGAAGTACCGAGGGCCTCAAGTATATCCTCCAGCGTTGCAATAGACGGAGACGTCAGATTCCTCTCAACCTGAGAAAGAAACCCCTTCGTCAGCTCACTGCGGTTCGCCAGCTCCTCAAGGGTCAGCTGATTCTTAATCCTGAGCAGCTTAATCTTTGCACCTATATCCACGCTGATTCCTCCTTAACTTTTAGTTCGATATTACTAAACAAATCTATTATAGATTAATTCCTGTCGTTGTCAAGTATTTTTAAACAAAAAGTTTAGTAAAATAAAACTGACATCTTGCAGATATATTTTCTATAATTGAATCTCTGCACAATGTCAGCTTTTTCTTATTGTTCTTCCAGCTGTTCATGATTTGGCATCCGCTGTTTCTCAATCATTTTCTGCAATTCTTCCTGATCAATTCCCAACACAAGCAACGTCTGAAGTTTTTCACTATCAATCAATTTCTTTTACCTTATACATTGCAAAAATTATGCCTGTTTTTATATGCAGAAAACCCCAGAGGTCACCACCTCTGGGGTTTTCTTTTTCTCTTGAAGCTCTTAACATCCTTCTTCAAAGACAGTATAGCATATGCATTCTACACAATGCGGTTTATTTCACATATCCTATTTCCACTCAAATACGCCTCTGTCCAGAATCGGCTTGCCATCTTCCAGATTCACGAAACGGAAATAAGCCTTCCCCTCTTCCATCTTCCAGATTTGAAGCTGAACTTTTGTATCCGGGAATAAAACGTTTCTCATCTGAGCAGCCATCCTCGTCATTCTCTCCGGTTCACCCGGGCAAAGCAGTTCAATGGCCATTCGGCAGGAGAAACCGAAGGAGCATAAGCCCTGAATAAATGCTTTCGGGAATCCCATTTCTCTGGCATATTCAGAATCAACATGAACCAGATTCGTATCACCTGTTAATCTGTAAAGAAGATTCTGAACCGGTGTGATGTAATCATCCAATGTTAAATCAGGTGCTCTGTCAGGAATCACAACTTCACTCTTAGGCATCGGTTTTCCGCCAAATCCACCGGCCTCATGGAAAAACGTTGTAGAATAATTGGTACATACAAGATTGCCTGCCTCGTCACGGACATCTACCTTCGTCTTAACAACTGCACCCTTTCCCTCGCCTCT
>ERZ773239.90-NODE-90-length-105777-cov-106.478216_pt1 | contig 105777 bp, 89 predicted proteins | sample MGYA00580521_ERZ773239 | MGnify/ENA primary metagenome ERZ773239 (study PRJEB29015, sample SAMEA2737801) | human gut metagenome | biome: human gut; feature: human-associated habitat; material: faeces | place: China | collected 2012 ... | reverse complement strand
TACAGAAAAGAATTGTCTCATTTATTGCAAGAAAAAGCGACACAAAAGAAAAAGAAGTAGAGAATATGATGATGAATACAGAAATGCTTACAAAGGATTTAGGAACAATTCTTGTAGGAGAAGATGCAGTGAAAGCTGGGCTTATTAATGAAGTAGGCGGAATAAGCCACGCATTCAATAAGATAAAAGAGCTTATGAATAAAGAAGAGTAAATAGAAAGCAATCAACATATGCGGAACAATATAGAAAGCAATCAATATATGCGGAACAATATAGAAGACAATGAACATATACAGAAGAATAAATGTAAGAACAATAAAGATATGCAGAATAATAAACATATGCAGAAATGAGGATTATGATGACACTAAGCACACAGCCAGATAACAAATGCAATATATGCCCAAGGCGTTGTAATATTGACAGAACACATAATAAAGGTTATTGTCTTATGAATGATAAAATTATGGCGGCAAGGGCTGCACTTCATATGTGGGAAGAACCCTGCATATCAGGAGAGCGTGGAAGTGGTGCTATATTCTTTTCGGGCTGTACATTAAGATGTGTATTCTGTCAGAATCACGATATAGCTTTGGCAAAGGTTGGAAAGGAATTATCTGTAGATGAGCTGAGCGATGTTATGCTTCGTCTGCAGGATAATAAGGCTGATAATATTAATCTTGTAACGCCAACACATTTTACAATTCCAATAATAAAGGCAATAGAAAAGGCAAGAAATAAAGGACTTAGAATACCGGTTGTATACAATACAAGTGCATATGAAAATGTTGAAACATTAAGAATGTTAGATGGCATAGTGGATGTATATCTGCCGGATTTTAAATATATGGACAGCAGGCTTTCACAGCAGTATTCATATGCTGCAGATTATACAGAAACTGCGAAGAAAGCATTAGAAGAAATGATAAGACAGACAGGTAAGCCGGTATTCTTTACAGCAGAAGATGAACTCGTAAAAGAGGGGTATGTTGAAGAGCAGATTATGAAGAGAGGTGTCATAGTAAGACATCTTCTTCTGCCTGCGTGTGTGAAAGACTCCAAGGCTGTAATCAAGTACCTGTATGATACATATAAAGATGACATATACATAAGCATTATGAACCAGTACACACCGATAAACAGAATTAAGGAATACGATAATCTTAACAGGAGGGTCACTAAGAAAGAATATGATGAGGTTGTAGATTATGCCATTGAATTAGGTGTTGTCAACGGCTTTATACAAGAGGGCGATACAGCAGATGAAAGCTTTATTCCAGAATTTGATTATACTGGATTATTATGATAAAGTATAAGACAGTTGAAATGGAGGCATATTATGCGATGTGAGAGTGGTAACCCTTGTATTATGGGGTGTAACAGGATAGAAAATGGATATAATTTTGCTTATGATTGTAGTACGGATACGGATATAAAACTATGCTTTTTTGATAGGGATACTCTTGAATTAAAAGAGGAAATTCCGTTAAAAAAAAGAATGGGGACAGTACATTCTGTATGTGTGTGTGATGATAATATAGAGAGAATGCTGTATTGTTACAAGGCTGATGATGAATATATTGTTGATCCTTATGCCAAGGCGGTTACAGGCTGTGAAGTATTTGGAGTTGAGGGGGAAAATACATTACATTTAAGTCCGGTAAAGCTTGAAAGCTTTAATTGGGAAGGTGATGTGCCACTGCATCTGCCATATAATGACTGTGTTTTTTATAAGCTTAATGTGCGTGGATTTACAAAAAGCAGGTCATCAAAGGTAAAGGCAAAGGGAACATTCAGGGGGATTGTAGAGAAAATACCATATCTTAAGGAACTTGGTATTACTACGCTTGAATTTATGCCGGCATATGAATTTGATGAGGCATACAGATTTCCTCAATTCATAGACAGCAGTGAATATTTAAGATATGGTGTGATAAAAGGAAGCATTTATAATAATACTGTTACTAAAAAGGCAGAAAAGCTTAACTGCTGGGGCTATACCAAGGCATTTTATTATGCGCCTAAGGCATCTTACAGTATACCAGCAGAGGATAATATCAGTGAAAAGGCAGGTAAATATAATGATTACACGACAGAATTCAAGAATATGGTAAAATGCCTGCATAATAACGGAATTGAAGTTGTGATGGAATTCTTCTTTGACGGTGTTAAAACGGCATATATTCTTGACTGCGTGAGGTACTGGGTAAGGGAATACCATATAGACGGAGTGCACCTGTACTGTGATGAACATTCTCTAAATGTGCTGGCAGCAGATCCACAGCTTGCAGATACAAAGATAATTACTGTCGGCTGGAATTCAGACAGGGGTACATATAAGCATATGGCAAGCTGTAATAATGATGCACAGAATACGATAAGGCGTTATTTAAAAGGTGATGAGGATATGTTAAGGTCATTTATTAATATGGCAGGTGCTAATCCATATAATGCTGCGGTTATCAATTATGTGGCAAGTAATAATGGCTTTACACTGTATGATCTGGTGAGCTACGACCGCAAGCATAACGAGCTTAATGGCGAGAATAATAGAGATGGTGAGAATTATAATTTCAGCTGGAATTGCGGCGAAGAAGGCAGTACGAGAAAGCTTAAGGTAAGACAGTTAAGAATTAAGCAGATTAAAAATGCTCTTGTTATGGTTATATTATCGCAGGGTACGCCGCTTATTCTTGCGGGAGATGAATTTATGAACACCCAGCAGGGAAATAATAACCCTTATTGCATAGATAGTGAGCTTTCGTGGGTGAACTGGAGAACAAGCAATGATTCAATGCAGATATTGGAATGGACTAAGAAGCTTATTGGCTTAAGAAAGAAATATGGTATTCTTCACAGCAGGGAAAATCTTTCATTAAGTGACTCCAAATCATTAGGCTATCCGGATATGTCATATCACGGAAGCAATGCGTGGTATGCTGATATGGAGAATTATTGCAGGCAGATAGGAATTATGTATTGCAATTCCTACGCAGATGATAAGTCAAGAAGCCTTATATACATAGCCTATAATATGCATTGGGAAAAGCACAATCTTGCCCTGCCAAAGGTTGAGGGAAGCAGCTTTAAGATAATAGCAGCCACGAATGATGGGCAGGATAAAGCATTTATTGATAAAGAAGCAAGAAGCGTCTATGTACCGGAAAGAAGCATAGCAATCCTTGTGGCAGAATATCTAGAAAAGAAAAAAGCCAGAATTACAAGAAAAGATACTAAAAGTTATAATATCCGGAAAGGAAAAAGTTAAAATGGATTACACAAAGCTTAATGAATTAAAGAGCCAGTATGGAGATTATGAGGAAGTATTTAATTCAGGAGATTATGATAAAGCAGCAGATATACTTATGAAGGTGTTAGATGTCATAGAGCTTGAATACGAAGATAAAAGAAAAGCTGGTATGCTGGATAATGATCTTAATGTAAGAAAGTCAGAAGGTACGGATAAAATATGGCTGTGTACTAATCATATTATGGAATATTATATATATGCGTGCTATTTTGAGCCACAGCAAGAAATACTTATGCCAGAGCTTCCAATTGCAGAATATTACAGGACTTATGCTGATTTATGCGTGAAGCTTCAAAAGTACAAGAGGGCAGAAGACGCCTACAAGAAAGCACTGTGCTGGAATCCGGTGGATTTGGATTCATATCTTGGGCTTGCAGAATGTTACAAATACCTTAATATGATGTCAAGATACCTTGATGTCACTAAGCAGGCATATAGATTTTGCTGTACAAGGGCAACTATGGCAAGGTATTACAGAAATATGGGCTTTTATTATCTTTCATCATACAATACAGATATGGCAAAGGCGTGCTACACATACAGTAATATCTATTACCACACAGATAATGCAGATTCAGAGCTTAATTATATAGAAAATGCACTTAAGGAAGCCAAAGATAAGGGCGTAACTAAGGATGATAAAGAATATGATATCCGCACAATGCAGGCAATGTTTGATAAAGAAAATGTTGAGCCGGGCCCGGACTCCAAGACGATCGGTATTGTATACAGGGTTGGAGAGTTAATGCTTCAGGATAAGGAATATGCACTTGCAAAGGATTGTTTTTCTATTGTATATGATATAACTAATGAACAACAGCTTGAAGGAGTACTTGCAGAGTTAGACAGATGTCTTGAAAATGCGTAATTTATGAATTAAGCTTATGAATTAAAATCGTTATGTGCACAAAGCAGGAACAGAAATGATGATTAAAATGGAGAAGAATATGGATTTAAAAAACAAGTATGACAGCATAATATTTGACCTTGACGGAACATTATGGAACTCATCAAAGCCTATATGTGAAGCGTGGAATATTATATTAGACAGACATAAAGAGATAGTAAGAGAGCCTATAACAATAGAAGAACTGGGACAGTGTATGGGACTTCCTATGTATGATATTGCGGCAAAGCTGTTTCCTGATGAGAAGGAAGAAGTAAGAAATGCACTTATGGACGAGCTGTGCGAATTTGAAAATGGATATCTTGAAAAGATGGGTGGAGTGTTATTTCCAGGGCTTGAGGCAACACTTAAAGAGCTTAAGACAAAATATCCATTGTATATAGTAAGCAACTGTCAGGACGGATATATTGAAGCATTTATAAAGGCACATAAGCTTGAAAAATATTTTAGTGATACAGAGTGCTGGGGCAGAACAAGAGCACCAAAGGCAGTAAGCAACAGAACACTTATAGAAAGAAATAATCTTAGCAATCCGGTATATGTCGGTGATACAGCAGGTGATGCCAGTGCGGCAAGGGAAGCTGAAATAGACTTTATATATGCCGAGTATGGTTTTGGTGAAGTTGAACCTTCTTTATATGTTGGGGTAATAGACAGCTTTAAAGAGCTTAAAGATATCCTTTTGTAATTATATTACCTGAAAAGTAATCTTGAGTGGCTAAAGACTATATTTAAAAAAATTCTGCTATAATTATTTTATGTATTAATATTAAGGTATTATATATTTTGTACGATATATTATTCGTAAATAATAAGCCGAAAGCTTATACGGCTGACCAATGAAATATATAATAACACGGATGTTAAATATACGCTACGGATGGCACTTTTTATCAGTGCCATCTTTTTTTTGAATGTCCAGGGAGGTAAGTATGAATACACAAGATAAACAGATTAACTCAGCAGTAAATAGCTGCCGTATGGCATTGTACAACAATAATAAAGCCAAAAGCACTAATAAAACTACAAGACTTATCAATAATCTTTTTAAAAAGTACAGAAAAGATGACACCGAAAATGAAAATGAGGATGAGAACACAAAGCTTGATACATTATCAATAGGTTTGCAGTTAAAGGAAGCGGTTGATTCTATATTTGACCCGACAACCGGAATGAGTGAAGAAGAAAAAAAGAAATTCGTACAGAAGCTGTACCGTAAGTTAGAGTCAGGTAAGAAGCTTAGTGCAGATGAAATGCAGTATTTAAGAAAGAATGACCCTGTGACTTACGCCAAGGCGGCAAAGGTTCAGGTATTAAGAGAGTCGTTAAAGAAACAACTTAAAAGTGCTACGTCAAAGGAAAAAGCGGCAGACATATATACACAGGCTATGTCAAGAATAAGTGAGGATGACCCAGCCAGGAAAGAAATTATGGCAGCATATGATGATGTATATAAGGAGTTCAGAAAGTCTGACGAGTATAAAGCACTTCCTAATACAGAGAAAGAGGCAAAGGAAAAGGCAGCTAATAATAAAAATAAAAATGCACAGGGCTGGGAAGAAAAAGAAGATAATGATACAGAAATGTCAGTTGGAGAAATTGATGTAGTTGAGAAATTGATGTAGTGGAAAAATTTGATGTAGTTGAGAAATTGATGTAGTGGAAAAATTTGATGTAGTTGAGAAATTAATGTAGTGGAAAATTTAATTTTTGGGGTTGACGTATTGGTTAGTTAGTGCTATCATAACTTCAACATTTTAATACACTAAAGTCTGCGAACAAGATAGTACTTTATGAAGGAACATTACAGAGAGCTGGCGGTGATGGAAAGCCGGTATGGGAGTCATAAAGGAATGGGCTTGGGAGATGCACAGATTAACAGCATAACAGCCTAGTAGTCTGTGACGTGTCCTCACGTTATAGAGGGAGGATATAATAGTATCCGATAATGAGATAAGTATATTTTAATAACATTATATGTATAACAGCTTATAGTTATATTATAATTATAACACTGTATATGATTGCCATATATGCTGTATATACATATAATAGTAATATGAATTATTCGGTTTCACTTAAAGGCTTGTAAAGCATTTGATGTGTATATAATATGCACAGCATAAGTGATATAATATATTATGATATGTAGTGAATGTACTTGTGAATAAGGGTGGCACCACGAGATTTATCGTCCCTGACAGGAATGTCCTGTCGGGGACTTTTTTGTGTGATAGGAATATCTGTTTACATAATAAGTTATAAGCGATAAGAAAAAGTCTGATATCTGACAGGAAGATTAATAAGAAGTGAGGATTGGTGTATGAGAAGATTAAAAGCATACAAAAAGACAGTAAGTATTGTTAATGAATCAGCTATTGAGCTTTATAAGGGGCTTGGAAGAGAAAAGAAGGGCTTTCTTATGGAGAGTAATGATAAGGAAAATGGCAGATACACATTTATGGGAGTTGACCCACAGGAGGTTATCCAGTCAGATAAGGACAGTCTTGTAATTACTAAATCAGACGGAAGCAGGGAAGTAAGAAAAGGTAATCCGCTTGTAAGATTAAAGGAATATTTCGATGAATTTGAAATAATAAAAGATGCAGAAGAACTTGAATTCATGGGAGGACTTGTTGGAAGTCTTGGATATGATTATATAAGATATACAGAGAATCTCCCAGATGATAATGAAGATGAGATAGGCATAGAAACAATACAGCTTATGTTAGCTTCAAAGTTCATAGCAATCGACCACGAGGCTGAAACATTTACAGCAGTAGTTCTTGATGAAGATAGCAAAGAAGGCAGAGCAAGAGCATTAAAGGAAGCTGAGGAACTTATAAAGACAGCAAGAGAAGGCGTTGGTAAATATCATAACGAAGAGATTGATATGGAGCTTGATGGCCAGATTGTGAAAAAATCGGACACGATAGATGAATACAGCCAGAAGGTTGAGAAGATTAAGAATTATATAAAAGAAGGACACATTTTCCAGACAGTATTATCACAGAGATGGACAGTCAAGACAAAACAGACAGGTTTTAATCTTTACGAGAAGTTAAGAAAGCTTAACCCATCACCATACCTTTATTATTATAATTTTGGGGATTTTGAAATAATAGGAAGCTCACCAGAGATGATAGTAAAGCAGACAGATTCTAAAGTATATACCTGTCCTATAGCTGGAACAAGAAGACGTGGGAGAACTAAGGAGGAAGATATAGCATTAGAAGATGAGCTTCTTAGTGATGAGAAGGAAAGAGCAGAACATGTAATGCTTGTTGATCTTGCAAGAAATGACTGTGGTAAGATAAGTGAGTTAGGTTCAGTGAGAGTTTCAAAGTTTATGAATGTGCAGAGATACTCACACGTAATGCATATAGTATCGTTGGTAGAGGGAAGAAGAAATGGAGAATATCATCCTCTTGACCTTGTATCATCATTCCTTCCAGCAGGTACATTAAGCGGAGCACCTAAGATAAGGGCTATGGAGATTATAGATGAATTGGAAACTGTAAGACGAGGTCTTTATGGAGGAGCAACAGGTTACCTTGATTTTGGCGGTAATATGAATTTCTGTATTACAATAAGAACTATGATAAAGAAAGGTGACTATGTATATCTTCAGGCAGGAGCTGGAATTGTAGCAGACTCTAAGCCAGAGCTTGAATATATGGAGTGCTGTAATAAAGTTATGGCACTTGCCAAGACACTTGTTAAGGAGGAACAGTTATGATTCTTTTAATTGATAATTACGATTCATTTACATATAATCTTTATCAGTTTATAGGTATATTTAACAATGATATAAAGGTAGTAAGAAATGACAAGATAACAATAGAGGAGATTGAAGCGTTAGATCCAGAGTCAATAGTTATATCTCCCGGACCTAAGAGCCCTTTAGAGGCAGGCATAAGTGTTGAGGTGATAAAGCATTTTACAGGTAAGAAACCTATACTTGGCATATGCCTTGGACATCAGAGCATAGGTGTTGCATTTGGTGCAACAGTTTCATATGCCAGGCAGTTAATGCATGGCAAGCAGTCAGAGGTTATTCATAATGGAAGCAGTATATTTGAAGGAATTCCATCGCCTGTAAAGGTTGCAAGATATCATTCACTTGCGATTATAGAGGGTACACTTCCAGATGAGCTTGAGGTAATTGCAAGAACTGATGACGGAGAGATTATGGCAGTTAAGCATAGGAAATATCCGGTTGTCGGTTTACAGTTCCACCCTGAATCAATATATACTGAACACGGAAAAAGAATGATAGAGAATTTTGTTAATGGCAATATCTGATTAATAAATGTGTAGAAATGGAGATAATATGATTCTTGACGTTATTGTAGAAGATAAGAAGAAAAGACTTGTAGAACATAAAAATACTATAAGTGAAGAGGATATGAAGCAGGAAGCACTTAATTTAAAAAGACAGAGTATAAGTTTTTATGATGCCTTAAGAAAGCAGGGTTTATCAATAATAGGAGAGTTTAAAAAGGCTTCTCCAAGCCACGGAAAGATGGATAATAAGATAGACCTGACTGAAAGAATAAGACAATATAGTGAGAGTGCAGATGCTATATCGTGTCTTACAGAGGAAGATCATTTTAATGGAAGCACAGAATATCTTAAGCAGATCAGAAGCCTGACTAATCTTCCGATTATAAGAAAAGATTTTATAATTGATGAATACCAGGTATATGAAGCTAAAGTTATAGGTGCAGATGCAATTCTTTTGATAGCTGCAATACTTGATGATAAGACATTCAAGAAGTTATATGATCTGGCATACAGTCTTGGACTTGATGTGCTGTGTGAAGTTCACGATGAGGAAGAAATGCAGCGTATGATAAATCTTGATGTTAAGATTATTGGAATTAATAATCGTAATTTAAAGACATTTGAAGTTAACCTTAATACAACTAAGAAGCTTTCAGATATGGTGACACCTAAGATGAGAGAAGAAGGAAAGGTTCTTGTATCCGAGAGCGGGGTGGAAGGCAGTGAAGATGTTAAGCCACTAGCTGACAGCAGGGCAGATGCATTGCTTTGCGGAACAGTGCTTATGGAAGCACTTAATCCTAAAGAGCTTATAAGAGAATTTAAAGATACATACGATAAGGAGCTTTTAAAGGCAAAAAAATAGCTTCTCCTGTTGAAGTGAAGATATGCGGGCTTACAAGTGAAGCAGACGCGGGACTTCTTATAAAATATGGTGCTGATTATGGCGGTGTTGTTGTATTTTATCCAAAGAGCAAAAGAGATGTAACAATAAAAGAAGCTAAGATAATAGTTGATATATTGAAAAAATCAGACATAAAAGCTGTAGCTGTTACAGTATCACCAACAGTGGAACAATTGTATAAAATACAGGAAGCAGGTTTTGATTATATTCAAATTCACGGCACGCTTGAAAAGGCTGTATATGAGGCAGACACAATTCCAATTATAAGGGCAGTTAATATAGCAGATAACAATAATGCAGATAAAACTGACGACATAATTAATACAGTTAAGGAACAGGTTGAGAAATGTCAGAAGCTTGATAAAGTTGCTGGAATACTGCTTGATGCAGGTGTTCCGGGTTCGGGTAAGACGTTTGACTGGAACAGTATTAAAGAGCTTGAGATAACAGAAAAGAAGTTATTTCTTGCAGGAGGTCTTAACAGTGGCAATGTTGCGGCGGCAGTTAAATGCGTACAGCCTGATGTTGTCGATATAAGCTCTGGTGTTGAATATGAAGATGTGCTTATTAAAGGCAAAGATGAAAGTAAAGTCAAGGCATTTATAAATGCTGTTAATAATTAACAGTGTAGATTTATGGTATAAAGCCAGAAAAGCTTATCAAAGCTTGCTGGGTGTAATATTTAATTAAAGGAAAAGAGGAATAATTATGCAGGATAACAGATATTATGGAGAGTTTGGCGGACAGTATGTGTCTGAATCATTAATGAATACACTTAATGAGTTAGAGAAGGCATTTGATGAGGCTATTAAAGATCCTCAGTTCATAAAAGAATATATGTACTATCTTAAAGAGTATGTAGGAAGAGAAACACCTTTATATTATGCAGAGAGAATAAGCGAGAAGTATGGTGCTAAGATATATCTTAAAAGAGAAGATTTAAACCATACAGGAGCACATAAGATTAACAATGTTATAGGTCAGATACTTCTTGCTAAGAGAATGGGAAAGACTAAGGTTATAGCTGAGACAGGTGCTGGACAGCACGGCGTTGCAACAGCTACAGGAGCAGCACTTTTTGGAATGGAATGTACAGTATATATGGGTGCTGAAGATATAGAAAGGCAGTCACTTAATGTATTCAGAATGGAAATGCTTGGTGCAAAGGTTCAGGCAGTAACGACAGGAAGTGCAACACTTAAGGATGCAACTAACGAAGCTATAAGAACGTGGGCTGAGAGAGCGGAGGATACATTTTATATAATCGGTTCAGCAGTAGGTCCTCATCCATATCCTAAAATGGTTAAAGAGTTCCAAAGAATAATATCAACAGAGGCAAGAAGGCAGATATTAGAAAAGGAAGGGCGACTTCCTGATGCAGTAGTTGCTTGTGTTGGCGGCGGTTCTAATTCAATAGGAATGTTTGCTGATTTTATAGATGATAAAGATGTAAAGCTTATCGGTGTTGAGGCAGGTGGACTTGGAATAGATACAGGAAATCACGCCTCTGCTATGGCACTTGGAGAACCGGGCGTTCTTCATGGAATGAAGTCATATTTATTACAGGATGAGGCTGGTAATATCAAGCTTGCACACAGTATATCAGCAGGCCTTGATTATCCTGGTGTAGGTCCGGAACATGCATATTTAAGAGACTCAGGAAGAGCAGAATATGTATCAATTACAGATGCTGAGTGTATGGATGCGTTAATGGAACTCTGCCGGATGGAAGGTATTATTCCAGCAATAGAGAGTGCCCACGCACTTGCCCACGTATTTAAAATGGCACAGGGAGAATACAAGGGAAAGATTATAGTAATGTGTCTTTCAGGACGTGGCGATAAGGACGTTCACACAGTAAAGAAATATCTTAATGGAGAGGAGACTAATAAATAATGAATAGAATAGAAGAAAAAATGACAGCCTTAAAGAATGAAGGAAGAAAGGCATTTATCACATATACAACAGCAGGGCTTCCAGATATGGAAACAACTAAGAAGATTATGTTCGCACAGCAGGAGGCAGGCATAGATGTTATGGAGCTTGGAATACCATTTTCTGACCCTGTAGCAGACGGACCGGTTATTCAGGCAGCATCTTATGAAGCAATACAGAAGGGGGCAACTTTAACAAAGATATTTACACTTATGAAAGAGGTAAGAAAAGAAGGACTTACTACACCTGTAGTGTTTATGATGTACTATAATACAGTTTACCATTACGGACTTGAAGAATTTGTCGAAATGTGTGCAGAGTGCGGAGTGGACGGTCTTATTATACCAGACCTTCCATATGAGGAGCAGAAAGAGATTAATGCAGTGCTTGCAGAAAATGAGGCTGCACCAATTCTTATACAGCTCGTATCACCGGTATCTAAGCAGCGTATACCTATGATTGTTAATAATGCAAGAGGCTTTGTATACTGTGTATCACAGATGGGTGTTACAGGTAATGGTACTAATTTCCATAAGCAGATAAGAGAGTATCTTTTGGAAGTTAAGAAGAACAGCCCTGTTCCGGTTATGATGGGATTTGGAATAAGAACAGCCGGGGACGTAGAGCCACTTGAGGATATTATTGATGGTGCAATTGTTGGTTCACATTTTATCACTCTTATGAAAGAGAATAATTATGATGAAAATGTTATCAAAGAATATATAAGCTCTTTCAAGAAGGAGATGAATGAGTAAATATGGTTGTTAGTCTTGTAAGAACAGCGATACAGACAAAATGCAGATATGATAATGCCAGAATGACAGGAAATTATGAATGTGCGTATGCACTTGGTATTTTAACAAGTCAGGAGGGTGTTGAACCAGAAGGCAAAATAACTGAATTAAAAAGCGTGTATGATAAGGTTATAAGTGGTATTTCAGCTATCCAGACTGACGATAAGAAGATACAGCAGTTAATTGCAATAACGTCTGATTATGAGGTTACAGATAAGTTTGATGAGCAGATGAATGAACTATATCATATGGGATACAACGATAAGAATATTTAAGCAGGTCTTGACTTATTAGGGTATATGAGGTATATTCTACAAATGTAATTAATTTATGAAGGATAGGTGGATGTTAACGATGACAGAATTGGTTAAGGTTGCAGACATTAACAAAGCACATAAGAATCCAATAGCTGAATTAGTTCAGATAGCATGTAAGTTTGACAGTCATATTGAGATTGAGGGCGAAGGAAAAAACATTAATGCAAAAAGTCTTATGGGGATTATGGCATTTGGATTAAAGGAAGGCATCGAGGTTAAAGTTACAGCTACTGGCAGTGATGAGAGTAATGCCACCGATGCAATTAGGAACTTTTTAACTTGTAATGATTAATTTATGGAGGATTTGATCATGGAAACTAAGGACATTTTTGGTAACGAGGCTAAGACAGAAGTTAAGACAGCAAAGAGTGCAGATGTTAAGAAGACCACTACAAGAAAGACACCTGCAAAGGCAGCAGCAAAAGAAACTGTTAAGGAAACTAAGAAAGAAGCAGCTAAGACTGTTGAGACAGTAAAGAAGGCAGCCGGGGAAACTAAGGAAGCAGCCAAGAAGGTTGAAGCTGATGTAAAGGCAACAGCTAAGAGTGTAGAGGCAGAAGTTAAGACAGCAGTCACAGCTAAGAAGGCAGCAGTTAAAAAGACAGCTTCTAAAGCAGCAGCTAAGACAACTAAGACAGCAGCTAAGGCTGTTAAGGAAGTAAAGGCAAAGAAGCCAGCCACTAGAAAGACAACTAAGGCAGCTAAGAATACTTTTGATAAGGAGTTATTCTTCCAGTATGCTAATAAACAGGTTGATGAGGAAACTCTTGTTGCAAGAATAGTTGAAGATGCTAAGGAACAGAATGTAGAGATTAAGGAACTGAAAATGTACTTAAAGCCAGAAGATAATGCATGTTACTATGTTGCTAACGGCAATGTTGCAGGACGTGTTAATCTCTATTAATTCCAATTGATACATAATGTTAAAGGACTGTGGTGTATGTATGATGCCACAGTTCTTTTTTGTTCTTTATAAAGAATTTTAAAAGAAAACATTTTGAAAAAATTGTCGAATTGATGTATAATAATACCCAAGTTGGTAAAGTAAAGTACACAGAAATGAGGAGTTATATGTTTGAAGTTAATGAAAAAGTTGTTTATGGAGTTGTAGGTGTATGTGAGATTGAACAGATAGGCAGACCACCTATAAAGGGAATTGACAAAGATTATTATTTTCTTCAGCCTGTATATGACACTAAAGGTATTATATATTCGCCAGTTGAGAATAACAAAGTTATGATTAGGAGCATAATTGGCAAGGATACCTGTATCAAGCTTATTGACCGTGCTAAGAATTGTAAGAAGGATGAGGCACTCAATGAAAAGATTCACCCATCCAGGTATGACGAGATGGTTAAATCACAGGACGTTATACAGCTTATGCACCTTGTAAGAGCTTTGTTTAACATAAAGAATGACAGAGCAAAGGAGTTAAGGAGAATGAAGTCGGCAGATAACCGTATGCTTGCAACAGCAAGAAAGCTTCTTTACGGAGAGATAGCAGCGGCTATGAATGAGGACTACACTGCAATGTCAGAGCAGATGGACAATTATCTGTCAGTGCTTTGATTTTAATCAGAGAAATCCTGTTTGATTAAATAATATATTTTATCCAGTGTTTTAGATAAATGTAATTAATGGTAACATTCAATGATTGCATTTTATCAATAACACTGTTTTTTTTATTTTAAAACATATATAATAATATTATTATGATAAAGCTTGATTTCGTGAATTGATAATTGACATTTTTTTAACATATTGCTATCATAGTGCAATACGCATAAAAGCAGGGACTGATTACGGCATAATTTAGTCAGACTTTTATTGACAATTAAATATTCACATAGTATGTAATAAGCTATTGTTATGGCTTGGCATATGTGAACAGCTTTATTAGCTCATATTAAATCAGGGAGGTTAGCAGTGAAGGACGTTAGGGTTATTGAAGTGAAAAAAAGCGTGTTTGAAAGCAACGATGAACGTGCCGCTCTTTTAAGAAAAGATTTAAAAGATAAAGGTGTATTTCTTTTAAATCTTATGTCATCACCGGGGGCAGGAAAGACAACAACTCTTACAAGAACGATTGAACAGTTGAAAGATGACTTAAGAATAGGCGTTATGGAGGCTGATATTGATTCAGATGTTGATGCAATAACAATTGCTGAGACAGGTGCTAAAGCAATACAGCTTCATACTGGTGGAATGTGTCATCTTGATGCTGATATGACAAGACAGGGAATTGATGAGCTTGACGATAGTGATATTGATCTGGTAGTTCTTGAGAATGTCGGAAATCTTGTCTGTCCGGCGGAGTTTGATACAGGTGCAGTAAAGAATGTTATGATTCTTTCAGTGCCAGAGGGTGATGATAAACCACTTAAATATCCCCTTATGTTTTCAGTGTGTGATGTTGTGCTTATCAATAAGATTGATGTTATGGAATATTTTGATTTTGATATTGAACAGTGCAGGGAATATATCAGAAGAAGAAATCCTGATGCTAAGGTGATACCTGTTAGTGCCAAGACGGGTGAAGGAATATTAGAATGGACAGACTGGTTAAAGAACCAGGTTATGGAATGGAAAGAAGCGTAACCACGGTAAGCATAATTATTTAACGTGAGCAACGAAGATAAAAGCCTTTATAAGGTGGAAAGGACAATTTATGGGTAAAGAAGAATTTAAAAATCCTCATCCGGAACTTCCGGTAAGAGAGCCAATACTTAAGCTTGGCAAGATGATAACAGACAGAGTGCCAATTAAGCTTGGCTTTGAGAAATTAACAGCAGATAGTCCGGAATACTGGGGACTTGCACCAATATGTACAGATGAACAGGCCAATATAGCATTAAAAATGGGTGTCCGTAAACCTAAGACACTTAAGCAGATGGTGCAGATTACAGGAATGGACGAGAAAGAACTTGAAAAGCAGCTTGAGCAGATGTCTTTTAATGGTCTTTTGGAATATAACTGGGAAAATCCACAGCACGAGAAGCAGTATGTTCTTCCAATGTTCGTACCAGGAAGTGCTGAATTTACTAATATGAATTCCACAGTTCTTGAAGAACATCCAGAGATGGGACGTTTTTTTGAGAGAATGAGCCGTCTTCCATTGGAAAAGATTACTCCTATGGTGCCACCAGGGGGTGCAGGAATTGGTATGCACGTTATTCCGGTAGAGAAAGCTATTGATATGAATAACGAGGCAATATCTTTAGAGAAGATATCATACTGGCTTGATAAGTATGATGGCAAATATGCAGCAAGCCCATGTTCATGCCGTAAGTCAAGAAAGACTTATGATGAAGGCTGTGCAGATGATCCAGAGGATTGGTGTATAGCTGTTGGTGATATGGCTGATTATGTTGTTGAAACAGGCAAGGGCGGTCATTATATCACTAAGGAAGAAGCACTTGAGATATTCAAGAAGGCTGAAGACAATGGTTTTGTTCACCAGATTACTAATATTGACGGACAGGACAAGATATTTGCTATATGTAACTGTAATGTTAATGTCTGTTATGCACTTAGAACATCGCAGTTATTTAACACACCTAATATGTCACGTTCGGCATATGTTGCCAAGGTAACTAAAGAGAACTGTGTAGCCTGTGGCAAGTGTGTTGAATACTGTCCGGCAGGAGCTGTAAAGCTTGGACAGAAGTTATGTACTAAGGACGGAAGCGAGATTAAGTATCCTAAAATGCCACTTCCATCAGAGCAGAAGTGGGGACCACATATGTGGACAGAAGATTACAGGGATAAGAACCGTATCAATTGTTATGATACAGGTACAGCACCTTGTAAGACAGCCTGTCCAGCACATATAGCGGTTCAGGGCTATCTTAAGATGGCAGCTCAGGGAAGATACAAGGATGCACTTGCACTTATTAAGAAGGATAATCCATTCCCGGCAGTATGTGGACATGTATGTAACAGAAGGTGTGAGGATGCCTGTACAAGAGGAACAATAGATGAAGCTATTGCAATAGATGAAGTTAAGAAGTTTATTGCAATGCAGGATTTAAAAGCAGATACACGTTATATACCAGAACCTGTAGTTCCGGCAACTAAGGGATATTTTGATGAAAAGATTGCTATTATTGGTGGCGGACCTGCTGGACTTTCGTGTGCATTCTACCTTGCACAGAAGGGTTACAAGCCAACTGTATTTGAGAAGAACAAGAAGGCTGGTGGTATGCTTGTATATGGTATTCCATCATTTAAGCTTGAAAAAGATGTTGTTGAGGCTGAGATAGATGTTATGCGACAGATGGGCGTTGACATTAAGACAGGTGTTGAAGTTGGTAAGGACATCACTATTGATGAATTAAAGAAGCAGGGTTATAAAGCATTTTATATAGCAATAGGCTGTCAGGGTTCAAGAAAAGCAGGAGTTGCAGGCGAAGATGCCAAGGGCGTTATGTCAGCAGTTGACTTCTTAAAAGAGGCTGGAAGCACACACGAATTCCCACTTGAAGGTGATGTTGTTGTAATCGGTGGTGGTAATGTTGCTATTGACGTTGCAAGAACAAGCACAAGAGTTGGTGATTACAATGTATCTATGTTCTGTCTTGAGGACAGAGCTAATATGCCAGCTTCAGAAGAAGAAATAGAAGAGGCTGTAGAAGAAGGCGTTAAGCTTGACTGTGGCTGGGGTCCTAAGGAAATCCTTACAGAAAATGGAAAGGTTACAGGAATTGTCCTTAAGAGATGTACATCAGTTAAGGATGCAGATGGAAGATTTAACCCTCAGTATGATGAGAATGATACTAAGACAGTTAAGTGCAGTCACGTATTCTTAAGTATAGGCCAGACAACAATCTGGGGCGATTTATTAAAAGGCACAAAGGTTGAGATAGATGGCGTAAGAGTTAAAGCTGACAAGCTTACATACCAGACAACAGATCCAGATGTATTTATCGGTGGAGATGTATACACAGGACCAAGATTTGCTATTGATGCAATTGCGGCTGGTAAAGAAGCTGCTATATCAATCCACAGATATGTACAGCCACACAGCTCACTTACAATAGGACGTAACAGAAGGGATTTCATAGAACTTGACAAGAATAACATCAATGTAGAAAGCTATGATAATTCTTCAAGACAGATACCTGGAACAGATAATTCATTTGACCATAAGAAGTCATTCAGAGATGCTAAGCTTACATTTACAGAAGAACAGGTTAAAGCAGAGACAGCAAGATGTTTAGGCTGTGGTGCTTCTGTAGTAGACCCTAACAAATGTATTGGCTGTGGTATATGCACAACTAAGTGTGAATTCGATGCAATACACCTTAACAGGGATTTACCAGAATGTAGTACAATGAGAAAGAGTGAAGACAAGCTTAAGTATATACTTCCTTATGGAGCTAAGCAGGCTATAAAGATTAAGTTTAAGAAGAAATAAACAACCTTATAGCTGGATAACAGATAAGGATAATTTCCTATGTAGATAAGAACAACTGCAATATAATCAGGCTGTACAGCCTTTGCGGCTTTTGGCAGCGATTGTATTGTGGTTGTTCTATTTCTATCCTATAGTGTATTACGGTATAGATAGAAAAATCACAGAGAAAGGAGCAATTACCTCAATGCACGAATTAGGCGTAGTATTTCACATAATAGATGATTTAAAAGAAGTAGCCGTGAATAATGAAATATCCGAGATAACTAAAGTTGTATTAGAACTTGGCGAAGTATCCACCGTAATAGACTCATACCTTACAGACTGCTGGAAATGGGCGGTAAAGAAGGAAGATTTATTAAAGAATTCTGAGCTTGTTATAGAGAAGATAAATGCAGTTACTTACTGTGAGGACTGCAAGGCTGAATATGAAACGGTAAAATATGGAAAGATATGTCCTGAATGTGGAAGTACACATACATATCTTTTGCAGGGAAGTGAATTTAACATCAAAGAAATAGAGGCGTGTTGACATTTTTAGCTGGTAATATTATGATTAAACAGATTGAGATTATAAGAAAATAATATATTATGCTATAATAAGATATGTTATGCTGATTAATGGCGGGATTTATATCGGTTAAATAGATTATTTTCTTAGGATATAGAAAGGATTACTACTATGAGTAAGGAATTGGAAAAGAACTACAATCCCTCAGAGATAGAGGACAGATTGTACCAGAAGTGGCTCGATAAGAAATATTTTCACGCAGAAGTAAACAGGGATAAGAAACCATTTACTATTGTAATGCCACCACCTAATATTACAGGAAAGCTGCATATGGGTCACGCACTTGATAATACAATGCAGGATATTATTATTCGTTTTAAGAGAATGCAGGGATATGAAGCATTATGGGTGCCAGGAACTGACCACGCAAGTATTTCGACAGAAGTAAAGGTTACCAATGCCTTAAAAGAAGAAGGAATTGACAAGCACGAGCTTGGAAGAGAAGGCTTTCTTAAAAGAACATGGGAATGGAAGAAAGAATATGGCGGAACTATCACAAGCCAGTTAAAGAAGATTGGTTCATCTTGTGACTGGGACAGAGAAAGATTTACAATGGATGATGGCTGTTCTAAGGCGGTTCTTGAAGTATTCTGCAAGTTATATGAAAAAGGTCTTATATACAAGGGCTCAAGAATTGTAAACTGGTGTCCTGTATGTAACACATCTATATCAGATGCAGAGGTTGAACACGAGGAGCAGGCAGGACATTTCTGGCATATCAATTATCCTGTAGTTGGTGAAGAAGGAAGATATGTAGAGATAGCTACTACTCGTCCAGAGACACTTCTTGGTGATTCGGCACTTGCTGTTAATCCGGATGATGAAAGATATACAGATCTTATTGGAAAGGAAGTATACCTTCCACTTACAGATAGAAAGATACCTGTTATCGCAGACAGCTATGTTGATAAGGAATTCGGAACTGGTGTTGTTAAGATTACTCCGGCTCACGATCCTAACGATTTTGAGGTTGGTAAAAGACATAACCTTCCAGAGATTAACATACTTAATGATGATGCTACAATTAACAATCTTGGCGGAAAGTATGCCGGTATGGACAGATACGAAGCAAGAAAAGCTATGGTAGCTGACCTTGATGCACAGGGACTTTTGGTTAAGGTTGAAGACCACGTTCATAATGTTGGTACACACGATAGATGTAAGACAACAGTTGAGCCTATGATTAAACAGCAGTGGTTCGTTAAGATGGATGAGCTTATCAAGCCAGCAGTTGAAGGCGTTAAGAATGGTGATATTGAACTTGTTCCAGCTTCTATGGATAAGACATATTTTAACTGGACTGATAACATAAGAGACTGGTGTATATCAAGACAGTTATGGTGGGGACACAGAATACCTGCTTACTACTGTAAGGATTGTGGTGAGATGGTAGTATCTAAGGATAAGGTATGTACATGTCCTAAGTGTAAAAGCTCTAATATGGAACAGGATCCAGATACACTTGATACTTGGTTTTCATCAGCACTCTGGCCTTTCTCAACACTTGGCTGGCCGGATAATACACCTGAGCTTGATTACTTCTATCCTACAGATGTACTTGTAACAGGATATGACATTATATTCTTCTGGGTTATCAGAATGATATTCTCAGGATATGAGCAGATGGGTAAGAAGCCATTTGGCAAGGTATTATTCCACGGACTTGTAAGAGATTCACAGGGACGTAAGATGAGTAAGTCACTTGGAAATGGTATAGACCCACTTGAAGTTATTGATAAGTACGGTGCAGATGCTTTAAGATATACACTTATCACGGGTAATGCACCTGGTAATGATATGCGTTTCTACTGGGAAAGAGTTGAGGCAAGCCGTAACTTTGCTAATAAGGTATGGAATGCTTCAAGATTCATAATGATGAATGACCCGGATAACAAGATAAAGGCTACAGATGAGAAGCCGGCTAATCTTACAGCGGCTGATAAGTGGATATTATCAAAGATGAATTCACTTATTAAAGAAGTTACAGATAATATGGAAAAGTACGACCTTGGTATAGCAGTTGCCAAGCTTAACGACTTTATCTGGGAAGAATTCTGTGACTGGTATATAGAGATGGTTAAACCACGTCTTTACAATGACGAGGATACAACTAAGACAGCAGCTATATGGACATTAAAGAAGGTTCTTATAGATGCACTTAAGCTTCTTCATCCATATATGCCATTTATTACTGAAGAAATATTCTGTAATATTCAGGATGAGGAAGAGTCTATTATGATAAGTTCATGGCCTGTATACACAGAAGATAATAACTATTCACAAGATGAAAATGCCATCGAAACAATTAAGACAGCAGTCCGCAATATAAGAAATTTAAGAGCTGAAATGAATGTTGCACCAAGTCGTAAAGCACTTGTATATATTGTTTCAGAGAATGAGAATGTTAGAAATATATTCGCTAATGGTAAAGTATTCTTTGCGACATTAGGTTATGCGAGTGAAGTTGTAATCCAGTCTGATAAGTCTGGTATTCCAGAAGATGCAGTATCAACAGTTATTCCAGATGCAGTTATCTATATTCCATTTGCAGAGCTTGTTGATATTGATAAGGAAATCGAGAGATTAAAGAAAGAAGAAGATAAGCTTCATAAGGAAATCAGCCGTTGCAATGGTATGCTTAATAATGAGAAGTTCACATCTAAAGCACCACAGGCTAAGATAGATGAAGAAAAAGCTAAATTAGAGAAATATTCTAATATGCTTGCACAGGTTGAAGAAAGACTTGCAACACTTTCTAAATAGCTGATAGTTAAAGTTATATGTGTTTTCTGCTGGGAAAGATTAATGCAATACCCAGCTGGAAATACATAAAAGCAATAGACCAGAATATATAATTATGGAGGACAAAAGTTATGGCAGATAATTTAATGAGAAAACTCCCATTTACACGTTTTGCTATGGAGATGAGAAGTGGCAAGATAATTGAGATTGATGAAGGTTTTGTTAAAATGCTTGGCTACACAGAAGAAGATATGAAAAATGGTCTTGTGTTCAAGGATATTGTGCCGGATATTGACTATGAGGGCATAATAACAGAGCTTCGAGAGACATTTATTGATCAGAGATATGCCTGCTATGAGCATTATTTTCAGACTAAGACAGGTGAGAAGATAAGAGTTGTTGTATTCATAAGAATAGAGAATAAGCTTCTTGAAGGACACAGAGTATTACGTGTAAGTGTAGGTAATATTTCGGATCTTAAATAACTGTTGGTATATGTATAAATATTATTTAAGAGTGGAGAACAATAATGAGTAACTTACTAGATGTCATTCGTAAGAATATTGAATTTGTAGGTATATCACTTCTTCTTATGATTATAGTATTTGTGATTGCAAGGGCAAGTGAAGTGCTTATTGAGAAAAGAAACGGAGTTAAATTCGCTTCAAAGAATACGAAAGTTAATAAAACAGTTATTATGGCTATGCTGTCAGCAATAGCAGTTATTCTTATGTACTTTGATTTTCCTATTCCAATTATAGCTCCGGGCTTTTATAAGATTGATTTCAGCGAAGTGCCTGTGCTTATAGGTTCATTTATGCTTGGACCTTGTGCAGGAGTCGTTATAGAAGCAGTTAAGGTAATACTTCATTTCTGTATGAAAGGAACTACAACAGCATTTGTTGGCGATTTTGCTAACTTCATACTTGGCTGTATGTATGTTGTGCCGGCTTCTATAATTTATCACATTAAAAAGACAAGAAAGATGGCTGTAGTATCACTTGCAATAGGTGGAATAATACTTGTAATAGCTGGTATGGCACTTAATGCGTGGTATCTGCTTCCTAAGTATTCAGAACTTTACGGTCTTCCTATGGATACATTGATTGCTATGGGAACAAAGGTTAATGCTTCAATTAAAGATGTATTCTCATTTGTCGCATTGGCGGTTGCACCATTTAATGTGATTAAAGCTGTTATTGACGGCGTTATAACAGTTGTGTTATACAAGTATTTAAGTCATCAGTTAAAAGCCTGATGATGAATAATAGATTTTAACAGGGACATAATATTATATGAATATAAGCGTATATACCATTATTAATGATACCATTATCAATGGCTGTATACGCTTATATTGGTTTATTTCATAAATATAATATTATGCGGCAGGCATAAGAATGGAGGATTTATGTCTAAGTTAAAATGGTTCATTATCGGAGCTATGATGGTTACAGTTATGGCAGTTCTTGTTGGCTGTGGAGCAAAGAATGACTCTGAAAGCGGGAGTAATTCTGGTTCAGGAAATAATAACAAGAGTACAGTAGAAAATCTTATGACAGAAGCAGCCACAGGAGCAAAAGAGATGATGACAGAAGCGGCAACTGGTGCAAAAGAGATGATGTCAACAGCAGAAAATGGAATGAAGGAAATCGCAACAGAGATTTCATCAGCATTCCACGAATAATAAATACGGTGTCAAAAAGTCCAGCAGACGTGTAATCAGCATTATAAATGTCGGTCTCTGGACTTTTTTGCGTTGTAAATAGTTGTTAGTTTTGATATACTAATTAAAAATTGTATAAGGGAGAATTATACCAGTGAAGGATGGATATATAAGAGCTGCGGCAATGACACCCAAGATAAAGGTTGCAGATTGCCGTTATAATACAGAGCAGATTAAAGAACTTATCACTAAAGCATATGATAATAAAGCTGCAATTGTAGGCTTTCCTGAATTGTGTATTACAGGATATACTTGCAATGATTTGTTCTTACAGGATACATTGATAGATGAAGCATATAATTCATTGATTGATTTAAAGAAATATACCGGACAGTATGAAGGAATGGCTGTTGTTGTCGGACTTCCATATATGTATATGGGAAAGCTTTATAATGTGGCGGCAGTGCTTATGAATGGACATATTATTGGACTTGTGCCTAAGATGAATATACCTAATTATGCGGAATTCTACGAGAGAAGACAATTTAAAGAAGGCTTTAAGGGCAATGTGTCTGTTAATATAGATGGAGAAGATGTTGATTTTGGTGGAAGCCTGATATGTCAGTTTGGAAGCAGTAATAAAGTTAAACTTGCAATTGAGATATGTGAAGATTTGTGGACACCAGCACCACCAAGCATAAGACACGCACTTAACGGAGCGACAATTATTGTCAATCTTTCTGCAAGCAATGAGACTATAGGAAAGTCAGCTTACAGAAGGGAGCTTGTTAAAGGACAGTCGGCAAGACTTGTATGCGGATACATTTATTCAACAGCAGGTGATGGAGAGTCGACACAGGATATAGTATTCGGTGCACATAATCTAATATGCGAGAATGGCACAGTGCTTGCAGAGGCTAAGAAGTTCACCAATGAAGCAGTGTATGCGGATATTGATGTTGACAGAATATGTTCGGAAAGAAGAAGAATGTCTACATTTGATGTGAATGTAGATGAAAATATGAAGGAAGCATATAAATATGTTACCTGCCCTGAATTAAAAAAACGTACTTTGGAATTAAAAAGATATTTTGATAAAGCACCATTTGTTCCAGATGATAAGAAGGAAAGAGATGCAAGATGTGAGGAAATACTTGACATACAGACATATGGACTAAAAAAAAGGTTAGAGCATACTAACTGTAAGAGTGCAGTTATAGGAATATCAGGGGGACTTGATTCAACACTTGCACTTCTTGTAACTGTAAGGGCATTTGATATTCTTAATCTTGACAGAAATGGCATTAACTGTATTACGATGCCTTGCTTTGGAACAACTGACAGAACATATAATAATGCAGTTAAGATGACAGAAAAGCTTGGCTGTACATTAAGAGAGATTAATATAAAGAAGTCTGTAAGACAGCATTTTGAAGATATCGGACATAATGAAGATGTTCATAATGTAACATATGAGAATGGACAGGCAAGAGAGAGAACACAGATTCTTATGGATATTGCCAACCAGACTAACGGAATGGTAATAGGAACAGGTGATATGTCAGAACTTGCATTAGGCTGGGCAACTTACAACGGCGACCATATGTCAATGTATGGAGTTAATGCTTCTGTTCCAAAGACACTTGTAAGACATCTTGTAAGATATTATGCTGATACCTGTGCTAATAAAGAATTATCAGAGGTGCTTATTGACGTATTAGATACACCTGTAAGTCCAGAGCTTCTTCCACCTAATGAAGATGGAACAATACATCAGAAGACAGAAGATCTTGTAGGTCCATACGAACTTCACGATTTTTTTATGTATCATATGTTAAGGTTTGGAGTCGGACCAGAAAAGTTATTCAGAATAGCTAATATTGCATTTGCAAATGATTATAGCCCTGCTGTAATATACAAATGGTTAAGAACATTTACCTGGAGATTTTTTGCACAGCAGTTCAAGCGTTCCTGCCTGCCAGACGGACCAAAGGTCGGTTCGGTTGCAGTATCTCCAAGAGGAGATTTAAGAATGCCAAGTGATGCAAGTCCTGCTGCATGGATGGAAAAGCTTGACAGAATTAAAGAAGCTAATGGCTTTGAATAATATTTAATAATATATATAAATTTTAATAATCAAATAATCAGGAGGATTAAAAATGGCTGGCAATAACAATACAAAGAATGACAGCACACAGAAGATAGTTACAAAATACGATAAGAAGATGGCTAAAAGAAAGGCTGAACAAAGAAAACAGGAAAGAGAAAGCTTTATATTTAAGGTTGTAGGAATTGGCGTTCTTGCTGGAATAGTATTAGCTTTAGTAATAACATTGGGAACAAGATATTCAAGAATACATAACAAGTTTATAAAAGTTGATTCAGAGAATATAAGCCAGATAGAATTTGATATGTATTATAATATTTCTAAAAATGCACTGTTATCACAGACATTTTACGGAAATACGACAATGGCAGACTATTTCTCTTATATGGGATATAAAAGCTCTGAGAATGATAAGTCACAGACTAATTCACAGACAGGTGGAACCTGGTATGCTTATTTTGCGGATAATGCAGTTAATACAATTAAGGAAACTAAGGCATTATTAAAGGATGCTGCTGACAATAATTACGAATACACAACAGCAGATGAGGATTACAACAAGCTTGTAGAACAGGCAGAAAGTGCCGCTGCCGCCGCATCATTAGATGAAAAGGCATATTATAAGCAGAACTTTGGTAATTATGCTACCAAGAAGAATATAAAGAGCTATTTAATGGAATATCTTAAGGCAGATGCTTATAGAACAGAACTTACAGACAGCTTAAAGGCTACAGATGATGAAGTTAAGCAGTATTATGAAGAACATAAGGATACATATGATCAGGTTGATTATCGTGAATTTACAATAAAAGCTGTAGATACAACTGACGGTGAGATGCAGGCAGCCAAGGCAAAGGCAGATGAGTTTGCGGCAGGAGCTGTGAGTGAGCAGGCATTTAATGATTTATGTAAGAGATATGCAGATGATGGTGACACTAAATATGATGACATCAATGGTTCGCTCTTTAGCAAGGTAGTAAGTTCTAATATGGACACAGGAACATCAGACTGGCTTCTTTCAGATGACAGAAAGGCTGGCGATGTAACAGTTATAGAGAATTCATCATCAGGCTGTTATTATGTACTGTATTTTATTAATAAGTCATATGATGGTTCATCAGATGAAACAATTGCGTCAAATGTACTTAACAACAAATATTCAGAATATATTTCTAATATAACTGACAGTATGCAGGTGGATATATATAACAGATTTTAGTTAAGTATATCAGATTTTGATTAAGTATATTAGATTTTAATTAAATTGAATATGCGTAAGACAATATAAAATATAAGACAATGTAAAAGGTGTAATATCCTTGCATTTAAGAAATACTGTTGTAATCAGATGATTGGATTGACCTTATATGAGGGGAGGTTCTATGTTTAATACGATATGTATAGCGTGTATTATAATTGGAATTCTTATTCCATTTTGTAGTATAGTGCTTAATTTGTTTGATGGATTTGTTGATTTTATATCAATAGATATATTTCAGTTAGAATTCGGCTCTGATATGGTTCTTGATTTTCTGCCATTTTCAATTAACAGCCTGTGTTTATGGGCGTTAGTATTTGGTTGTACAGGAATGATATTTAATGGAAAGCTTTCTGAACCGGCTCTTATTGTGATTGGCATTGTGGCAGGCTACATATGTGCTGTTATATTACAGTCAATTATTAAAAGACTGAAAAAGGTTGAGAATTTTGCCGCAGAGAAGAGTGAAATATTGTTAAGCAGGGGAACAGTGAGTAATGCAATTCCCAAAGGTGGTGTCGGGGCTGTGAGCATATTATTAAGCACAGGCTCAAATGTCACATATCCTGCCAAGGCAGAAGATGGTGAGCCTATTAAGCAGGATAAAGAAGTTAATATCTTAAGATTTGATGGTGATTATATAATAGTAGAGAGCACATCACGTCTTGAAGATAAATATTCTGGCAGATAAGCCAGAAGCCGGAATGGCAGAATGGAGGTTTATATGGGATATGGCACAGAGTCAAGTCTATTTGGCATTGTAGCTGCAGTACTGGGAATTGTATTAATTCTCACAGTTGTACTTAGAATGTGGAAAAAAGTACCACAGGACAAGGCAGGAGTTGTAACTGGTATGAAGAAAAGGGTCATCACCGGTGGTGGTGGACTTGTAATTCCAGTATTTGAAAGAATTGATTATATTTCGCTTGGAAATATACCGCTCAGTGTTGCGACACGAAGCAGTCTTTCAAGCCAGGGTGTACCAATTAGTGTAATTACAACAGCGGTTATCAAAGTAAGAAATGAAAAGAACAGTATTCTTACAGCAATTGAACAGTTTACGGGACGTAACGAGAAAGAGATTATTGATAACATTCAGGGTACAGCAATAGCAGTTCTTGAAGGTAAGCTTCGAGAGATTATTGCAACTATGACAGTTGAGGAGCTTTATCAGAAGAGAGAAGAATTCTCTTCAAGGGTACAGGAAGTTGTAGGTACAGAGCTTGGCAATATGGGTCTTGAGGTTAAGAACTTCACTATCACAGATATATCTGATGAGAACGGATATATCAAGGCACTTGGTGATGGTATGATTGCCCAGAGAAAGAAAGATGCTGAAATCCAGAAGGCAGAAGCTGCAAGAGATATGCAGATTAAGACTTCACAGGCACGTCAGGAAGGTGAGTCAGCCAAGTTAAAGGCAGAGGCAGATATAGCTCAGGCGGCTAAGGATAAGGCAGTCCTTGAAGCCAATTATATGCAGGAACAGCAGACAGCACAGGCTAAAGCAGAATTAGCACACGATATCCAGTCTAATATTACACAGAAAGATGTAATACAGGCACAGATGGATGCAGAGCTTCTTAAACAGCAAAGACAAAAAGAGATTGCAGAAGCACAGATTCAGGTTCAGATTGCATCAGAGCAGAAGAATATAGAACTTGCACAGAAGCAGGCTGAAAGAACTAAAGAGAGTTTAAGGGTTACTATAGTTGAACCAGCTAATGCTGAGAAGGCAAAACAGATGGCAGATGCAGATGCAGAAAAGTACCGTCAGATTGCACAGGCACAGGCGAGAGCTGAGTCCAAGAAAGTTGAAGCACAGGCAGAAGCAGAAGCGATTGCAATTAAGGCACAAGCAGAAGCAGACGCTATTGCTAAGACAGGTATAGCAGAGGCTGAGGCAACTAAAGCCAAAGGTATAGCAGAAGCTGAAGCTATGGAGAAGAAGGCAGAAGCTTATGAGAAGTACGGTCAGGCAGCTATGATGGAAATGCTTGTAAAGGTACTTCCACAGATGGCAGAACAGGTAGCTAAGCCGCTTCAGAGCATAGATAAGGTTACAATTATTGACAGCACAGATAGTTCTAATGGCTCTGGTGTAGGACAGATGGGCGGTTATGTTCCATCGGTGCTTGCAAAGACAATAGAATCTATTAAAGAAACAACAGGCTTTGATATAACAGATGTTATGAAAGCTAATACAATACAGGCAAAGACAGACAGAAATATATCTGTTGATGGTGTAGACGGAGTTTCTAATATTACTATAAACAATGACAAATCAGAGTTGTCAAATTAATTTAAAATAGTATAATTGATTATCAAAAGAGGTGGACGTAAAAGGTGCACCTCTTTTGTATTTGTATAACATATAAAGAATTGAAAGGATAATCTATGAGAAAGAAATATATTTTATTTGATTTGGACGGAACACTTACAGATTCAAGTGAGGGAATAACAAAGAGTGTGCAGTATGCACTTGATAAGCTTGGGATAACAGAGAATGACGAGGCAGTGCTTAAAAGATATATAGGACCTCCGCTTGATGAAAGCTTTGCTAAATTTCACGGCTTAAGTAGAGAGGATGCGTTAAAGGCGGTTAATTATTACAGGGAAAGATATAAAGATACAGGAATATATGAGAACAGATTATTTGATGGAATAAAAGAACTGTTAAGCAGTTTAAAGAAAGAAGGTTACATAACAGCACTTGCAACATGTAAGCCTGAAATATATGTTCCTACGATACTTAAGTATTTTGATATAGAGCAATATTTTGATATAGCTGTAGGAAGTGAATTAGAGGGCGGTGCAAGAAGACATAAGGATGATGTGATTAATGAGGTATTTAACCAGATTATAAAGCTAAATAAAGCTGATAACGCGGATATTACTAATGCTTCGGATACAACAAATGTATCAGATACAGCAGATATTTTAAATGATATCAAGGCTGATTCAATTATGATTGGTGACAGAAAAGATGATATTCTTGGAGCTAAGAACTGCGGAATAGAGTCTATCGGTGTCAGATATGGATTTGCTGAAGAAAATGAGCTTGAGAATGCAGGAGCAGATTACATAGTTGAGAATGTGCAGGATATTATTACTACACTTGATGAAATGTAAATGATATATATAAATATATAAGTATATATAAAGGTAAGGCAATGAAGATGGAAGAACTTGTAAAGAACAGATTATCAGATAATAGTGATATAAGGGTAGGAATAGATGTAGGTTCAACAACAGTTAAGCTTGTAATAACAGATATTAATACCAATGATGTTGTGTATTCCAAATATGTAAGACATAACGCAAGGCAGATTGACACAGCAAGAACTCTTCTTAGTGAGGTAAAGGAGCTCCTTAGTGGGAAAAACTTTAAGGCAGCAGTATGCGGTTCAGGTGGAAAGCCGGTGAGCAGGGCATTGGGAATACATTATATTCAGGAAGTTGTTGCTAATGCGGCGGCAGTACAAAGACTGTATCCGGATATACGAACAGCGATTGAACTTGGTGGACAGGATGCTAAGGTAATCTTCTTTTATTTTGATGATAATACAGGCAGGCTTATGACATCTGATATGCGTATGAATGGAAGCTGTGCAGGCGGAACGGGTGCATTTATAGACGAGATAGCAACACTGCTTGGCGTTAAGACAGAAGAATTTGAGAGCCTTGCGGCAAAAGGTACAACTGTATATGACATATCAGGAAGATGTGGTGTATTTGCAAAGACAGATATACAGCCATTATTAATACAGGGAGCTGACAGGGCTGATATTGCTTTGTCAACATTTCACGCCATAGCCAAGCAGACAATAGGTGGATTGTCACAGGGACTTGAGTTAAAAGCACCTATAATATTCGAGGGAGGACCTCTTACATTTAATTCTACACTTATAAGGGTATTTGCAGAAAGGCTTGGACTATCAGATAAGGATTATATAGTTCCACAACATGCAGAAACAATAGTTGCATATGGAACAGCAGTTGCGATAGATAATTTATTTGATGATGATACATATGTCACTATTGACGAGCTTATTAATAGAATTGATACTTTTGACAGGTCTTTAATAAAAGAGCATAAAGCAGTCAGCAAGCCATTCTTTGCAGATGAGGCAGATTATAAAGAGTTTACCCAAAGACACGATAAAGAGCTTTATAAGCTGAGTGAGCCACATATTAAGAATGGTGTACTGAATGTATATCTTGGAATTGACTCAGGCAGTACAACATCTAAATTCGTGCTTATAGATGAAGAAGAAAAAGTTATAGATACATTTTACGCTAATAACCACGGTGACCCTATAAAAGTGGTTAAAGAGGGTATAACAAAGATATATGATAAATATGCTGATAAAGGAATTAAGCTTGTGTGCAGGGGAATGGGAACAACAGGTTATGGAGAACATCTTCTTGCCAAGGCATTCAGGGCTGATTACCATACAGTAGAAACTGTCGCACACACGACAGGTTGTCAGAAGTTCTATCCTGATACAACATTTGTGCTGGATATTGGCGGTCAGGATATGAAAGCAATATGGCTTAATGACGGCGTAATAACTAATATTATGCTCAATGAGGCCTGTTCATCAGGCTGTGGGTCATTCCTTGAGAACTTTGCATCCAATCTAAACATAGATGTTAAGGATATTGCTAAAAGGGCATTCAGCTCAGTTAGTCCAGCACATTTAGGAAGCAGATGCACAGTATTTATGAACAGTACAATAATTAATGAACAGAGAGATGGCAAGAACCCTGATGATATTATGGCAGGTCTGTGCCGTTCGATTATTGAAAATGTGTTCACTAAGGTTGTGCGAGTTGCCAATACAAAAGAGCTTGGTGAAAAAGTAGTAGTTCAGGGGGGAACTTTTAGAAACAGGGCTGTTCTTCGTGCCATAGAAGAATATCTTGATATGAATGTTACTCTCGCACCATTCCCAGGTGAGATGGGAGCACTTGGTGCGGCACTTGCAGCCAAGAAACATATAAAAGAAGAAGGCTATGCGAATGGTGAAAGCTCATCATTTATAGGCTTTGAGGCTGTGAAGAAATTTGAATACACAACACAATCGGGAGTACGTTGTGAGCATTGCGGCAATCACTGCTTAAGAAATGTTCTTACATTCCCTGACGGCGGCAGATGGGTTACAGGCAATAGGTGTGAAAATGGACTTATACCTGATGAAACAGCGGCGGTACTTGAGGATACTAAAGAAAACAGCAAAGAGAACGCCGTGCTCGATGTGTTTGCAATGCGTGAGAAAATGCTATTTAAGGCGTATGATTACAAAGAAGTTTCAAAGCACAAGGATATAACAATCGGAATACCAAGAGTGCTTGAATTCTTTGACAGTATGCCGTTCTGGACAACATTTTTTAAGGCATTGGGTTATAATGTCAAGCTTTCTCATAAAAGCAACAGGAAAATGTATGAGAAAGGGCTTAAATATGTAGCTTCAGATACAATATGTTTTCCGGCAAAGCTTGTCCACGGACATATAGAGGATCTTGCCAGCCAGAATGTTGATAGAATATTTATGCCATATGTTATGCATATGCCACCAGAAGGAACTGATAAGCTGAGTCCTTATGTGTGTTCTGTTGTTATGGGATATCCTATGGTTGTAAGAAACTCACAGAACCCAGAGAAACAGTACGGGGTTAAGTTTGATACACCTATATTCCACTGGTTCTCAAAGAAAGACAGAAGACACCAGATAATAGAATATGCTGTCAATGAACTTTCAGTATCAAAGAGTGAGGCAGAGGAAGCTTATAGACAGGCAGCAGATGCAAGAAATGGATTTAAGGGTGAACTTATAAGACTTAGCAATATGGCTATTGATAATGCTAAGAAGAATAATACATTTGCTGTTGTGCTTGCAGGAAGACCATATCATACAGACCCATTTGTAAGCAAGAATATATCGAAAATGCTTGCAAAGAAAGGAATTGCTGTTATTCCTGTTGATGGTCTTGACAAGCTTAATGAGCAGGTGCTTTCTAATACAAGGGCAGAGATAACCAATAATTTCCATACAAGAATGTTGTCAGCGGCGATGATAGCAGCTAAGACACCAGAGCTTGAATATGTGCAGATTGTAAGTTTTGGCTGTGGACATGATGCAATACTTTCAGATGAGATTATAAGAATAATGAATGAGAGCGGACATAAGCCGCCCCTTATTCTAAAAGTTGATGAAAGTGATGCGACAGGAGCACTTGGAATAAGAATACAGTCGTTTATAAAGTCTGTACAGATAAGACGTGGGATTAAAGATGAAGAATTCATAAAGAAGCATATGTATGAGGAGCTTAAAGAGCCAAGTCCTGCCAAGTTCTATAGGAAAGATAAGAAGATAAGAACTATTCTTGTGCCTAATATATCAGTTGAGGTTTCTAAAATTCTTGAGGGTATATTGGAAAAAGAGAATTTCAAAGTTAAGAGAATACCAATAGGTTCAACAGAGCAGATTAAGCTTGGAAAGAAATATGTACATAATGATATATGTTTCCCAGCCCAGATGGTTATAGGAGAGCTTATAGGTGAATTAAAACGCGGCGGTTATAATCAGGACGAGGTTGCCGTTGGAATGGTTAAATTCCAGTGTGACTGTCGTATGTCACATTACGCAGGACTTCTTAGAAAAGGACTTGATTCTGCAGGCTTTAGTAATGTGCCAATTCTTACAACTGATGTTAATGATACTAAAAGAAATCACCCAGGTGTATTCTTACTTGGAGTTAGTGCGGTATTAGAGGCTGTATGGTCATTTATGATGCTTGATATGCTTACTGATGTATGCAGAAAGACACGTCCTTATGAGATTAATAAAGGCGAAACAGACAGGGTATACCAGCAGTGTGTTGATAATCTTTCACAGGCTATTAAATCTGGAATTGGAAGTGCAAGAAAAGCATTTGAACAGGGAATGAAGGATATGGCGGCGATACCTTATGACAGAAGCCATTTAAAGCCTAAAGTATTCATAACAGGAGAACTGCTTGTTACATATCATTCAGGCTCTAACTTTAATATTGAAAGATATATGGAAGAAAATGGAATGGAAACTATATTCCCAAGAATAACAGACCAGCTAAGAAAAGATTTTCTTGCATCTATGGCTGAGATAAAGGATTATAATGCAAATATATTCCCATATCCATTTGCTGTTGACTGGCTGTTTGACCACGTCCAGAAGTCGTTGGAGAAGACGGCTGTTCTTCATCCTTTGTACAAAAAGGCATTAAGACCAAGGGATATGTATCAGGGAGTTAAAAATATAATTCCTGAAACCCTAAGCTGTGGTGAGGGCTGGCTTATGGCAGCAGAGATTGTACATTATGCTAAGGAAGGCGTAAAGTCATTTATTATATTACAGCCTTTTGGCTGTCTGCCTAATCATATATGCGGAAGAGGGGTAATAAAGAGAATAAAAGAAGACTACCCAAATGTTACAATTCTGCCTCTTGATCTTGACCCTGATACAAGCTATGCTAACGTTGAAAACAGAATGCAGATGATGATTATGAATAGCTGATGTTGAGATACACAAACGATGATTTGTCAATGTTATTCAAAAAGAAATATAAAAAATAAATAAAATTTGTTAATAAATACTAAAATGTGCCAGGCTTTTTTGGCACATTTTTTTTATTTTCAAAGTTGAAATTTTTATTAATTATACTATAATAAAGCTAACGGAACAGTACTGTGATAAGTTAAATATTTTATTCTAAAGTAAAGGAGGACAAGGTTATGATTAGTTTTTTCATTTGCTTGTTTCTTTTAATTGGCGGTTACTTTGTGTATGGTAAAGTTGTAGAGAATACATTTGCACCAGACGACAGAGAAACTCCAGCAGTTAAGATTAATGATGGCGTTGACTATGTAGTAATGCCACAATGGAAACTGTTTTTAGTACAGCTTTTGAATATTGCAGGTTTAGGACCAATATTCGGAGCTATGCAGGGTGCTTTATGGGGCCCGGTTGTATTCTTATGGATTACATTTGGTACTATCTTCGCTGGTGGTGTACACGATTATTTCTCAGGTATGTTATCAGAACGTAATGATGGTGCATCAATCTCAGAGGTATGTGGTATATACCTTGGCGGATTTATGAAGAATGTAATGAGAGTATTCAGTGTTGTACTTCTTGTTATGGTTGGTACAGTATTCGCAGTAGGTCCTGCTGGACTTATTGTAACTCTTTTCAAGAATGGTAACGTATCAGGAATTGTTACCAGTACAGAATTCTGGTTATGGATAATTCTTGCATACTATTTCATTGCAACATTTATTTCAATTGATAAGATTATCGGACGTATTTATCCATTATTTGGTATATGTCTTATCATTATGGCACTTGGTGTTGCACTTGGTATATTTACTCACTCACAGTACCAGATACCAGAGATATGGTCACACTTCACTAATATGCATCCTAAGGCAACTCCAATATGGAGTGTAATGTTCATAACAGTTGCCTGTGGTGCTATATCAGGTTTCCACGCAACACAGTCACCTCTTATGGCTCGTTGTATGAAGTCAGAGAAGCAGGGACATTTCGTATTCTATGGTGCAATGGTTGCCGAAGGTATTATCGCTTTAATATGGGCAGCAGCAGGCTGTTCAATCTATGAAGTAACAGATGGTTTAAGCACAGGCTTAAGTGCAATACTTGCCAATGGACAGTCAGCAGCTATATATGATGTATGCTCAAAGACAATGGGTGGTGTTGGTGTTGCACTTGCTATGATAGGTGTTATTGTATGCCCTATCACATCTGGTGATACAGCTTTCAGAAGTGCAAGACTTGTACTTGCAGACTGGTTCAAGATTGATCAGGGTAAGTACTCTAAGAGACTTATGCTTTGTGTTCCATTACTTGCAGTTGGTGCATTTGTTGGACACCTTGATTACACAATTATATGGAGATACTTCAGTTGGACTAACCAGACACTTGCTATGATAGTTCTCTGGACAGCTAGTATGTTCTTATTCAAGGAAAAGAAGAATTACTGGATTACAGCAGTTCCTGCAACATTTATGAGTGCTGTTTCAATGACATATTTCTTCTATGCAAAAGAGTGTCTTAACCTTGGTACAAAGGTAGCTTACCCAGCCGGTATTATAATTGCCGCAGTATTCTTTGGAATATTTATGTATGCAACTAGAAAGCATACAAAGGAAGCTGCTTAATACATAACAGTAGTAATAGAATATAATGATAAGCAGCCATATGAAGCAGGTTAGCTTATTAGAATAAAAGGAGGGAAGTCCTCAGGATATATTCCCTCCTTTTATATATTATGATATGAGTGCAGAAGATGAAGTGAATTATTATTAAATATGAATTGTATTATAATGTATTTGTATCATAATTATAATGATATTGTTGAAAAGGAGTTGATTGCTATGCTTTTTAAGCCGCATTGTTTATCCAGAACAACACTTAGCAAGGAAGAGCTTGTAAAAGACAGAAAGAATTGCAGAAAGTTTGGTCCCTGTGGTGTTGGCGAAAAGGCTATATATCTTAATAGCTTTTATTTTGACAGGAGATATTATATTCCACTGTCCAATGTTAAAAGAATATTTAAGAGAGTTGCTATGAGTAAAGGAGGATTTACTGGCAAAGGATTATTTGCAACAATTCCTTATCTTGTTGTTGAGTATGATAACGGAGAAGAGAAGCAGTGTAATTTCAAGTTTGAAGAAAATGTAGATTCTCTTCTTGCATATATTAAACAGACACACCCGTATATAAGACTTCACAGTGAAGAAGCTGAGAAACGTCTTAAACAAAAAGAAAGACTTAAAGAACAGAAGAAAGCAGTAGCAATCAGTAAAGAAGCTAAGGCAAATGTAGCAGTGCTTAATAACTGTATGGAATATCTTAACCGTAATGAGGAGTTAAGCATACAGTTAAGTGCAGGAGCTAAGAGAAAGAGAGTATATGACAGAAGCAATCCTGCTTACAAATGGGTTGCACTCAGTATAACACTTCTTGGGGCAGCAGCTCTTATATATGGAATATTTGCTCTTATAACACACGCCGGTTTTGCTGTATATTTCTTATTATTTGGACTTGCGGCAATATTCCTTTTTTCAAGTGCCAATGTACTTCCAACAGCGAAGAATAATAAGAAATACATAGAGAGCCACCTTATGAGTGCGGTTGAGGATATGGAAGAATATATACACAATTATCCAGACTTCCCAATTCCAGCGTGGTATGCTCATCCAGTTGTTCTTAAGAGAATGATTGATATTATTGAGGAAGGCAGAGCGGTGAAAGCAGATGAAGCACTTGAAGTATTAAAGAGCGATTTAAAGGCACTTAATTCAAGCGTTGCAGTTGAACAGGAAGAATATGATGAGATAATGGCTATAAAGCCAATGTTTTTAGTAAGGGAGTATCAGTAACTGACCTTATAAATTAATATTAAATTGACACTTTTAATAATGCCTATAAAAGATTATTCTTTCATAATAACAATTAATACATACAAGATATGTATGTTTTAGCTGTTAATTATTACTAATGACTCGTATGCAGATTAATATATATTGCATACCAGATTGGAGGACTTTATGAAAGAAAAATCAAAAAGTATTATTCAGGCTGTTATCGGTGCAGTTATTATGATTATCGGTATTGTGCTTTGTGTTAATACATATGTTGTAAAGGGTAATAAAGCATATGCATTTTCATTACTCGTCACAATAATTGGTGCAGTAGTATTAATCTCGGGCTTATATAATACATTCTGCAAGTCAGAGAAAAAGCCGGTTGATGCCAAAGTTATAGCACAGGCAGCACTTTGTGCAGCATTATGTTATGTTGGTGCAACATTTATTAAGATTGATATTCCGGTAGGAACAGAGAGAACTATGTTTCATTTTGGTAATGTATTCTGCGTTCTTGCAGCATTACTTATAGGCGGTACATGGGGCGGTCTTGCAGGAGCTGTGGGTATGACAATAAGTGATCTTACAACAGCCTATGTTACAAGTGCACCTAAGACATTTATATTAAAATTATGCATTGGTCTTATTGTAGGATTTGTAGCACATAAGTTATTCAAGATATCAAAGGAGCATTCTGCTAAGTATATTACTGTAGCAACAATAGTTTCAAGCATATGTGGTATGGCTTTCAATATTGTGGCAGACCCGGTGGTTGGTTATTTCTACAAGACATATCTTCTTGGAGTACCTCAGGATTTAGCTAAGGCACTTGCAAAGATTGGTGCGATAACAACAACAGTTAATGCTATTATAGCAGTAATTGTAGCTTCAATACTTTATATTGCCTTAAGACCAGTTATGAAGAAGACAGATATGTTAAGAGATTTATAAAATGTTGACAACAGATAATAATTCTGTTATTCTTTCGTATGAATAATAAAAGACAGTTCGTTTGTACCATCCTGTCTTAAAATAAAACCAGGGCTTCAAAACTTAAAATCTGTATAATATGCAATGTATGATAATATGCGTTGTGATCAGATAGAACCATTAAAATGGCGTGTCAGTTGTGAGGTAACTGGCACGCCATTTTGTTTAATAGGAAATTTTGATAGAAAATCTAAGGAGCAGATATGTACACATTAAAAACAGAACACAGCTTCGATGCCGCACATTTCTTATACGGCTATGAGGGCAAATGCAGTAACATACACGGACACCGCTGGAGAGTTGTAGCAGAGGTATCAAGTGATGAACTTGAAACAACAGGACAGAACAGAGGAATGTATGTTGACTTTGGAGATTTAAAGAAAGATTTAAAGGAAATCGTAGATTACTTAGACCATTGCCTTATTATAGAAACCGGCAGTTTAAAGGAAACAACACTGAAGGCTTTACAGGATGAGAATTTCAGGATAATACAGTTTGCTTTCAGACCAACAGCAGAGAATATGGCGAAATATTTTTATGATAAAATGATCGGCAGAGGATACAGGGTGAAACAGATAACTGTTTATGAGACACCAAATAATGCTGCCTCTTATACACAGGATTAGACGTATATACATAAATGCAAGGTACGCAGAAATAGGATTAGATTTATATACATAAATATAATGTATATAGAAATAGGATTAGATGTATATACATAAATATAATATACACAGAAATGAGGAATATATGAGCAAACAGATATTTAATGTTGTAGAACATTTTGCCAGTATTAACGGAGAAGGTGTAAGAGCAGGAGAACTTGCTGTATTTGTGAGGTTCAGAGGCTGCAATCTTGACTGCAGTTACTGTGATACCAGATGGGCAAATGATGTTAATGCTAAGGCAGCTAAGATGAGTGTGTCTGATATTGTTAAGGCAGTGGAAGATGTTAAGATTGACAATGTTACACTTACAGGTGGAGAACCGCTTATTCAGACAGGGATAGACAAGCTTATAGCACAGCTTCTGATTAGTGGCAGAAATGTTGAGATAGAAACCAATGGAAGCATTGATATTAATAAGGTAAGAGAAAATGTTAAGGATAACCTTACTACAGCTATGAATGGTCAGGTCATAAACGATATTTATGATAAGGTTAACGATGAAATGGAAAGATTATCAATGACAGCAGATTACAAGCTTGCTGGAAGCAATATGGAACAATATATGAAGCTTGATAATTTTAACAACCTTCAAAGTCAGGACACTGTTAAATTTGTTGTAAGCAGTGAAGAAGATTTAAAGAGAGCATTAGAAATAATAAGACAATATAATCTTACAGAAAAATGCTATGTATATTTTAGTCCTGTATTTGGAAAGATTGAACCTGTAACAATCGTGGATTTTATGAAGGATAATTTGATTAATGGGGCAAGAGTACAGCTCCAGCTCCACAAATTCATCTGGTCGCCAGATAAGAAAGGAGTATAAATTGAAACAAATAGATTCAGAAGCTATAAGATTTCATATAAGAGGAATTCTTGAGGCATTAGGAGATGATCCGGACAGAGAAGGACTGAAAGAAACACCTGACAGAGTTGCAAGAATGTATGAAGAAGTCTTTGAAGGAATGAAGTATTCTAATGATGAAATAGCGGATATGTTTGATAAGACATTTGCAGAAGATGTGGATGACGAGGGCACATCAAGATACGGTGATATGGTAGTTGTAAAAGATATAGATATATTCAGCTATTGCGAACATCATATTGCACTTATGTACGATATGAAAGTGACAGTAGCATATGTTCCTAAAGGCAGGGTTATAGGTCTTAGCAAGATAGCTAGAATAGCTGATATGGTAGGAAAGAGATTGCAGTTACAGGAACGTATAGGTTCAGACATAGCAGATGTAATATGCAAAGTAACAGGTTCAGAAGATGTTGCTGTATTCATAGAGGGCTGTCACAGCTGTATGACAGCAAGAGGAATAAAAAAGACCAACACAAAAACATATACACAGACATTAAGAGGGAGGTTTTATAATGAAAGCAATGGTTTTATGCAGTGGTGGCGTTGATAGTACAACGTGCCTTGGAATAGCAGTCGATAAGTATGGTGCAGAAAATGTTGTGGCACTGTCAATATATTATGGACAAAGGCACACAAAGGAAATTGAGTCAGCTGATAAGGTAACTGAATATTATGGTGTTGAGCATATATCATTGGATCTTGAAAAGATATTCCAGTATAGTGATTGTTCATTGCTTGCACATTCTGATAAAGAGATACCAGAGGAGTCTTATGCAGAACAGATTAAAAAGACTAACGGAAGTCCTGTGTCAACTTATGTTCCGTTTCGCAATGGCTTGTTCCTTTCAAGTGCGGCAAGCATAGCACTTTCTAAAGGGTGTGAGGTTATATATTATGGGGCACACAGTGATGACGCGGCAGGAAGTGCATATCCTGATTGTAGTGATGAATTTAACAAGGCAATGAATGAAGCGATATATCTTGGAAGTGGTAAGCAATTAAAGATAGAAGCTCCATTTATTAATAAGACAAAATCACAAGTTGTAAAAATCGGACTTGATTTAAAAGTCCCTTATGAATATACATGGAGCTGTTATGAAGGAGCAGATAAGCCTTGCGGCGTGTGTGGAACGTGTATAGACAGAGCTAAGGCATTTGAGGCTAATGGAGTAAAAGACCCTGCGTTATAAAAAACGCAGGGTTTATATATTTTTTATAAAATAATTAGCACTCACCTGTTGGTTTTATGATGTGGATTTTATCAAGTGTCGTAAAGTGTTGTAAGCCTAGTATTTAAGCCACTTTGTGACGTTTTAAGATTTTATCAGATTTTATCAGATTTCGTGATTTATTAGAAAAATGGTGTCAAAATTGGTGTCAAATCTATTCCCCATAGCAAAAGCATTGCCATCATAATAAGCAAAAGCATAATTGTCATACGCATAAGCTATATATAATATCTATATTCAATTACGTTCTCAGAAGATTTAGGACTAAGGGTTATAGTCTGTTCATCTGGGATTACATAATAATTACTATTGTAGTCAATACCCGTTGTAGATTTCTTTATTGTACCAGTTAATTTACTATCAGTCTTTGCTTCTCCCGTTACTGTATCTTTGGTAGTCCAAGTACCATCAGCGTTCTCCAATAGATACCTGATAGTATACCCTACCTTTGTTGTAGCTTTAACCGTTATGTCCTTGGCTGGCATAGAATTAATTATAGCAAGAGTTTTGTTAGAATCAGTTAACTTTACATCGTTACTTACCCAACCGTCCCATACGGCATCATACCCATTACCGGATAATACAGTAGCAGATAATGCTACACTTTCTTGCCACCTATATTTATCTCTTGACCTAGCATCAATGCATACCCACGATTTGCTTTTTGCACTTAATATACCTGAATCATATTCTACGTTTACTGCATATTCGGCTCTTGGATAATAGAAACTAATCACATTCTTACTTGCATCTTCACTTAAAGTGATACTTTGAGTAGGGGTTTTACTACCACCTACCTTGTTTAAAGCTGGTTGCCAGTACTTAGAACTAAGAGGGTTCTTATCTTTATTTAGCCACGATACCCCTGTAACAGTATCCCCTACATTACCAGTATAGGTTTCCCTTTTTTCTTCTGAATCAAAGGTAGAGTATGAACCATCTATATCTTGGAAATAATGTTTTACTGTCCAGGTAACGCTTTTTTTCTTGGTATGGATATAAATACTTCTATTTCTATTCATTGTCCAACTATTTGACCACTTAGAAAGGTTGCTACTGTCCTGAGTAGAATCTTTCCATTGTGTATCTCCTTCAGAGATATAATCCAATTCATAGCCATTTTTTATCGTAAAGTTTGTATATGCTTTATCACCTGTTGGATAATACGCATTTTCTCCATTAGTAAAGCCATCAACAGATGATACACCATCGTCCCAACCAATATTTAATTTTTTATAACCGGGATATGTAAATGATAAGGTAATTTTATCTACATTATGGGTATCTAAATCCCACCAATCTATTTCCCAGTCTGGATTTTCGTCCCATATATCAGTTTGGATAATTGTACCGCCTTTATATGTTAAGTCAATTTCTTTATCAAATGTATCATAATATTTTTTACCTGATAAATCATCTTCCCCTGTTACAGTTCCTAAGTTAAATGTACCAGTACCAACACAAATTACATTAGAACCAGTGTTTCCCTCACCTATATACCCTGGAGCCTCAGCCCACACTTTTGTTTCCCAATTTGATGTACCATTATATGTCATAGAATATTTTGCTTTACCATTAATATCTCTACTGACTATTACATCTACTCCTATTGAATATGATTCTGATGTTGAATAGTTTATCTCATCTATACTCAAATCACTTGAAACAGAGCTTTCACCACAGCTTCCTGATACTGAATATTCGATTGTTAATGTTCCTTTAACTGTTTTGTCTGAAATAGAATAGCCAGCAGCATAACTATCTTGTTTTCCTACAAACAATGTTATAAATAATATCATAATAACGCTGACTACTACTGTTATCTTTTTAATAATTTTATTTTTTAAAATGTCATTTATACACATCTGCCTCTCTCCTTACAATATGAGAAATCCTTGCTAAACTATGTTATGCGTTTAACAAGGATTATTACTATATTTAATTATTACAAAATATTACAGACCATATACAAAATCTCTCGTACTAACCCCCATTAGTCCGTGAGCCTCTGCAATCGCATAGCATTCTTCCTGAGATTTAGCTGTAAAATTTCCACTCCACTCACCATCTTTAAAAGATGTTAATAGAGTATAACCTGTAATAGGGTCAGTATATTCATAAGTATTGGATGTATAAGTCACACCATTTCTAGTTCTTTCATTACTCCTAACAAATGTCCAATGACCTATAGCAACTAACTGTTCTTCATCTGTCATACTTGGAGTAGGTTCTGGTGTTGGCTCTGGCTCTACAGGTGTAGGTTCTGGAGTAGGTTCTGGTTCTGGCTCTACAGGTGCAGGAGCTGGCTCTGGAGTAGGTTCTGGAGCTGGCTCAACCACATCACTACTACCGCTTTCCTCACTTCTAGCTGGCTCATCTACAGTATTACTAGAACTATCATCTTCAACTACAGATTCCTCCACCTTAGGCTCTTCAACACTAGGAGTATCAGATGCAATTACATCATTATTATCACTAACAACTACATCCTCAGCCCTACTACCCTCAGTAATAGCAACCTCGGTGCCGTCTGACAATTCAGTTTTATTTTCTTCCGATTCGGTACTGTTGGAAGTTTGTTCCTTATCATTTACAGCAGTGCTTTTATTATCAGCATTTGTGTTATTGTTAGTAGTTTCAATATTGGTATTTTCTTTTGAAAGGTTACTATTGTCAGAATTACTATTTCCACATCCAGAACAGCCTGTTGCAGTTAATACAGTTGCTAACATAGTTACAATTACTGTGCGTTTAATTAAATTTTTCTTTATCATATCGGTGTCCTTCTTTCATAATCTTAAGTTTACTAATAAATAATAATTAATTGAAATGCGCAAGTCAACACATTGTTCATATATATTTATTTGAATAAACTTTCAATATGACATTCAGTGAATGTCACTGTAATTTTTATTTTAACATACAATTCTTTTAATGACAATCAGTAAATGTCAATAGAAAGGTTGTATATAGTGTATAAAAATAAAACTGAAAATGGACGTAATAATATATGTGGAATACATATAAAAGAAATAAGGAAAGGTCTTAATCCTAAAGTATCACAAAGAGAATTAGCCGACAGATTACAACGCAGGGGTCTGGATATAGATAAAAATGCTGTACAGAGAATAGAAAGCGGTCAGAGATTTGTTACAGATATTGAGCTTAGAATAATTGCCAAAGAATTAAATATAAGTGCTGATGAGCTGTTAAAATAAAAAAGCTGTGTACTAATTACAGCATAGTATAATCAGTACAACAGCTTTATAAATTATATAAACATACTTTCAGCTTTTTTATATGCGTCTAACATAGGCTTGTATTTTTTAATTCGTTTATTTATCTCTTCATTTTTAAAAGATATATAATTAAAATCACAAGCCAGATTGAAATAGTAATTTTTTCTGTTTTTATCACTTTTACAGAATGATTTGTATTTACCATCATATAATGCCCTTCTTACCGGTGCAATTACCAACAGCAGTAAAGCATAATTCTGATTTTCAATACTTTCATATATCATATTTAAAGTATCTTCTGTTAAAACAGCATTTACACTATCTTGAATCGAAGGTGGGGTAATATCAAATGCTTCTTCTAAAGCTTCCATAGCTGTCTGTAAGTTCTTATACTGTCTGTTTATAGTATATATATCATCAAAGTATTCAGATACTATATCATATATAATGTCAACATTATCTTTACCATCATCAGATAAATAATCTTCAAATATATTAAATATAGCTTCTTCATTTGATTTATCATCAATATCATTATAAACTTTATGCATATGTTTATTATAAACAATCTTGTATATATAATCCTCGGATATTTTTAATAATGTATTCTCTTTTTCAACAATCTTTTTATACTGTAGATAATAAGTATAATATTTCTGACATAATGTAAATAATCCGTTTAAATTGTCTCTTAATTCTTCTGGCATATCCAATCCCTCAAGTTTTAAATCTTCGTATCTCATTGTGAAAACCTCCGTTTATTTAATATGACATTATATTAATTTATTTCTTTTGATACTGCAACGGAAGGGTAGAAAAAATAACACTGTTTCTATGGTCGTATGTGCTCCGTGCAGTAAATTTATAAATCTGCGATAATTAGCTCATTGAAGGACGGTACCTTTCTTTAAAATAATTATGAAAGAGGTAAAATTTATGGCAGAAAAGAGTCTGTTAATAGGAAGAGCAATCCCACTCAATTCAATTTTTGAAGATAATCGTTATCTACTAAGGGAATATCGCGAATTTAAAATTTACGATTCAGATGGTAAACCTACCGAAACAGTAGGCGGATATGTTTACACAGTCATCAATATTTCTAATTTTGATAAAATTGATGTCAAGGTAGAAGGAGCTATTCCGAAAGAAGTGATTTTTGCAGAAAAGAAAAACGAAAAAATTTTCGTGAGCTTTAATGAAGCTGTTATCAAAGCTTATTATTCAAAAAGTCAGAATTGTTATGTAGATACCATAAAAGCTGACAGCTTAACAATAATAGAAGCAGACACAATCCAGCTTTTTTAAAGGAGGGTCATTATGGTAGATATAAATAAGATTTTCAATTCCATAGAAAGACTTTTTGACAGGATAAGTGAGTATATTGAGAATTGTAGGATTGAAAAAATCAGACATACCGCACAATATCCGGTCTGTATAGGATTTAACGGAAATGTATTTGTGCATTCCACAATTCAGCAGTATTTCCATCATTTTTCTAAATTCTGGGAATTGTGGGAGCTTGAATATGCAGGATTTATCGGGGTTAATGATTGCGTGATATATAAGTTCCGTGTATATGAACCTAAACGAAATACCAGCAATATCAAAGCTCTTAATGAATTTGCATTTGATGTGGCTGAAATTACATTGCTTCAATATATGCGCGATTATGGCTATTATGCCGTTACTGTTGATAATTTAGTTGCGGCTAAAATTTACGCAAATATCGTTGAAATTGTGTATGCAGTTACTCCTGCTGGTGTTGATATGGTGAGAGATATTAATGCCCCGAAGTTTGACTGATTTTTAATTAAGGATATAAGGAGGACGTAAGTCCGACGTTATCATTGATTAAAAATCTTCGCGCGTTGGTAGTATTACCAGCGCGCGAACAAACAGAAGAAAAAGCACTAAAAAGCCCAGTGATTAAGCGGTTTATAGCGTATTGGTATACAAGCCGATAAAACGCACAAAGTACACAAAAATAATTAATCAAGAATAATAAGTAAACAAGATATTAAGTGTTTATATCATTTTATAAAGGAGAACTACTATGGTTGATAATAGAGATAGACAAAGGAGATATTATCAGTTAACAATCAACAATCCTGTTGAATATGGTTACAACCACGAACAGATAAAGCAGAAACTTATAATGAATTTTAAGACACTGCAATTTTTCTGTATGGCAGATGAAATCGGCGAACAGGGTACTTACCATACACACGTCTATATAGTTTTTTCATCAAGAGTACGCTTTTCTAAACTAAAAAAGCATTTTCAAGAAGCACATATAGAAGCAACTGCTGGTAACCATAAATCCAACATTGAATATGTAAAAAAGGATGGGAAATGGAAAGAAACCAGAAAAGCTGAAACATCTGTAGCAGGCACATATGAAGAGTGGGGAGAATTACCAGTACAAAATGGTGATGACGCTCTTATGAAAGAATTGTATTCAATGGTTACAGAAGGATATACCAATGCAGAGATGATTGCAGATAATCCGGATTTTATCAAGCATATAGATAAGTTGGATAAAGTAAGGACTACTATACTAATCGAAAAGTATAAAAATACTCGCCGCTTGAATTTGAAAGTAATATACATAAGTGGTGCAACATCAACAGGAAAAACAAGAGGGATTCTTGATGAACACGGAGATGGGAATGTATACAGGGTAAGTGATTATAACCATCCTTTCGATGGATATGCGTGTCAGAATGTGATTTGTTTTGATGAATTCAGGTCTAAACTGCCTGTTTCAGATATGCTTAATTATATGGATATATACCCACTACAGCTACCAGCACGTTACTATAATAAATACGCTTGTTATAACATTGTATACATTGTGTCAAACTGGAAGCTGGAGGAACAATATAAGGATGTCCAGCGTGAAAGTCCCGAAACCTGGAAAGCATTCTTAAGACGTATCAGCAAAGTATGTGTATATGAAGAAGATGGCACAATTACAACATATAATTCAGTAAATGAATATATGAACAGAGATTTAACCAAAGAACTGGAAGCTGAAATACAACAGCTGGATTTACCATTTAACAAATTGGAGGTATAAATATGGACACTTTTATTGATTCATTATCATATGATGATAACAATATGCAATTTTCACCAGTGGATGACTTTAATCCAACACCAAAGATAGATAATTACGAATTAACAGATTATGTTAATATGAAAAGCAGGTTATTTTTTGCTGAATATGCAGATATGTCACTTAATGATATATTGGAAGAATATCAGATATCATCTATAAATAACAGGTCAATATCAGATATACAGTTATTATACAGCAGAATGCAGAACAGCTTTGCTTTTCATATGTTTGAGGATATTAATTTTCTGGAATGTCCTATAAGCGGTATATATGATACCCAGAATGGAGAAACGTGGTATGCAATATCAGATATATTGACAGAACCTGTTTATTTCTGTAAATGCTGTGGAAATATCTGCTCTAAAAAGTTTGTCATATCTATGGATAATAATATTATCACCTTTAAGACAGTGATATGTAATAGTTCAGAACGATATGAACACATACAGTATAAGAAAGTTAAGGAGCTGCTGCCTGTAGTACAGGATTATAAAATAGCTGTCCTTAATGAGAAAATATAAGGCAGGTGTTTTTATGAAACAGACAACTCAAAGGTATTCTGATAAATATATTGCTGTAGATATTGATAAGTTATCTGCTATGTTATCCTGCGGACATTCCACAGCAAAAAAAATAGGTACACAAGCTGAAGCAAAAATAGTTATAGGTCGCAGAGTGTTGTATCTGGTGGATAAAGTTCAGAAATACTTGGAACTTATGGCTGAATAATTCCTATTAATTATGGTGTGGATATGATACAATTATTATATCCACATCATAAATACTATTTGAGTGTTGTAGGAAGGATAGCATTTATGATAAGTAGAAAAGACAACAAAGGCAGAAAATTAAGAGACAATGAAAACTTAAGAGCAGATGGCAGATATTGTTATAGATATACAGATATAAAAACAGGAAAAAGAAAGTATCTGTATGCTAATGATTTGCCAGATTTAAGACAGAAAGAAAAGGAAATTGCAAAAGACAGGGAAGATGGTATCCGTACAGATGTTTCTATAAAGAAATTAACACTGAATGAATTGTTTGAAACGTATATGGATACGAAGCAGTTGGCTAAATCTACATATGTTAATTATAAAAATATGTGGAATAACAGAGTTAAAGATGAAATCGGCTGTATGAAAGTTGTATCTATAGTACCATCAGATGTAAAGAAATATTATGTACAATTATCTAAACAGGGTTATTCGCATAGCTTGATAAAGAATATACATAATCTTATTTTTCCAACTCTCGAAATGGCAGTTGATGATGATATTATAAGAAAGAACCCTTCAAAAAATGCACTATCATCTGATTATGGAGTGGAGATGAAGGAGAAATTTGTATTGACTAATGAACAGCAGGAAAAATTCTTTGAATATTTAAAGAAAAGCTGTGTGTATAACGTATATATTCCAATGTTTACAATATTTCTTGAATTAGGGTTAAGGTGCGGTGAGCTGATAGGTTTAACGTGGAATGATATTGATATGGATAACAAGCAAATATCAATAAACCATCAGCTTATTTATAAAAATTATGGAGATGGATGTAAGTTTCATATATCTTCACCCAAGACCAATGCTGGCAACAGGAATATTCCAATGTCAGAAACTGTTTTAAAAGCTTTTAAAGAACAGAGAAAACTTAATTTTACATTAGGCAGACATTATGATTATGATATTGATGGTCGTGATGATTTCATCTTTATAACAAAGACTAACAGACCATATATGCCTGCTGGAATTAATAATGTACTTTATAATATCGTAAAAGCCTATAACAAGTATGAAACGATAATGGCTGAAAGCGAATGCAGAGAGCCTGTATTATTACCTAAATTTTCAGCTCACGTATTAAGACATACAGCGTGTACCAGAATGGCTGAAAAAGGAATTGACATCAAGGTATTACAATACTTGATGGGACATTCTTCGATAGATATTACAATGGAAGTTTATAATCACATAGATTATACAAGAGTACAGAAAGAAATAAATAAATTAGATAAAGTAGTGGATTTCTAAAAAAATTGGTGTCAAATTGGTGTCAAAACAGTAAAAATCAACATTTTGACCAATTTCAACACCCTTCAAACCCGCATAGACACTACGCTTTATAAAAAGTTTATAATAAATTAGCACTCACCTGTTGACAGTGCTAACAACAAGTGATATAACCTGTAATAGGAAATGAGAAAAGAGCATTTTAGAAGAAAAGTAATGAAAAATTGTTCAAAGAATTACAATTGGTCTTTAAAGTGTTATCTGATAATCTTTATTTCCAAGGGAACAATAATTGGGGTTAAGAAAGAGGTGAATTGTATGAACATTCAGAAGTTTACACAGAAATCAATCGAAGCGATTAATAACTGCGAGAAGATAGCTTATGATTATGGTAATCAGGAGATTGACCAGGAACATTTTCTTTATAGTCTTATGACTATTGAAGATAGTCTTATAGCTAACCTTATAGAGAAGATGAATATTGATAAAGATATTTTCTTAAAGAATATTGAACAACTTCTTAATCAGAAGAATAAGGTATCAGGTGATGTTAAGTTATATATAAGCAATGACCTTAATAAGGTACTTGTCAATGCAGAAGATGAAGCCAAGAGAATGGGCGACTCTTATGTGTCAGTTGAGCATTTGATGCTTGCACTTATAGCAGCACCTAACAGAGCAATAAAGCAGCTCTTTAAGACATATGGAATTAACAGGGAGAGCTTTCTTTCAGTACTTGCTACTGTAAGAGGCAACCAGACAGTTACATCAGACAATCCAGAGGCAACTTACGATACACTCAATAAGTACGCTACGGATCTGGTACAAAGAGCAGCCGACGGCAAGCTTGATCCAGTAATCGGACGAGATCAGGAAATAAGGAATGTAATAAGAATTCTTTCAAGAAAGACTAAGAACAATCCGGTTCTTATCGGTGAACCAGGTGTAGGTAAGACAGCAGTTGTTGAAGGACTTGCACAAAGAATTGTAAAAGGTGATGTGCCAGAGAGCCTTAAAGACAAGAAGTTATTTGCTCTTGATATGGGTGCACTTGTGGCTGGTGCTAAATACAGAGGTGAATTTGAGGAAAGATTAAAAGCTGTGCTTGATGAGGTTAAAAAGTCAGAAGGCCAGATTATATTATTTATCGATGAAATTCACACAATTGTAGGTGCTGGTAAGACAGAGGGTTCTATGGATGCTGGTAATATGCTTAAACCAATGCTCGCAAGAGGTGAGCTGCATTGTATAGGTGCGACAACACTTGATGAACACAGACAGTATATTGAAAAAGACCCAGCACTTGAACGTCGTTTCCAGCCTGTAATGGTTGATGAGCCAACAGTTGAAGATACAATATCTATATTAAGGGGGCTTAAGGACAGATACGAAGTATTCCACGGTGTTAAGATTAATGATGGTGCTTTGGTAAGTGCGGCTGTGTTATCAGACAGATATATAACAGACAGATTTCTTCCAGATAAGGCAATTGATCTTGTAGATGAAGCGTGTGCAATGATTAAGACAGAACTTGATTCAATGCCGGCAGAACTTGATGAAATGCAGCGTAAGATTATGCAGCTTGAAATTGAGGAGGCAGCCTTAAAGAAGGAAACTGATAATCTTAGTAAGGAAAGACTTGAAGCTTTAAGAAAAGAGTTATCAGAACTTAAGGAAGAATTTGGCATACAGAAGGCTAAATGGGATTCTGACAAGACAAAGGTTGATAATATCAGCAAGTTAAAAGAAGAACTTGAAAATGTTAATAACCAGATTGCACAGGCAAAGAGAGAATACAATCTTGAGAAAGCAGCAGAGCTTCAGTATGGCAGGCTGCCACAGATAGAAAAGCAGATTGAAGAAGCAGAAGCCAAGGCCAAGAAAGATGGAAGCGATGATTCTTTAGTACACGAGAATGTAACAGAAGAAGAAATAGCTAAGATTATATCAAGATGGACAGGTATTCCAGTGGCCAAGTTAAGTGAGTCAGAAAGGCAGAAGACACTTAATCTTGATGAAACTCTTCATAAGAGAGTTGTTGGACAGGACGAGGCTGTAACCAAGGTTACAGAAGCTATTATCAGGTCTAAAGCTGGTATTAAAGATCCAAGCAAGCCAATTGGCTCATTCTTATTCTTAGGACCAACTGGTGTAGGTAAGACAGAGCTTGCAAAGACACTTGCAGAGAGTCTGTTTGATGATGAGAATAATATAATAAGGCTTGATATGTCGGAGTATATGGAGAAATATTCAGTATCCAGACTTATCGGAGCTCCTCCAGGATATGTAGGATATGATGAAGGTGGACAGCTTACAGAGGCAGTCCGCAGGAAACCATATTCAGTAGTATTGTTTGATGAGGTTGAAAAAGCCCACCCTGATGTATTTAATGTGCTTCTTCAGGTTCTCGATGATGGACGTATAACAGATTCACAAGGTAGGACAGTAGATTTTAAGAATACGATCATAATTCTTACAAGTAATATCGGTTCAACCTACCTTCTTGATGGAATTGATGAGAATGGTAATATTAAAGAGGGGGTTGAGGAACTTGTTATGGGAGATCTGCGTAACAGCTTCAGACCAGAATTCCTGAACCGTCTTGATGAGATTATTATGTTCAAACCTCTTAATAAGGATAATATAGGAAGTATTATTAACCTTCTTATTAATGATGTCAACAGAAGACTCGAAGATAAGGAACTTAAGGTTGTATTATCTGATACAGCTAAAGATTATATCGTTGACCATGGTTTTGACCCAATGTATGGTGCAAGACCTCTTAAGAGATATGTCCAGAAGAGCGTTGAGACACTTGCCGCTAAGCTTATACTTGCCGGCGATGTATCGACAGGGGACAAGATTCTTATAGATTGTGAAAATGGTACTTTAGTTGCTAAAGATATGAAATCATAATTTACTTCATTAGGTAACTTAAAGCGGTATATTTAATATATATACTTAAAGAAAGCTATATGTAAGGTTGTAATAAATGTTTTGAATAAATCGGACATTTGTTATAGCCTTCATATAGCTTTTTTAATAATTATACAAATTGGTTAGTCTTAGGATTGTATACATAATTGATAGCGGTGAGTTTGTCTGTGATACTGCTCTCGTCAACCATATAAGTCTTACATAATTCTGTGAGTGAGCTGTAATTATCCCTTAACTGCATGTTAACAAAGCTAAGAAGCATAACCGGGTCTTTAGGTAAATTATTCATAAAATCCTCATTTCTATACATTTTATATGTCTATATTGGTAACAAGAATTATAATACGACGCTCTAAAGGCATATGCAAATTGTAATTGAAATGTATGTTAATAAATACACAATTAGTTTACAAGTAATAAAAAACGTGCTATTATTCATATAAATAGAGTGCAAAATTACTAATATAATATTAGCGGATTTAATACAATATTTATATCAGGATTGTATGGTTTATATGCTGTATGGTCTTGGGTTGTATAAAGAGGTGGATTTCTATAGGGTGCAGTGGTTTTATAGGAATTTACGGATGGGGGACATATGTTAATATCAGAGGACATTTATAATAACAAATCATCAATGATGTATTGTATGGCATCATTTAATTCTTCATATCTTGTGCTTTTTGCAGATGACTATTTTTATAATTATGCAGGAAAGCTTATTAATATTATTATCACAGAGATGATACATCCTGATTATGTGGGTGAATTTAAAAATGTATGTGAGAGTCTGAAAGAATCAGGTCAGTCCCAGAGAATTATAACGTATATAAAAGGTGGTGACGGACAGTATTTTCTTGTTCATATGTGCCTCGCCAATAATGGGAATATCATTAATGAAGAGCCGGTTATAGATATGAATGTAGTTAATATTTTTATGATGGAGAAGAAATATACAAGGCTTCATAATGATGTGAACAAATATAGGACATATTTGTCAATGTATAATGATTATATGTTTGATTATGATACCGTAACAGATATGTTTTCCCTATATATATACAGAAGCTTCAAGGCAACGATAATATGCAAGATGACACTTGATAAATTCGAAAAGGTGTATATGGAATATCTAAATAATGCAAGACAAAAACAGGATTTTACAGATTTTGTGAATAAAGTCCGTAATGCTAATGAGGGGTTTAATGGTGAGATTACAGGACCGCTTATTACAGATATGTCCAAGCTTGTTGTATATAATATTGATTGTAAGCTTACATATAAGAATAACAGGGACAGGGTTGTAATTGGGATTATTAAGTCAATTGATAAGCAGAATGAGGTCAGTTATTATGCCACACAGGAGGGAAAAGATTTTTTTACAGGGCTTCTTAATAAAAGAGCCTGCAAGGAATATGTTCAGGACTCAATTGCAACTAATAAAGATATACATTATATGGCTATGATAGATATAGATAATTTTAAAAATGTCAACGATACATATGGGCATCTGTATGGGGATAAAGTTATATTAAAAGTTGCCGCTATTATTAACAGTGCACTTAATGGAAGAGGTATTGTTGGAAGATTTGGCGGAGATGAATTCTTTATATTTACGAATTGGATAACTAAGGAAAGCCAGCTGCGTTCTATACTTACATTTATCAAGCAGAAAGTAAGGGCAGAGTTAGGTCAGGGAGAGAACAGCTGTGATGTTACTCTTTCTATGGGTGTATGTAAATATCCAGACAATGGAAGTGATTATGACTCATTATTTAATAAGGCTGATAAATGCCTTTATATTGCCAAGAATAAAGGAAAGAACAGATATATTATATATGATGCACAGAAACACGGTGATTTCCTTGATGATATGGGAAGAAAAGGATTTTCTATGGCACCTATTAAAAAAGGTGAAACATTGGCACAGGAAGTTGCTGATATGTCTATTGATCTTATAAAGAATGGAAGCAGTGTACTTGATAATGTATTACAGAGAGCCTGTAAAGCATTTGAGATTGATGGCATCAGGATATATAATGGAACAACTGGCAGGCTTATTGAATATTATGGTAATTATGTGAAGCTTCCAGACATTAATGATATAGTTAATACTAAAGAATTCTTAGGAATGTTTGATAAGAACCACTATATGACAATTGTGTACACATCGAATATAGAGTCTTTTAACAAGAAGCTGTATGATGAAACAATTCAAAGTAATATCGGTGGAATGATATACAGCTACTTTACCAATCAGGCAGGAGATAATATAATTGCATCGTATGATACATTTAATAAAGGTTTTCGATGGAATGAATCAGACAAGAACTATATAATGACACTTACTAAGGTTATTGCAAGTGTGTTGTAATGTAAGAATGGAGGATTAATATGTCAGTACAGGATTATATGAGTGCTCTTAAGCTTGGAAAAAGAGAATATAATGCGTGTGTCAATAAGGGTAAATATCCATATCTTCCAGTTATGGAAAGTATGATGGATGAAGAACAGATAGATTCAGAAGTAAGTCTTGGAATAGACCAGATACCTTTAAGGCTTGTTGTTGGTACATGTACAGCAGGCAGAACTAATGCATTTGCAGATAACTGGATGCCTATTCTTGAATGGGGAAGTGAGTTCTCAGCTAAATGGGCATCACTTAGTGACAGTCAGGTTAATGAGGGAATAAGAGACCCTGTTAAAGTATATGAATATATGAATAAATTCTACGTTCTTGAGGGTAACAAGAGAGTTAGTGTTCTTAAATATTTTAATGCGGTGACGGTAAATGCACAGGTTATCCGTAAAGTGCCTAGGAAGTCTGACAATCCTGATGTTAAGATATATTATGAATTTATGGATTTTTATAAATCTACCAAGATTAATGATATATATTTTAGCAAAGAGGGCAGCTTCATAACATTTATGGAGCTTGTTGGAATTACTCCGGGACAGCCAATGGATGAAGATGACAAGAGGGATTTGGTATCAAGTTATCTTAACTTTAGAACAGCTTATGAATCAAGAGGCGGTGACAGATTTGATTATCCGGTTGGAGATGCTTTTTTAAGATTTATTCATATTCACGGATATGATACAGTACGCCATATGACACCGGAGCAGATGGATAAAAATGTAGCTAAGACCTGGGCTGAATTTGAATTATTATCAGATAACAGCGAAGTAGATTTAAGAATGGATCCGGTTACAACACAGCCAGCCAAGAAGAATATATTAAGTTATCTTCTCCCAAGGTCAGGAGGAGAGGCTAATAAAAGGCTTAAGGTTGGATTTATATACGAGAATACACCACAGACATCTGAGTGGTGTTATGCCCACGAATTGGGAAGACAGTATATTGATGAAACCTTTGGAAGCCAGATAGAAACAGTCAGTATTACTAATGTAAGACCAAAGGAAGATGATTATAATGCCATCCAGAGGCTTATTGATGATAATACGGATCTTATATTTGTAACATCGCCATCTATGATGTATGCAAGTCTTAAACAGGCAATAGCACATCCAAAGGCTAAGATACTTAACTGTTCGCTTAATATATCGCATAAGTATATAAGAACTTATTATGCAAGAATGTATGAGGCTAAGTATCTGACGGGGGTTATAGCTGGGGTTATGGCAAAGAGTGACAAGATTGGTTATGTTGCAAGCTGTCCGTTGTATGGTGTTATGGCTAATGTTAATGCTTTTGCTATGGGGGCAAGGGCGGTAAATCCTGATGTTAAGGTATATGTTGAATGGAGTGGCATTAAAGACAATGACATAGAAGCAAGATTTGCAGAACAGGGTATTAACTGTATTTCAGATCAGGATATGATAACACCTAAGAAGACATCAAGAAAGTTCGGTCTTTATGTAACGGACTCAGGTATGGTAAAGCATCTGGCAATGCCTGTATGGCACTGGGGTGTGTTCTACGAGAAGCTTATACAGAGCATATTAAGTGGTTCGTGGAAGAAGGAAGAAGAAGGAGATAAGGTATCAGCACTTAATTACTGGTGGGGTATGTCTGCTGGTGCAATTGACATAATATATGGCGGTGCAGTTCCTGATGAAACGAAAAAGGTTACATCGCTTATAAGGGAAGCAATAGTAAAAGGTGAGTTCAAGCCATTTACGGGTGAATTAAAGGATCAGGATGGAAAGGTGCACAATAAGCCAGACGAAGAACTTGATCCTGATGAGATTATTGAAATGGATTGGCTTCTTGATAATGTTGTTGGCAGAGTACCAGAATATGAAGAACTTGATGATAATTCAAAAATGCTTGTTATCAATCAGGGAATTATAGATGTGAACGATTAGTGAGGAAAGTTAAAAGGTTATGAAGATACTAGTATTAGCTGATGTTGAGTCAAAGTACCTGTGGGATTATTTTGAAAAAGAGAAGCTTGAAGGAATAGACCTTATATTGTCTTGTGGAGATTTAAAAGCAGATTATCTGTCATTTCTTGCTTCATTTTCTAAAGTGCCTATATTATATGTGCGAGGCAATCACGATGATGGCTATGCAGATAAAGAGCCAGAAGGCTGTATATGTATAGAAGATAAGATATATGTATACAATGGAATAAGAATTATGGGACTTGGCGGTTCAATCAGATACAAGAAGGGTATTAACCAGTATACACAGAATCAGATGAAGAAAAGGGCTGCTATGATGTGGCCTAAGATAAAGGTAAAGAAAGGCATTGATATACTGCTTACACATTCTCCGGCGGCAGGGCTTGGTGATGGTGAGGATAATCCACATAAGGGGTTTGAAGCATTTGTTGATATACTTGACAAATACAGTCCCAAATATTTCATACACGGGCATGTACATTTGAATTATTCAAGGGAATTCCAAAGAGAGGAGCAGTATAATAACACAACTATAATTAACGGATATGACAGGTATATATTTGAATATTGATTTTTATACAATTTATCATTAAAAAGCCCTTGCAATATAATTACAGTTATGATAGTATTGTCAAAGCAATGAAAAACAAATGTACGTCACAGAAAGACAAAACGCGCAAATTGTTTTCAGGCAATTAGAATAACAATAATTGGAGGACTATAATGAGCGAGAAGTTAAGAGTTGGTATCCTTGGTGGTACAGGCATGGTAGGTCAGAGATTTATAACATTACTTGAAAATCATCCTTGGTTTGATGTAGTGTTAGTTGCAGCAAGTGGACGTTCAGCAGGAAAGCTTTACGAAGATGCTGTTGAGGGACGCTGGAAGATGCAGACAGCAATGCCAGAATTCGTTAAGAAGATGCCTGTATATGATATGGATAAAGACTTTGATGAGATAGTATCTAAGGTTGATTTCGTATTCTGTGCAGTTAATATGCCAAAAGCAGAGATTAAGGCATTAGAAGAAAGATATGCAAAGGCAGAAGTTCCGGTTGTATCTAACAATAGTGCTAATCGTTGGACACCAGATGTTCCTATGATTCTTCCAGAGGTTAACCCAGAACATACTAAGGTTATAGAGGCACAGAAGAAGAGACTTGGAACTACAAGAGGATTTATAGCTGTAAAGCCTAACTGCTCAATCCAGAGTTATGCACCAGCATTAGCAGCTCTTAAGGAATTCGAGCCAAAGCTTGTTGTAGCTACTACATATCAGGCTATTTCTGGAGCTGGTAAGACATTTGAACAGTGGCCAGAGATGGTTGAAAATATAATTCCATATATCGGTGGAGAAGAAGAAAAGTCAGAAAAAGAACCTCTTAGAATTCTTGGTACAGTTGAGAATGGTGAAATCGTTCCTGCTGCTGAGCCAGTTATTACTTGCCAGTGCTTAAGAGTTCCAGTTCTTGATGGACATACAGCGGCAGTATTTGTTAACTTTGGTAAGAAGCCTACTAAGGAACAGATTATCGAAAAATGGAGAAACTTCAAGGGAGCACCACAGGAGCTTGATCTTCCATCAGCACCAAAGCAGTTTATCCAGTATCTTGAAGAAGATGACCGTCCACAGGTTAAGCTTGATGTTAATTATGAGCATGGAATGGGAATTTCACTTGGCAGATTAAGAGAAGACAGTGTATTTGATTACAAGTTTGTAGGTCTTTCACATAATACATTAAGAGGAGCAGCAGGTGGAGCTGTATTATGTGCAGAACTTCTTAAGGCTCAGGGTTACATTACAGCTAAATAAGATATCAGAATAATTAGTATATAATAGCTATAATATTGACAGGCGGTTTAGTGTGAGCCATCAATTAATAGTTATTAAGATTAATAAATATATAAGGAAGATGAAAAGGCGTTGAGCCTGATTATCTTCCTTATTTATTTGGAAAATTATACGGAATTTGCAAAAACTTACAATATATCTTATAATATTACAAATATATGGAAGCGTGGAGATGTATGGAATATGAAGAATAATTATTTTTACGCAATGCTGTCAAGAATGAAATATATCAACAGATGGGGGCTTATGAGAAATACACGCAATGAGAACTTGTCCGAGCATAGTCTTGAAGTTGCGTTTATTGCACATGCACTTGGTGTTATTAATAATGAAGTGTTCGGCGGGGATATTAATGCAGAACGTCTTGCGGTACTTGGAATGTATCATGACGTGACAGAGATAATTACAGGGGATATGCCAACGCCTGTTAAGTATTACAGTCCATATATAAGAAATGCGTATAAAGAAGTCGAGCAGGTGGCTAATGAGCAGATGTTATCAGGACTTCCAGAAGTTCTAAGGGCAAGATATGAAGGGCTTCTTTTAGAAACAGAAAATGAAGCAGGATTATGGGAGTATGTTAAAGCAGCTGACAGAATTTCAGCTTATATAAAGTGTATAGAGGAAAAGAAAATGGGGAATTGCGATTTTCTTGAGGCAGAAAAGACAATATATAATTCTATTAGGGATATGAAGATAAAAGAAGCTGATTATTATATGAAAGAATATATACCAGCATTTTTTAAGACTTTAGATGAGTCGAAATAGCTATGGTTTATAAATAATAGCGTTAATATTAAAAATCTATCTGTCAGATAGTGAAAAATAGTATAAAGAATGGAGTGATGATATGGGAAAATCCGTATATATAGCGGAAAAACCGAGTGTTGCACAGGAATTTGCCAAGGCACTGCATACGGATTTTAAAAGAAAAGATGGTTATCTTGAGGCGGATAATCATATAGTTACATGGTGTGTTGGACATCTTGTTACAATGAGTTATCCGGATGCCTATGATGAGAAATTGAAAAGGTGGAGTTTTGATACACTTCCATTTATTCCGCAGACTTTTAAATATGAAGTTATTCCAGCTGTTCAGAAGCAGTTTAATATAGTAAAAGGCATTTTAAACAGAGCTGATGTTGATACAATATATGTATGTACTGATTCGGGACGTGAGGGAGAATATATATACAGGCTTGTAAGGCAGGAAGCCAAGGTAAAGGACAAGCAGGAAAGGCGGGTATGGATTGATTCCCAGACAGAAGAAGAGATTCTTAAAGGTATTAATACCGCTAAAGATATATCAGAATATGATAATCTAAGTGATGCTGCATACTTAAGAGCAAAAGAAGATTATCTTATGGGTATCAATTTTTCGAGGGTTCTTACATTAAAATATGGAAGAAATATTGCCAATTATCTTCATCTTGACAGGGCAGTTGTGTCTGTTGGGCGTGTTATGACCTGTGTTCTGGGAATGATTGTAAGAAGGGAAAGAGAGATAAGAAGCTTTGTCAAGACACCATTCTACAGGGTTATAGGAACAGCGGATATTAATGAGCATACATTTGACGCCGAGTGGAGAGTGTGTGAGGCAAGCAGATATTATAATACACCATATCTATATAAGGATAATGGGTTTAAGGATAAGGATAAAGCAAGGGAGCTTGTGGATATTTTATCAGAACCACTTCCTGCAGAGGGCGTTGTAAAGGAAGCTTCAAGGAAAAAGGAAACAAAAAATCCTCCGTTATTGTATAATCTTGCAGAAATACAGAACGAATGTAGTAAATTATTCAAGATAAGTCCTGACCAGACACTTAATATAATTCAGGAGTTATATGAAAAAAAGCTTGTTACATATCCAAGAACAGATGCGAGAGTGCTATCAACTGCTGTCTGTAAGGAAATATACAAGAATATAGGAGGCCTAAGAAATTATGCACCAGCCAGAGAGTATGCACAGCAGATATTAGATAGTAATATGTACAAAGGAATTGAGAAGACGAGGTATTGCAATGATAAAGCAATAACTGACCATTATGCCATTATTCCTACAGGACAGGGATTTGGAAGTTTATCATCGTTATCATCAACTGCACAGAAGACATATGAGATAATTGTCAGAAGATTTCTGAGCATATTCTATCCAGCGGCTATATACCAGAAGGTGAGCATTACCTCAGTTGTAAAAGATGAACAGCTTTATGCTACATTTAAAGTGCTTGTAGACGAGGGCTACCTTAAGGTTGCGAAGAATTCATTCGGAAGGAATAAGATGGCAGATACAGATAAAAATCAAGATGACCAGGAAAATGCAGATACATCACTGATAGAAAGTCTTAAAAGCTTAAAAAAAGGTTCGCCGATATCATTTAAGGAATTTAATATAAAGGAAGGTGAAACATCGCCACCTAAGCGTTACAATTCGGGTTCAATTATTCTTGCTATGGAAAATGCAGGGCAGTTAATAGAAGATGAAGAATTAAGGGCACAGATAAAGGGTAGTGGAATTGGTACGAGTGCAACAAGAGCAGAGATACTTAAAAAGCTTAACTCCAACCAATACATTTTTACTAATACCAAGACCCAGATAATAACACCTACCCTGCTTGGTGAAATAATATACGATGTTGTTGATAATTCTATTAAGCAGTTATTAAATCCTGAACTTACAGCAAGCTGGGAAAAGGGGCTTACATATGTTGCTGAGGGAAGTATAACCGCCGACGAATATATGCAGAAGCTGTCAGGCTTTGTTGGAAGAAGAACATTAGCGGTTAAAGACCTGCGTAATCAGGCACAGCTTGTTACGTTATTTAATGAGACCGCAAAAAATTATAAATAAGGAGGAAAGTTATGAACGAACAGATTACAATCAAAGAGTTGTTTAGTCTTGATAAGACTATAGCCGCAGGAATATTTGAAGGTGTTGTGTATCCTTGGGAGGTATTATCAAAGATTGGTGATTATATTGTTGGACTTGGTAATTCACTTCCACAAAAGGAATATTATAAGAGAGGTGATAACATATGGATACATAAGGAAGCAACAGTATTTGACTCGGCGTATATAGCAGGTCCTGCTATTATATGCAAAGGTGCAGAAGTAAGGCATTGTGCATTTATAAGAGGAAAGGCTGTTGTAGGAGAAAATGCAGTCGTTGGTAATTCAACAGAGTTAAAAAATGTCATATTGTTCGATAATGTGCAGGTTCCTCATTATAATTACGTGGGAGATTCAATATTAGGCTATAAGGCACATATGGGTGCAGGTTCAATTACATCTAATGTAAAGTCTGACAAGAAGCTTATTACAATAAAAGGACCAGATGGAAATATAGACACTGGAATTAAGAAAATAGGAGCATTTCTTGGTGATAATGTTGAGATAGGATGTGGCAGTGTACTTAATCCAGGTACTATAATTGGAAGGAATAGTAATATATATCCGCTTTCAAGTGTCAGAGGTTGTATTAAATCGGGTTCAATCTATAAAAATAGGGCTGAAGTGGTTGAAAAATATTAAGAGTATATGTTATTATGTCGAAAGTATAAATGTGAACACAATGTGAACATTTATAAAATAATAAAAAAATAAGGTGAGGTAAAGATATGAAAGCTTTTAAGGGAATTGGTTCTCAATTGGTATTATCGTTTGCCGTTGCAGTATGCGTTGCAATAATTCTTGTATCGCTTGGTTCTATCAGGATAACTAAGACATCGATAAATGCAAACACAGAAGTGACAAGTGAGCAGACATTGGATAATGTTCAAGAGGGATTTACAACATATTTAAAGACTCTGTCACAGCCAGTCGATCTTCTTACACGTAAGAATGAGATTAAGCATTTGGAAGATCAGGGGGAGCTTGATGATAATGTTAAGGCAATAAAAGATTCATTAGTTGCATCTGTTAAGGTAACTAATGGAGCAGAACTTGCTTTCTTTACAACTAAGACAGGTTTAAGAGTTGATGGATGGGCAGAGATTAACCCAGAGACAGGTAAGACAGCTAATAAGGGAGGTCTTACAAGAGGTGTTAACGATACAAGCAAGAGCTGGTATCAGAACTGTATAGGCTCTAAGGCAAGAAATACTATATATTCACAGTTCTCAGATCCATATGTAGATTCATCATCAGGAAAGACTATATTCACAGTTTCACAGGAAATTAAATATACAGATGGTGCTAACTATGGTGCTGTAGGTCTTAATATTGATTTCGCAGAAGTTGAGGATTATGTAAAAAATATAGGACTTCTTAATACAGGATATGTAATACTTGTTAATAAAGATGGAAAGATTCTTGTAGATAATGATAAGAATACTAATGTCCAGGATAATGTAACATCGCTTGAGTGCTGGAATACAATTAAGAATCTTTCGGAAGACCAGTATGACACAACATTTTCTTTTGATGAAAAGATTAATGGGGAGTCAGTACATATTGTAACTTCAAAGGATGCTGTTACAGGCTGGACACTTATGGGATTTATCAGCGAATCAGAGACACAGGCAGTTGTTAATAAGATTGCAAAGACAACAATTGAACTTGCTATTATTGCACTTATAATTGGCATTGTTATAGCTTTAATTATAACAAGAGCGGTTACTAAGGAACTTAAGACACTTAATAATGCTATGAATATGATGGCTAATGGTAAGCTTACATATAGAATTAATGTAAAGAGCAAGAATGAGCTTGGTCAGGCAGAGGCTAACTACAATGTTATGGCAGACCAGATATCATCACTTATTAAGGGTGTTGAAGAAAAGTCTGGTGTACTTATAACTGCTTCACAGAAGATTTCAAATGTAAGTGAATCAACAACAGAGACAGTGAATCAGGTATCAGAGGCTATCCAGAGCGTATCAATCGGAGCTTCAGGACAGGCAGAGAGTACACAGAAGGCAACTTCTGAGGTTGAATTACTTGCTTCTAAGCTTCACGAAACAAAGGCTTATGTAAGTGATATTAATGATATGTCAGTTGAAACTAAGCAGCTTAGTGATCAGGGTCTTACAATTGTTGATGATCTTATTGAAAAGGGCGAAAAGTCAAAGGATAATTCAAGATTTTCTAAGAACGTAGTTAATGAGATGATTGAAAGTATCAATAAGATTAATTTTATATCAGATGCTATTACTGAGATCACAGAACAGACTAACTTGCTTTCTCTTAATGCAAGTATTGAAGCTGCAAGAGCAGGTGAGAGTGGAAGAGGTTTTGCAGTAGTTGCTGACGAGATCAGAAAGCTTGCAGAACAGTCACAGTCATCTACAGATGAGATTAAGCAGATTGTTAAGGAAATAAGTGCTAAATCAGTAGTTGCAGAAAAGACTATGGACGAAAGCGTTGATATAATTGATGAACAGAATAAGTCAATTAATGATGCCAAAGAATTATTTGGACATATATCAGATGCTGTCAATGCATTAAAGGAAGGTCTTGATAATATAGCCTCTCTTAATGAGCAGATGGATGCAAGCCGTGAAAATGTTGTTAAGAGTATGGAAGACGTAGCTTCTGTATCTACAGAAACAGCAGCTGCTTCAGAAGAAGTATCTGCATCGGCAGAAGAAGTTAATGCAACTATGCATACACTTAACCAGTTTACAGTTGAACTTGATGAAATTGCTACTCATTTAACAGAAGCAATTAACAGATTTGAGCTTTAATTACATTTTCCGATAAATTTTGATATTTTTTACACAATCATAATTGACTTACGCAGTATGATGTGAGAAAATAATGCAAGGATAAAGGGGTTCGGTTATGTCCGGATCCCTTATATAACGAAAGGAGTAATAAGATGATTTATACACAGGAAGTTGAAAACATGTGTCCAGTAGCACAGGGCGTTCATCATGGCGCTGCTCCAGTTCCTACAGAAGGAAAGTGGGTACAGAATAAGGAAGTTAAGAATATTTCAGGTTTTACACATGGTGTTGGCTGGTGTGCTCCTCAGCAGGGTGCATGTAAGCTTACATTAAATGTTAAGGAAGGTATTATTCAGGAAGCTTTAGTTGAAACAATCGGATGTTCAGGTATGACACATTCAGCAGCTATGGCCGCTGAAATCTTACCAGGCTTAACAGTTATGGAAGCTTTAAATACAGACTTAGTATGTGATGCTATTAATACAGCTATGAGAGAATTATTCTTACAGATTGTATATGGCAGAACACAGAGTGCTTTCTCAGAAGGCGGTTTAGCAGTTGGTGCTGGTCTTGAGGATCTTGGTAAGGGACTTCGTTCACAGGTTGGTACTATGTATGGTACTCTTGCAAAGGGACCACGTTACTTAGAGATGGCAGAGGGATATGTAACAGGTATCGCTCTTGATAAGGATGATCAGATTATTGGTTATAAGTTCGTTAACCTTGGTAAGATGACAGACTTCATTAAGAAGGGTGATGATCCTAACACAGCATATGAGAAGGCAGCTGGACAGTATGGCCGTGTTGCTGATGCAGTTAAGATTATTGATCCTAGAACAGATGAAGAGGTTAAGTAAGGAGGACGAATATAATGGCATTATTTGAATCATATGAGAGAAGAATTGACCAGATCAACGCTGTACTTAACAGCTATGGTATCTCATCTATAGAAGAAGCTGAGAAGATTACTAAAGATGCTGGTTTAGATGTATACAACATGGTAAAGGGCATTCAGCCTATCTGTTTCGAGAACGCTTGCTGGGCTTATATCGTAGGTGCAGCTATCGCAATCAAGAAGGGTGCCAGAAAGGCTTCAGAAGCTGCTGCAGCTATCGGTGAAGGTCTTCAGGCATTCTGTATTCCAGGTTCAGTTGCTGACCAGAGAAAGGTTGGTCTTGGACATGGTAACCTTGGTAAGATGCTTCTTGAAGAAGATACAGAATGTTTCGCTTTCTTAGCAGGTCACGAATCATTCGCTGCTGCTGAAGGTGCTATTGGTATCGCAGAGAAGGCTAACAAGGTTAGACAGAAACCTCTTAGAGTTATTCTTAACGGTCTTGGTAAGGATGCTGCTAAGATTATCTCAAGAATTAACGGATTCACATTCGTTGAGACAGAGATGGATTATGCTACAGGCGAAGTTAAGGAAATCGAAAGAATCGCATATTCTGACGGACTTCGTTCTAAGGTTAACTGCTACGGTGCTAATGACGTAACAGAAGGTGTTGCAATTATGTGGAAGGAGAATGTTGATATCTCTATCACAGGTAACTCAACTAACCCTACAAGATTCCAGCATCCAGTTGCAGGTACATACAAGAAGGAAAGACTTGAAGCTGGCAAGAAGTACTTCTCAGTAGCTTCAGGTGGTGGTACAGGTCGTACACTTCACCCAGATAATATGGCAGCAGGTCCTGCTTCTTATGGTATGACAGATACTATGGGACGTATGCACTCAGATGCACAGTTCGCTGGTTCATCTTCAGTTCCTGCCCATGTAGAAATGATGGGTCTTATCGGTATGGGTAACAACCCAATGGTTGGTGCTACAGTTGCTGTTGCTGTTTCTGTACAGCAGGCTGCTGATGAAGGTAAGTTCTAATAGAAAGCTAGCATTTATGCTGTTTAGAGAGCTTTTAGAAAATCTAAAGGCTCTCTTTTTAATATTAATTGTTGGAGGTGGACATCGATAAATGAAATGTCCATCTCTTTTTTTATTAAATGTCTTGTCTTGCTGCTGGAAATGTAGTATATTAACAATAGTTTCTTGAACGACAACTAAATATTTTAGCGTGATAAGCAGCTTATAATGGAATGTGTGCTGCTTTTATCACATTGATGGAGGAATTGTTATGAAGAGTATATATTTGCTTAAAGAAGATTTTAAAGATTTTCCAATCGGAGAGTTTCCATATGATAAGAATCATTCGGCAATGGGAGAGTATCATTTTGTGCAATATCCAGGGTATTATGGAAAATGGTATGACCCAGTGTGTAATTACAGATATAACGGACAGGGTGCTTCATGGGTTATTACGGAGTATTGTGGGAAGCATTATATGGAGCAGATGAGACTTCATAATACAGAGCCACATAGAACTTTTCCGACACTTGAAACAGGGGACAGATTTTGGAAAGATTATGATATAGAGGCAAGTGTCAGAATGTTTAACACTAAATGGGGAAATGCCGGTATTGGTTTCTGTGCACAGAATTCGCTTAATATGCTTGTATTTATGTTTGAAGATAAGCAGGTAAAGCTTGTTTACCGCCATAAAGAAAATGTTGAAGAGCTTGAAAGTAAAGCATTTGATTATAATAGTGACGATACATATATATTAAATGTAAGTGTTAACGGCAGTCATGTTGAGTGCTATGTTAATGGCACTAAATATATAGATATTGATACAGTTTATGCTGTACAGGGAGGAAAGGCAGCAATTACGGCTACTATACCAGCGGCATTTGGCTACATCAATGTCAATGTAGATGAAAAGACAGATGAAAGAATTAAAGCTAAGAGGGAAGAATACAGTAATAAATGCACAGAAGCACAGAGCAGATATCCAAAGATGAAGCTTGTTAAGAAGATAGACCTTAAAGGCTGTGGAACAGGAAGACAGGTGCGTTTTGGACACCTGCTTGGTAATGGAGAGTATCAGATGGTGCTTGCCCAGTGTCAGAAAAGAGTCAACAGAGATGCATATGGAACTATAAGCTGTCTTACAGCTATGGATTTGGATGGTAATATATTATGGCAGTATGGTGAACCTACAGATAATATGGAGATAGGAAATATATCTGCTGATATGCCAATGCAGATATATGATATTGATGGTGATGGATACGATGAGGTTATAACTGCCAAGAATTTCGAGGTGCTTATACTTGACGGAAAGACAGGAAATGTTAAGAAAAGAGCAAAGACACCATTATCGACAATGGAAGAAGATGGCACAATTATAGGTGTTCCTGATGGAGAATATGCATTTGACAGAATTAACCCTGATGGAATGAGGATATGCAATTTCAGAGGACTTGACAAGCCAAGGGATATTCTTATTAAGGACAGATATTGCAGGGTATATGCGTTAAATGATGACCTTGAAGTTATGTGGCATTTTCAGAGTGATAAGAATACAGGACATTTTCCATTTGCAATTGACATTAATGGTGATGGCTATGATGAACTGCTGGTTGGATATAATATGCTTGATTGTAATGGAAAGAAAATGTGGACTATGCCGTTTAAGGTAGACCACATCGATGAAATTGTACCAGGAAGATTTGAAACAGGTCCTAATAAAGGGAAAAAATTCTTTGCGTGTGTTGCAGGTACACAAGGTTTTATTCTTTGTGACTTTGAAGGTAATATTTTAAAACAGGACGGAATTGGACACGCACAGAGAGTGAGTCTTGCTAATTACTGTCCGGATAAAGAAGGATATGAGATGGCTGTAGTTAATTTCTGGGGACATCAGGGCATTATATATTTCTACGACAGTGAAGGCAATGATATGTGGGAAATGGAGAATGAGCTTAATGGTAATCTTCTTACACCGGTTAACTGGACAGGTGATGGACAGGATTTCATACTTCTTAATGCAGATGTTAAGAGAGGTGGAATGATAGATGGTAATGGAATACAGGTTGTAAAGTTCCCTGATGACGGACACCCAACTCTTTGCACGGAGGCGGTTAATCTTTTAGGTGATGCAAGAGATGAAATTGTAACGTGGGATTATAATTATATGTATATATACACGCAGGATGATGAGCCGATGGAAAATGCTTACAAGCCATATAAGTATCCGGACTACAATGCTTCCAATTACAGAGGTGAGTATTCATATAGGGAATTATTCTGGTAGAAAGATGATAAATAAACAAGATATCATATATTGATTATAATAGCTGATAGAATATTAATGATGTAAGGGTTAAAAGAAATTTTAACACTTATTGCGGTGTTCGGATTGCTGCATTGCCATGCAATCCGAACAATCCGCTAACACCCCAGACTTCAATAAAAAACATATTCTACGACTTTTTATTCCGGAATATTGCATATATTTAATAATATGTTATAATACTAAAAGAATATATGATTATTTAATATTGGGGAGGTTGATATAAGTGCTTGCAACAAAGATTGTGAGTGAGGATGGCATAAGTTATAATCTTACACCACTGGGATATGTAGTGCTGATAGCAGTAGTTATTGTTGTGCTGGCTGTTGGTTTTATAGTAAAGGATAAGAAGACACACAGCGTAAAGAGGCTTGTGACATCAGCTATGGCTATTGCACTCGCTACGCTAACTTCGTTTATTACTATATTTAAGATGCCTATGGGAGGTTCAGTAACACTTTTTAGTATGCTGTTTATCGTGCTTATAGGATACTGGTATGGAATAAGTGCAGGTATGACAGCTTCAATAGCGTATGGAGTATTACAGCTTATTGTTAATCCATATATTATCAGTCTGCCACAGATGTTTCTTGACTATATCTTTGCATTTGGTGCGTTAGGATTATCAGGAATATTTGCTAATTCCAAGAATGGGTTGGTTAAAGGTTATATAGCAGGAATTGCTGGAAGATTCTTCTTCTCATTCTTATCAGGCTGGATATTCTTTGCGGTGTATACACCGGAATTCTTTAATAGTGCTGTATTATATTCGTTAGCATATAATGCGGCATATATAGGTGCAGAAGGAATTATTACAATAATTGTAATTATGCTTCCACCGGTAAAGAAAGCTATTTTATATGTTAAACAGACAAGCAATGAATAGCCTTTTTATAGTAATGGTATGTTTATATTAAGGAGATGTTGTAATCGTGAATAATGAACTTACTCCAAGTGATATCAAGAAAATGGAAGATGAGATCGAATACAGGGTTCATATTGTGAGGAAAAAAGCTCTTGATGATGTTAAAGAAGCAAGGGCACAGGGCGATTTGAGTGAGAATTTTGAGTATTATGCCGCCAAGAAGTTCAAAAATCAGAATGAGAGCAGAATAAGATATCTTCAGCGAATGATTAAGACAGCAACGGTAATATCAGAAGAGTCGGCAGATGATGAGGCTGGTGTTAATAATACAGTTGAAGTTAAATATGAGGACGATGGTTCTACAGAGAAGATTAAGCTTGTGACAACGGTAAGAGGTGACTCTCTTGAAGGACTTATAAGTATTGAATCACCTCTTGGCAAGGCAATACTTGGACACAAGGCTGGAGATAGGGTAGAAGTGGTCGTCAACAGTAATATAAGCTATTGGATTGAGATTTTATCTATTGAGAACACAGATGATTCAGGGGATAAGATTATGAGCTTCTAAGAAAGGTGGATAATCATTAGCAGAACAGATATACATTTAAGTGAAGCACAGAATAGAGCAATACATTTTAAAGATGGACCTGCACTTGTTATTGCAGGTCCGGGTTCGGGAAAGACCACAGTTATAGTTAACAGAGTATATAACCTTATTATTAAGCATAATATCAAGCCGTCATCAATACTGGTTATAACTTTTACCAAAGCGGCGGCGGTGTCTATGAAAGAAAGGTTTATGTCTTTAGAAGGAAGTCTTAATGTGCCAGTTACATTTGGTACATTTCATGCGGTGTTTTTTACGATACTGCGTCACGCATATAATTATTCAGTTAATTCCATTATTACGAGAGATTTACAATATAATTTTATCAGGGACAAGCTTATAAGCTTTGAACTTGAATATTCAGATGAAAATGAAATGGTAAACAGCATTTTATCACAGATAAGCAAGGTAAAGAATGATTGTCTTAATATAGATGAGTATATCAGTACAGCCTGTCCCGACGAAACATTCAGGATAATATATAAAGAATATGGGAAAATGCTTATATCAAGAAGGCTTATAGATTATGATGATATGGTAGTTCTGTGCAATGAGCTTCTTACACAGAGGGCTGATTATAAAGCTGCGTGGCAGGATAAATACAAGTATATTCTTATTGATGAATTTCAGGATATTAATAAAATGCAGTTTGACACAATTAAATTGATTGCAGGGGAAAGTGCGAATATATTTGCTGTTGGAGATGATGATCAGAGTATATATGGATTTAGAGGCTCTAAGCCTGATATTATGCTTGCATTTAAAGATTATTATAGTAATGCAAAAATAATAAATCTGAATGTCAATTACAGGTGTACTGATAATATTGTTAAAGCAGCACGAAGTCTTATTGGTAATAATTCTCTACGATATTACAAAAATATCAAATCAGCAGGTATGGTAGGAGAATGTATACAGGTACAGGGAGCAAAAGATATACATAGTCTTAAGAAAATGCTTTCGGATAATATAAAGAAGTTGATAGAAGATGGCATTGAACCATCAGATATTGCTGTTATATCAAGAACCAACAGTATTAATGGTATATATTATTCCAGACTTATTGATGATGGAATTCCCTGCATTTCGGTGATGAAACAGGAGAATATATATGATTACTGGGCTGTTAAGGATATGCTTGCATATATTAAGGTGTCAAAGGGAAAATGTAAAAGAGAGGATATCTTAAGGATTGTCAATAAACCATTAAGATATATAAAAAGGACATTTATAAAAGAACCTTTTAGTTATGAACAGCTAAGAGCTTCTTATGAGAATAATGCTGAAATGATAAATATAATCAATGATTGGCAGTTTGATATGAATATAATTAAAAATATGTCGCCATATGCGGCGGTTAATTATATAATTAAAGGTATTGGTTATGAAGAATATTATAAGGAATATATATTAACGCATAGGATTAACGGGACAGAAGCTTACGATAAGATTGAAGAATTCAAAGAAATGGCAAAGCAGTTTGACACAATAGATAACTGGCTGGAATATATTAATAACAATAATATAAGTATGAATAATTCTAAAAATGCAGCATTAGTTGAGAATATAAAGGCTTCTAAAAATTCTTATCCGCAAGATAACGATAATGCAGTACATTTTCATACAATGCATAGTTGTAAAGGACTTGAGTACAAAGTAGTATTTATTATGGACGTGGTTGAGGGGATAATTCCTTATAATAAAGCTGTGCTTGATTATGAGATAGAAGAGGAGAGAAGGCTTATGTATGTTGCGATGACAAGGGCAAAAGAAAAGTTGTATCTGTTATATGCTAAAAGCAGATATAACAAGGATACAACCATTTCAAGATTTGTTACTGAGATAGATGACCATTATGTTGATTATTCGTTCTCAGAGTCTTCCTGTTCGTAGAGTTCTTCATATTCCATAGCATCAAGTTCTTCGTCAAATGCATCTGATACGATTTCATATTCTTCATCAGAGTCGATATTTTCAAGAACTGGCTCGTTGTTGCTGTCAAGAGAAAATCTGTATAAGTATACTTCACTTTCTTCTTCATCAATATCTGCAATAGGTAAAAGTGCAATATAGTTCTTATCTCCTGCTGGGAAAGTACGGATTATTGCACACTCTAACTCAGTGCCATCATCTAATGATAATGTTACTGTTGAATATTCAGAGTTGTTATTAAAATCTTTATTATCTGACATAAGTGCCTCCATTAAATATAGTCATTAACATACAATAAGAACTTTACCATATAAGTAGTATAAAAAGCAAACATTATAATAGAAAAATTAAGAAGACACACGATAAAAAGTTAAGAAAAATAATAAAAAACTATAAAAAAACATAAAATCAGGGGTTGTCAATTTATAAAAAAAGGTGTATATTACATATAAATTAATAAATTAAGTCAAAGGGGACAATTCAGGCATACAAAGCTCGGGTTGTCTCTTTTTTGATGTTAAGAAAGCAATGCCACAGATTAATGGAGGACAACTATGGACAAAATTGATAAGAAATTAATTACATTACTTCAGAATAATGCGAGAATGCCACTTAAGGCATTGGCTGAAAATGTGTTTTTATCATCACCAGCAGTTTCAGCAAGAATAGAAAGACTTGAGAAAGAAGAAATAATAGAAGGCTATGGGGTTAAGATTAACCAGATTAAATTAGGCTATCATATAACAGCATTTATTAATCTTGAGGTTGCACCTGTACAGAAGCCGGAGTTCTATCCATTTATCAAAACCTGCCCTAATGTAGTTGAATGTAACTGTGTTACAGGTAATTATTCAATGCTTCTTAAGGTTGTATTTCCAAGTACAATGGAGCTTGATACATTTATCGGACAGTTACAGAAGTTCGGAAGGACAAGTACACAGATAGTATTCTCAACTCCTGTTGCACCAAGAGGAATTGATGTTAATCAGGAGCTTCCGGGAGAAGAACCACAGGCATAAGTATAATAAAATTTGGTAAAATTCTATGCAAGAAAGCCGCAGGTGTTATTGATACATCTGTGGTTTTTTGGTACTATATTAATATGTGAAATGAGGTAAGGCACAGAATATATAATTAAAGAAAAGGCGGGGTAATTAAATGCAGATAACAGACATATTAGATAATGTTTCAAAGGTTATAGTCGGTAAAGAGGAAGTTACAAAAAAAGTAATTACAAGCATACTTGCAGGTGGACATATTCTTTTGGAAGATGTTCCGGGTATGGGTAAGACAATGCTTGCCAAGACATTAGCAAAAAGTATTGACTGCGATTTTGGAAGAGTGCAGTTCACACCGGATCTGCTTCCATCAGATATAACAGGAATACATATATATAACCAGAAGAGTGAAGATTTTGTATTAAAGAAAGGACCTGTATTTGCGAATATCATTCTTGCTGATGAAATTAACAGGGCTACACCAAGAACACAGTCAGCATTGCTTGAGTGTATGGAAGAACATCAGGTTACTATAGATGGTGATACATTACAGTTAGATGAACCATTTATTGTAATAGCCACAGAGAATCCAATAGAAACAGCAGGAACATATCCGCTTCCAGAAGCACAGCTTGACAGATTTCTTATGAAGCTTGAAATGGGATATCCGGATAAGGAAGAGGAGATTACAATACTTAACCGTTTTCTTAAGGATAATCCAATAGAAGATATTTCTAATGTATGTTCCAAAGAAGATATTAAAGCTATGAAGAATGAGGTTAAGAATATATATATTCATCCTTCGCTTATAGAATATATTGTAAAGCTTGCAGAAGTTACACGTAATATGGGAAGTGTTGCAATAGGAATAAGCCCAAGAGGTTCAATAGCTATGGTTAATGCAGCAAGAGCATACGCTTATGTTAATGGACGTAATTATGTTGTTCCATCAGATATTAAAGAGCTTGCTTTATGCGTATGGGGACACAGACTTGTATTTAATACAGGAATAGTTGTTAAGGAGAACAGGGAACAGGCAATAAATGAGGCATTATCACAGGTAGAGGTGCCTACTGAAGAATGGAGCAATAGATGAATATAATATTAATGCTTATAGGTGTTGTTATTGTATACAACATATTGAGGGTTGCCTACAGGGATAACTGGAGCAGGAATTTATCGGTTGATGTTACATTTTCCAGCAATACAGCTACAAAAGGTGATACTATCAAGATGGTGGAGACAGTAACTAATGCTAAGAGAATGCCACTGCCTTGTGTTAATATTAAATTCAGCATAGACAAGAATCTGGTGTTTGGGCAGGAGGACAATAATTCCAGAATTACAGATAAGACTTACCGCAACGATGTATTTTCACTTCTTTCTAACCAGAGGGTAACACGAAAGATAGATGTATTGTGTGCCAGAAGGGGTGTATATAGATTAGAAGCCATTGAAACTGTATTTGCAGGTGCTTTTATGAACGATATTATGATTAATAATAAAAATGTTAATCATATGATTACAGTATATCCCAAGCCAGAAAATGTTAATAATCTTTTACAGGTCAATAACAGTATTTTAGGTGAGCTTGAAAGAAGAAAATATCTGTTAGAGGATAAGTTCGTATTTGCAGGAATAAGAGATTACCAGTCTTATGACAGCATAAGGGACGTCAATTGGAATGCCTGTGCAAGAACGGGAAAGCTTATGGTTAATCAGTATAATGAAACAGTGAGCCGCAATGTATGTATCTTGCTTAATCTTGAAAGCGAGGGCGTTCTTATGCAGGAAGATGTTATTGAACAGGCAATATCAATAGCGGCAGGCCTGGCACAGCTTCTTATAGGAAAGGGTATCAATGTATCTGTAACATCTAATGGCTGTGATATTGATACTAAGGAGCAGACAGTGATAGAGGCTGGAAGCGGACTGTCACATTTTGGACGTATCAACACGGCATTTGCAAGAATAGATCTGAAGCTTCCTATGCAGGAATTCAGCATTATTCTTGATAATATGCAGGAATACAATAATAAGAACCAAAGGCAGGATTCGGTGTATGTTCTTATATCAGCTAACAAGCACGGAAAATTAAAGCTTTCAGCAGAAAGACTTATGTCTAAACAACAGAATAAAATATGGATTGTTCCGTGTGTTGTATCAGGCAATGGAAGCCTGTATCTGGAAAAGCTTGATTAGAATGTATAAGCAGTGTGGGAATGGAGAGTAAGATGCAGATAAGACATCTAAGAAATAGTAAAATCATAACGGAAATACTTATATTGTGTGTTGCGTACATATCAATGGCGGCGGGAGTGTATATAGGAATTGCCGGTAATGACACATCTAAGGCATATTATAGCCTTATTGTAATAATTCCAGCTATAGTTACATATTTTTCAAGAAAATATATTAAAAGTTATCCATTATTTATGGTGATTAATCTTGTGTTCGTTGTTATAGCGGCATTGCTTGCGGACACAGATCTGGAGTTTGCAGGTTATGTGATATGCGCAGCGGCAATATCTGGACACTCAATAAGGTTAAAGAATCTATATGTAAACAAGAAGCAATATGAGCGAGTTCAGGAAAATATATATGATGAAACTGGTAAGAGCAAGGATGATATGCTGATTGCTGTTAATGCGAGTGAGAAGCTTCATATAGCATATGGAATATTTATGATAGGCTTTTATATATTAGGAGGTATTGAAGGTAATTCTGTGCTTATGGAAATACAGGCATTTTTATTTGTTATGTTTGTATTATGCCAGTTCGTATATAATCAGGTAAGCAGGCTGTATGAGGTGTTCGTATTTAATGAAGGTAAATCAGAATTCCCGGCCAGAAGAATTATGGGAATTAATGTGCTTATAATGATTGTGTTCGGACTGCTTCTGGTATTTGGCATGCTTATATTCTATCACGGAAGATATGGCAATATATTCTCTATGATTGGAATGGCATTGCTTGCAATTATTAAATGGATATTAAAACTGTTATTAATGCTCCGCGGAGATGATGATACAGTAATGGACGATTATATAGAAGAAACGACAACTTCCCCTGAACCAGTAGAGGATGAGATGGATGTTATGGTTAATAATGCGGCTGGTAATGCTCTTATGGAGGTGGTTGCAATATTCCTTATAATCGGAGTGATTATATTAATAATAGTGACAATAGTCAGATATGCTTCCAGGTTCAGAAAGTCATTAGATAATGATAAAGATGAAGTGGAATATATTAATAATGACGAGGAAAAGGAATATAAAGTAAAGAAAAGTGTTAAGGTTAAGGATACTAAAGATAAAGCCAATATACGGTACAGAAAGCTTTATAAGAAATATGCCAAGTCCAAAAAGGTTGTCACAAAGTCTAAGTTGGCAGGTGCAAAGGTTGATTCGCATATGATGCCGGAAGAGATTACGAGCAAACTGATAACTGATGATGAAGCAAAAGCACGAAGAATAACAGATGACTATGAGAAAGCGAGATATTCTAATGGTGAAGTATCAGAGGAAGATATAAGTTTTCTTAAGAACTTCAAATGATTTTAATACATAGCTCAAATATATAACTGGACTTAATATTGTAATACATAATTTGATTTAATATTGCAATACATAATTTGATTTAATATTGCAATACATAATTGAAAATTCTATTGACATTTTAAATTATATGCGTTATCATTTCAATAATTGATAATAAGTAAATGCAATGAAGAGGAATATTAGATAAGGACCAGCTTCAGAGAACTGTCGGAAGGTGCGAGACAGTGAAAGGAACTTATTGAACTCACCTTGGAGCTGCTACCCGAAATTATATCAGCAGGATATAAGAGTAGACGTAGACGGAAGCCAACCGTTATAGTGGACAGAATATAATGCAATATGCACGTATTCGGTGAGAGCGCAATTATTAATTGCGAATAAGAGTGGTAACGCGTGAGATTATATCTTTCGTCTCTTAGAGGTTAAGGCCTTTGGAGATGAAAGATTTTTTTTGTATAATTTACTTATTATGCTAATATAATTAATATATCAGGAGGATAATGCAATGTTTGATTACAGACAGTATAAGAGAGGTTATTTTATGCCACCGGTTGAGTGTAACGACTGGGTAAAGAAGGAGTATATTGACAAAGCACCAGTATGGTGTTCAGTGGATTTAAGAGATGGTAATCAGGCTTTAGTTGAGCCTATGAGTCTTGATGAAAAGCTTGAATTCTTTAATAAGCTTATTAAGGTTGGATTTAAGGAAATTGAGATTGGTTTCCCGGCAGCATCAGAGACAGAGTATGAGCTTTGCCGTACACTTATTGAGAAGAATATGATTCCTGATGATGTTACAATTCAGGTGCTTACACAGGCAAGACCGCATATTATTAAGAAGACTTTTGAAGCTGTAAAGGGTGCACCAAGAGCGATTGTACATGTATACAATTCGACATCTCTTGCACAAAGAGAGCAGGTATTCAGAAAGTCTAAAGAAGAAATCAAACAGATTGCAATTGAGGGCGCTAAGCTTCTTAAAGAACTTGCAGAAGCAGATGGCGGTAATTTCCTTTTTGAATATAGTCCTGAAAGCTTTACAGGAACAGAGCCAGAATACGCACTTGAAGTGTGTAATGCAGTTATAGATATATGGCAGCCAACACCTGATAAGAAGTGTATAATTAATCTTCCTGCTACAGTAGAGATGTCACTTCCACATGTATTTGCAAGTCAGGTTGAATATATGAGCAAGAATCTTCATAATCGAGAAAATGTAGTTGTATCACTTCATCCACATAATGACAGAGGAACAGGCGTTGCAGATGCAGAGCTTGGTATGCTTGCAGGTGCAGACAGAATAGAAGGTACATTATTTGGCAATGGTGAGAGAACTGGTAATGTGGATATTGTTAATCTTGCTATGAATATGTACGCACAGGGCGTTGACCCGGAATTGGATTTTTCTAATATGCCAGAGCTTGCAGAGATGTTTGAACGTCTTACACAGATGAAGATAGATGACAGACACCCATATTGTGGTAAGCTTGTATTTGCAGCATTCTCTGGTTCACATCAGGATGCCATATCTAAAGGTATGCACTATAGAATTGAACAGGATCCATCTAAGTGGACAGTTCCATATCTTCCAATTAATCCAGAAGATGTTGGACGTACATATGACTCAGACGTAATCAGAATTAACAGCCAGTCAGGTAAGGGCGGAGTTGCTTATGTTCTTGAGCATAATTATGGAATGATTATTCCAAAGGCTATGAGAGAAGACCTTGGTTATGCTGTTAAAGATGTATCGGATGTTAACCATAAGGAACTTGCAGCAGATGAGGTCCTTGAGATATTTGAGAGGCGTTATAAGAAGTTCACACCGGTATTCAAGATTTCAGAAGTCCATTTCAAGCAGATTGATGGTATCCAGACAGAAGTTACAATTGAGGCTGATGGAAAGACAACAGTAGTAGAAGCGGGTGGTAATGGTCGTCTTGATGCTGTAAGTAATGCACTTTCAAAGCATTTTGGAAAGCCTTGTGATGTAATGTGCTATGAGGAACATTCATTAAAGCAGGGTTCTGATTCAAGTGCTATTGCATATGTAGGAATTAAGGGTGATGATGGTAAAGAATACTTTGGCATAGGTATCGACCACGATATCATAAGAGCTTCAATTGATGCGGTAGAATCAGCAATGAACAGAAGTATGGCTGAGTAGAGAATAATATCAGTATAAATATTGTATCTGCGTATATGAACATATTTGCAGAGATATAATTATGTGCTTCCTTTAAACAGACAGGAGATATAGTAATATTTCCTTCTGTTTAGAAAGGAAGCCTTTTTATGTAATGGATAATTTTATCGGAATTTACTATTACATAAAAGGAACTATGTGCTGGTGATATGTACCCATATGAAGCTGTAGTCTGTCGCAAGCGGTCGTGCTCGGTTAGGGAATGTGCTTTGCATATTCTTTTTTAGTTCATATTCTTTTTTAGTAATAACTGGATTTTTGACTTACCAGCTGTTATAATCTTATAGTTAATGAATTAATTCTGAAAGGAATGAATATATGAGTAAGATTATTCTTGCATCTGGTTCACCAAGACGCAAAGAACTGCTGGAACAGATAGGAATAGAATTTGATATAATTACGAGTGATGTTGATGAGACAACTTTAATTACACAGCCAGATGAATATGTGAAATATCTATCAAGGATTAAGGCACAGGCTGTATGGGATATGGTAAAAGATGATGACGATTACAGGAATGAAGATGTTGTAGTTATAGGTGCAGATACAATCGTAAGCCATAAAGGACATATTCTTACAAAGCCTAAGGATACGGGAAATGCTTTTGATATACTTAAGGAACTGGCTGGTGATTGTCATCAGGTGTATACAGGTGTTACACTTATCAAGAATAATAATGTTGTAAGTAACTTTGCAGAAAAGACAGATGTATACTGTAATGATATTAGTGATAATGAGATAAGAGAATATATAAGTACAGGTGAGCCAATGGATAAAGCAGGGGCTTACGGAATTCAGGGGAGATTTGCAGCATTTATTGGAAAGATAGACGGTGACTATAATAATGTTGTCGGACTTCCGGTTGCAAGGGTATATCAGGAGTTAAAGTTATGGTTAAATTAATTGCAAGTGATCTTGATGGTACAATACTAAGAAAAGGTGCCCAGAGTGTAGAACCATCTACAATTAAAGCGATTGAACAGCTTGTTAATAAAGGAATGTACTTTGCACCTGCCAGCGGAAGACAGATAGTAAGCCTGAAAAGGCTTTTTGAGCCTGTAAGCGATAAGCTTGTATACATTGCTGAGAATGGAGCATTATGTGAATATAAGGGTGAGGTTATTGCCAAGACACCAATGGATAGAAAGCTTGCTCTTGAGATAATAGAAGATGTATATGAACAGCCTGATTGCGAGGTGCTTATATCAGGCCAGCATACAGCATATATCAAGCCTAAGACAGAAGAATATCATTATAGAATGACCAAGGTTGTTAATTATAAGACTACGCTTATTGATAAATTCACAGATGTAGATGAAGATATATTAAAGATTGCGGTATGTGATTTTAGCGGAATTGATAATTCCAAGGAACATTTCTTTAGCAAATGGAATGGCAAAGCTTCAATTACAGTTTCAGGAGATTTATATCTTGATTTTATGGAGAGCAGCGTTACCAAAGGAAAAGCAATGCATCAGCTTCAGCAGTACTTTGGATTGTCAGAAGATGAATGTATGGCATTTGGCGACAATTATAATGATATTGATATGCTTAAGTCAGTAAAATATGCGTATGTTATGGATACAGCATGTGAGGATATCAAGAAATATGCATATGACACAACTGAATGGGTTGAAGGCACACTAAGAAAAGAGTTTAATATATAAGATAATGTTTGTAGAAATGAGGAGTATTATTATGGAAAAACATATGAAAGAATGTGCAAAGGTATTTTTAAGAGATCAGAAGAAGCTTTTTGATGAGCCGGTTGTATATGATTTAGAGGAGGCAGAAGATTTTCTTGAGGAATGCTTTGCACAGTATTGCAGTAATATTAAAGAATTAAGACAGATTATGGACGATGAGGGAATGGATGTATCAGAACTTTCTGATGCAGAGCTTGAGGAACAGCTTGAAGTGTTCAAGCTTGATAATAACGGCGGATATTTCTTCGTAGAGGCATAGTTGGGCTGATATGAGAATAACAATATGCTGTGTAGGCAAAGTAAAGGAAAAGTTCTATTGTCAGGCAATAGATGAGTACAGTAAAAGGTTGTCAAGATACTGCAAGCTTGAGGTAAAAGAGGTGGCAGATGAGAAGACACCTGATAATGCAAGTGATACTGTTAATGATATAATAAAGGCTAAAGAGGGAGAAAGACTTCTTTCGTGCATAAAAGATGAAGCATATGTGATAGCTCTGGCAATTGATGGTAAAATGCTTGATTCTGTACAGTTATCACAGAAAATAGATAATCTTGGAATATCAGGAAAGAGTGATATTGTCTTTGTTATAGGAGGTTCATTAGGGCTTGATAAAAGGGTTCTTGACAGGGCTGATTTCAAGCTTAGTTTTTCGCCTATGACATTTCCACATCAGCTTATGAGAGTAATTCTTCTTGAACAGATATATAGAAGCTACAGAATTATGAAGAATGAACCTTATCACAAATAACCAGAATGGAGAAGTTATGAAAAGAAATAAGAAAAGATTAATAACAGCACTTATCATTATTGTAGCTGTGGCTGCGGTATTAGTATTTATGAAGTTCTTTAATGGTAATTTATTATATATTTCAACTGGTATGGGAAAATCTGTTGTTATGAAGGTTGATGGACAGAAGACTTATACATTTGAGGCAGAAGTATTAATGTCAGATGCTAAGAAACAATATGAAGATATGTTTGGAAGCAGTATATGGACAGAAGATATTGACGGACAGCCGTTTGAGGAATATATAAAAGAACAGATAAGAGTAAAGCTTATAAGAGTAAGATGTATGAATTCTATGGCTAAAGAAAGAGGAGTAGTTCTTGGAAGAGAAGAAAAGAATGAAACAGCTAAGGCAGCAGAACAGTATTTTGATGGTCTTACAGAAGAACAGAAGAGCCAGTATGATATCACAGAGGATAAGGTTAATCAGATGTTTACTGAATTTGCAATTGCTTCAAAGCTTTACAATGATGTAACTTCACTTATGGATATTGAAGTGAGTTCAGATGATGCAAGAGTAATAAATATACAATATATTGTAACAGACTCAAAGGAAGAAATTGACAAAGCTTATGCAGAATTAAATGAGGGCAATTCATTCTTTGCAATTGCCAAGAAATATAATGCTGACGGCGAATATGAATATGAACTTAGAAGAGGCGAGATGGCTAAAGCATTTGAAGATACAGCTTATTCACTTTCAACAGGCCAGACAAGCGGAATCGTAGAAGCTGACGGAAGATTTTATATAATAAGATGTACGTCAGATAATGATAAAGCGAAGACAGAGGTTAATAAGTCATCAATTCTTGAAAAGAAGAAGTTAGAGGCATTTAATGATAAATTTGAACAATATGAGTCTTCAAAGTATGTTGAAATTAACAAAGATGAATGGAATAAGTTAAAAGTTTCTTCTGCACCATCTTTTAATGTAAGATTTGAGGATTTATTTAATTCAATAACAATTAATTAGAGTAGTACAGGAGTGTAGAATATAATGGCAGCAAAATATGATGCAAATAGTATATCAATTCTTGAAGGTCTTGAAGCTGTAAGAAAAAGACCAGGAATGTATATAGGAAGTGTTGGAACTAAAGGACTTAACCACCTTATATATGAGATAGCTGATAATGCAGTTGATGAACACCTTGCGGGTTACTGTAGCGAGATTACAGTAACCCTTAATAATGATGGAACTGCTACTATTATAGATAATGGACGAGGTATTCCTATAGGAATTCATCCAAAGGCAGGCATACCTGCAGTTGAGGTAGTATTTACAGTGCTTCACGCAGGTGGTAAGTTCGGTGATGGCGGGTATAAGATATCAGGCGGACTTCATGGTGTAGGTGCGTCAGTAGTTAATGCACTCTCAGTTTGGCTTGAAGTAGAGATAAAGGTTGATGGTGGTGTATACAGGCAGCGTTATGAAAGAGGAAAGGCAGTAGCACCACTTGAAAAAGTGGGAACATGCAGAAAGAATGATACAGGAACTAAAGTAACATTTCTTCCTGATGGTGAGATATTTGAAAAGACAAGATTTAAGTCAGATGCAATAAAGAGCAGAATGCACGAGACAACTTATCTTAATCCGGGACTTACAATACATTTTGAGGATAAGAGAAGTGGAAGCGAGGAAAAGATTACATATTCAGAACCAGATGGTATCAAGGCATATGTAAAGGAACTTAACAATGGCAAGGAAGCTGTGACGGATATTATCTATTTTAAGAAGAGTGAAGACGGCATAGAGGTAGAGTGTGCTTTCCAGTATGTTAATGAGTTTGAGGAAAATATTCTTGGTTTTTGTAATAACATATACACTCAGGAGGGGGGAACTCATATTACAGGATTTAAGTCTAAGTTCACTATGATTATTAATCAGTATGCAAGGGAGTTAGGTGTTCTTAAAGAAAAGGATAATAACTTTACCGGTCTTGATGTAAGAAATGGTATGACAGCAATTGTGGCTATCAAGCACCCTGCACCAAGATTTGAAGGCCAGACTAAGACTAAGCTTGATAATCCGGATGCGGGAACAGTTGTAAGTGCGGTTACAAGTGATGAGGTACAGTTATATTTTGATAGAAATCTTGAACAGTTAAAGTCAGTAATAGCCTGTGCCGAAAAGTCTGCAAAGATAAGAAAGGCAGAGGAGAGAACGAAGACTAATCTTTTATCTAAGTCTAAGTTCTCAATAGATTCCAATGGTAAGCTTGCTAACTGTGAGAGCAAGAAGTCAGAGGAATGTGAGGTGTTTATAGTCGAGGGAGATTCTGCGGGTGGTTCAGCCAAGACAGCAAGAAACAGACGTACTCAGGCTATACTTCCAATAAGAGGTAAGATACTTAATGTAGAGAAGGCTTCTATTGATAAGGTGCTTGCTAATGCCGAGATTAAGACTATGATTAACTCATTTGGCTGTGGCTTCCTTGAAGGTTACGGCAATGATTTTGATATAAGCAAGTTAAGATACGATAAGATTATCATTATGACAGATGCCGATGTTGATGGTGCACATATTGATACACTTCTGCTTACATTTTTCTATAGATTTATGCCTGAACTTATTAATCAGGGACATGTGTACATAGCTACACCACCGCTTTACAGGGCTGAACTTAAGAAAGTACCTAAGGCAGACAAAGCTTCTAAGAAGGCAGAAGGAACTAAGACGAAGGTAGATAAGAGCAGGACAGTACAGTATCTTTATGATGATAAAGCACTGGAAAGGTATAAAGAGCTTCACGCAAGTGGAACATTTACTCTGCAAAGATATAAGGGGCTTGGCGAGATGGACCCTGAACAGTTATGGGAAACTACACTTAATCCAGAGACAAGAATATTAAAGCAGGTAGAGATAGAGGATGCAAGAATGGCAACAGAGGTTACTTCTATGCTTATGGGAAGTGATGTGCCACCAAGAAGAGCATTTATACATGCACACGCTAATGAAGCGGAGATTGATGCATAAAAATGATATGATGTTGGGGTCAAAAGCCCCCAACTATGATACCTACGGATTGTTCCGTGCTACGCACTCCCACAATCCTCCCCAATATTCGCATATCGTGGGACTATCATCCCACTTTTATGCTCATATTGGGGCGGGTCCCAAGGTCATTCACCCACATATGAGCAAGCTCATATGGGTTTAGACCTTTTGACCCTGGTATTATGATATATATTAATAAAAGTATTATACGGAGATAATAATGGCAGAGAATATTATTAAAACTGAATATTCTGAGCTGATGCAGAAGTCCTATATAGATTACTCAATGAGTGTTATAACAGCAAGAGCACTTCCGGATGTAAGGGATGGACTTAAGCCAGTACAAAGAAGAGTGCTGTATGCTATGGATCAGCTTGGTTTAAATTATGATAAACCTCATAGAAAGTCAGCGCGTATCGTAGGTGATGCAATGGGTAAATATCATCCACACGGCGACAGTTCTATATATGAAACACTTGTTGTGCTTTCACAGGATTTTAAAAAGGGAATGGCACTTGTTGACGGTCACGGCAATTTTGGTTCTATAGAAGGTGACGGTGCTGCGGCTATGCGATATACAGAAGCCAAGCTTAAGAAGTTCACACAGGATGTATATTTATCAGACTTGGATAAAGATGTAGTTGATTTTGTGCCTAACTTTGATGAAACAGAGAAAGAACCAGCAGTTCTTCCGGTAAGAATACCTAATCTGTTGGTAAATGGTGCTGACGGTATCGCAGTTGGTATGACAACTAATATTCCAACACATAATCTTTCAGAAGTTGTCGATGCAGTATGCGCATATATGGATAATGAAGATATAACTACAACTGAGCTTATGCAGTATATACCCGGACCTGACTTTCCTACAGGTGGACTTGTTATTAATAAGTCAGAGCTTGCAGGCATATATGAGACTGGTACAGGAAAGATAAAGTTAAGAGGAAAGGTTGTATATGAGCCAGCGGCAAGAAAAGGCGAGAAGGACAGGCTTGTAATAACAGAAATTCCTTATACAATGATAGGTGCTAATATTGGAAAGTTCATATCAGATATAGTGGATTTGGTTGAAACCAAGAAGACAACTGATATTGTTGATGTGTCAAATGAGTCATCAAAAGAAGGTATAAGAATAGTTCTTGAATTAAAGAAGAACACAGATATTGAAAATCTTAAGAACCTTTTATATAAGAAGACTAAGCTTGAAGATACATTTGGTGTAAATATGCTTGCTATAGTTGACGGCCGACCGGAAACTCTTGGGTTACGCCAGATAATAAAGCATCATATTGACTTCCAGTATGAGATAAATACAAGAAAATACACAACACTTCTTAATAAGGAGCTTGCCAATAAGGAGATTAAAGAAGGACTTATAAGAGCCTGCGATATAATCGATCTTATAATAGAAATTCTTCGTGGAAGCTCTAATCTTAAAATGGCAAAAGACTGCCTTATTAATGGTAATGTTGATAATATCAAATTCAAGTCAGAAGCTTCTAAGAATCAGGCGGCTAAGCTTGATTTTACAGAAAAGCAGGCTTCAGCCATACTTGAAATGCGCCTGTACAAGCTTATAGGTCTTGAGATACTTGCACTCCAGAAGGAATATGACGAATGTCTTTCAAAGATTGCAAAATATGAAAAGATACTTGGCAGTAAGAAGGCTATGGCAAAAGTAATAAAGGACGACCTTGTAAGAATTAAGAAGGAATATGGTGTTGAACGAAAGACCGTAATAACTGATGCAAAGGTTGCAGTATTTGTTGAAAAAGAAGTTCCAGCACAGGAAGTTGTATTTATTATGGATAGATTTGGCTATGCAAAGACTATAGATACAGCTTCTTATGAACGTAATAAGGAAGCTATCTACAACGATTTTAAGTATGTATTTACCTGTATGAATACTGATAAAATATGTATATTTACGGATAACGGACAGCTTCACCAGATTAAAGTAAAGGATATTCCTTTCCTCACTAAGTTCAGGGACAAAGGTACTCCAATAGATAATCTTGGAAATTATGACAGCAGCGGTGAGCTTATTATATACCTGTGTGCATATGAAACTATCAAAAATCAGAAGCTGCTCTTTGTTACAAGTCAGGGCATGATGAAGATAGTTGACACGGTAGAATTTGATGTAGCCAAGAGAACGGTAGCTTCGACAAAGCTTCAGGATGATGACAAGATAGTAAGCATTGAAAAGGCTGACGTTCAGGTTGAAACGCTTTCTAAGTTTAATCTTGATGGCAGCAGAAGTGAAGTTGAAGAAATTGTAAGTAATAAAAATGTAATTGTACAGACAGCTAATGGTGTGTACTTAAAGTTCCCTCTTTCTGAAATACCAGTTAAGAAGAAGAGTGCAGTAGGTGTCAGAGGTATTAAGCTTGGCAAAGACGATTATATAGAAGATATATTCATTATGGATGACGGAATGGAATTCACGATGGAATATAAAGGAAAGAAGATAGACTTTGCTAAGATGAAAATGGCACATAGAGACACAAAAGGCATAAAAGTCAGAGTGTAAATTATAATTTTGCTATTCATCGTATATAAATAACATTTCAACGCTATATAAGCGTAATAAAATCAGGACAATACAGCGTGGCGTATTCTGCTGCATTGTCCTGATTTTTATTTTTGAATAGAGCTATTTTATAGTTGATAAGAAATATTCGTGTATGCGTGTGTCGCCTGTTAATTCAGGGTGGAAAGAAAGTCCAATCTGATTATTGTATTTAGCGGCAACGATATGATTATCAACACTTGCAAGCACTTCAACACCATCGCTGACATTTTCGATATAAGGTGCTCTTATAAATGTCATAGGATAATTGCCGATATGCTTAATATCAGCGTTAGTTACAAAGCTTGAAAGCTGTCTTCCGTAAGCGTTACGTTTAATGGTGACAGGAAGCGTTCCTATATGGACTGTGTCATCGTCTGCTATATGTTCAGAGAGAAGTATAAGTCCAGCACAGGTTGCAAGTGTTGGAAGACCATTACTAATCATATTCTTAATGTCCTTCATCATATCAAGCTTGTTAAGTAACTGTCCCTGAACAGTACTTTCACCGCCAGGCAGTATCAGACCGTCTAATCCCTCTAAATCATCCCGTTGTCTTATTTCTATTGCTGTATGTCCGATTTCTTCAATCATATGCTCGTGTTCAATAAAAGCACCTTGGACAGCAAGTACACCTATCTTCATAGTAAGCCTCATTTCTATGTGCGATTATATTATTAACGTCCACGTTCTTCCATAATTATCTGTATTTCACTAGGATTGATACCTACCATAGCTTCGCCAAGGTCTTCTGATAACTTGGCAATAAGTGCTGCATCCTGATAGTTAGTAACAGCCTGAACGATAGCAGAAGCACGTTTTGCAGGATTGCCAGACTTGAATATACCAGAACCTACGAACACACCCTCAGCACCAAGCTGCATCATAAGAGCAGCATCAGCAGGGGTTGCAACACCACCAGCGGCAAAGTTAACAACAGGAAGCTTTCCATTATCGTGCACATAAAGTACAAGGTCGTAAGGAACCTGTAACTGCTTAGCTTCCTCAAAGAGTTCATCTTTCTGCATAGATGTAATCTTGCGGATTTCAGAATTCATTTTTCTCATATGGCGTACAGCCTGAACAACATCACCAGTACCAGGTTCACCCTTAGTTCTAATCATAGAAGCCCCTTCGTTAATTCTTCTTAAAGCTTCGCCTAAGTCCCTTGCACCGCATACAAATGGTACATTGAACTGTGTCTTATCAATATGATAAATGTCATCAGCAGGAGAAAGTACTTCTGATTCATCAATATAATCAATCTCAATAGCCTGTAAAATCTGGGCTTCAACAAAATGACCGATACGGCACTTAGCCATAACAGGGATACTTACAGCTTCCTGAATTCCTTTAATCATCTTAGGGTCACTCATACGTGATACACCGCCAGCGGCTCTGATGTCAGCAGGTATTCTTTCAAGTGCCATAACAGCACAGGCACCAGCCGCCTCAGCAATCTTAGCCTGTTCAGGAGTTGTTACGTCCATAATAACTCCGCCCTTTAACATCTGTGCAAGTCCTTTGTTTAATTCATACTGAGAAGTAGTTGTCATAATTATTAACCTCATTTCTTTATATTTAAATGCTTTTTGTTAAATTGTTAAAATGCTCTGCCAGAACTACAAATATATTACATAGCAGTAACTTAATTAACTTGCGACTATAATAAGACTTATCTGATTATATTAAAATGTTCAATGTAAAGAAGTTTGATAATGTCAGGTGGTATTAAACTGACATTTAATTATAAGGGAGAAGATGAATGTGTAATAAGGTCAGATGTAATTATTGAATAAAAATATATAATTTTATATTTGACAATACAACATTTATGTTGTGCTCTAATAAAGTAAGAGGAAAATATTACGCAAAAATAATTAGCTGCATTGACAGGAAACAAACAGCAGGATATTTCCAGAATTGAGAAAAAGAAAAGTATTCCAACAATACGCACATTTAGTCATATACTTGAGGCTTTAGGTTATAAATTACAAATTGTAAAAAAGAAATCAATATAATATAATAATATATAAAGTTAAGATAGTATCTAATAAAGGAGGAGTATATGTATACATACAAAACAGAGATTTTAACGGTTGGCACTAAATGGCTTTCAGATAAGGCAGATGCTAATGATATTGCTATGTTAGACAATCTGATTAATGAGAGAGCGGCTGACGGCTGGGAGTTAGTCACTTATGATTATATGGCAACATCTATGCAGATTAAAGGAGCATTTGTTGTTACATTCAGAAAAGAAAAAGATGATATCTTTACCCAGTCATCAACTAATTTATTTGAAACCTTAGATGTGAGATACAGCATAACAGATAAGAAAGAATTAGAGAATTCTAAGGGATTTGGCAATTATAGTATAAGAGCCGAGGAAGACAATTCTTATGTTATAAGTATAGGCGATTGCCGTTTTATTACAATCAGATTTAATATTGAAGAAGCTAAAGGCAGGCTTCACGGTGGCTGTGGTGCGGCAAGTATGCGTGAATATCTGGAGAATGAAGCGATGGCAGAAGAAACAGCCCCTCACCTTTTTGCTTATATAGGCAATAACAGGATAGATCTGGAAGAAGATATATATCCAAGTGAATTAACTATCAGGAATACACAGATGTCAGGCGGCTCTGGTGAAGATGCAGAGTTAATATTTGAACTGCATATCGTATTTACAAGACGTGGAATGGATTGGGATAAGACTTTGACATTTACTGTTCCTATGCACGGTGAAGCAAGATATAGATTTGATTATCTTACATCAACTTATGATAGTAAAGATGGTAAGGTTGAGAAATTCACATTTTAAAAATATTTAAAAATACCCTGTCATTATTGGCATATATTGGAAGTCCCAATATATAGTGGGTAGTGACAGGGCTTTTTATATTATTATGTTTGTTTATTAATTCTGAACTGTAGTTATTTAGGTTTTATTTTAAATAAGCTTTAAGTGAGTATATTTTATAGTGGTATATTTTATAATTTCTGGTTGTCCTTCATATATTCATCATAAAGTCCGATAACTTTATTCATAACATCAGGGCCAGGTGCTCCGAGAGTAAGACGTTTTTCAACGCAGGTCTTTAAGCTGATAGCTTCGTATACATCTTCTTCAAATACAGGGCTTATCTTCTTGTATTCATCAAGTGAAAGGTCATCAAGTGCAATACCCTTGTCAATACACATAAGAACAAGCTGTCCTACAATACCATGTGCATCCCTGAAAGGAACCCCTTTCTTAACAAGGTAGTCAGCGGCATCAGTAGCATTAGTGAAGCCTTTTTTAGCTGAGTCTTCCATACGTGTATCATTGAATTTCATAGTATCAATCATACCCTTGAATAAGCTTACACAGCCCTTAACAGTATCTATAGCATCAAATGTAAGCTCTTTATCTTCCTGCATATCTTTATTATAGGCAAGAGGAATTCCCTTCATAGTTGTGAGGATACTCATAAGAGCGCCATATACACGTCCAGTCTTACCACGGACAAGCTCAGCTATATCAGGGTTCTTCTTCTGTGGCATAATGCTTGAACCTGTACTGAAAGCATCATCTAATTCGATGAATTTGTATTCGTTAGAATTCCATATACATATTTCTTCAGAAAATCTGCTTAAATGCATCATAATAGTAGAGAGTGCACTTAAGAATTCAATAACATAATCTCTGTCTGATACAGAGTCCATACTATTAAGAGTAGGACCAGCAAATCCAAGAAGCTCGGCTGTCATCTCTCTGTTAAGGGGATATGTAGTTCCTGCAAGAGCACCAGCACCAAGAGGGCAGTAGTTCATTCTGTTATATATATCGTGAAGTCGGCTTCTGTCACGTCTGAACATTTCAAAGTAAGCAGAAAAATGATGAGCAACAGTTACAGGCTGTGCTTTCTGAAGATGAGTAAAGCCTGGCATATAAGTGTCAACATTTTCTTTGATTATTCTTAAGATAACTTCCATAAGTTCTCTTACTTCTTCATCAACATTTTTAACTTCATCGCGTGTATAAAGTCTCATATCAAGTGCAACCTGGTCATTACGGCTTCTGCCTGTGTGAAGCTTCTTTCCTGCATCACCGATACGCTCAATAAGGGTAGCTTCCATAAATGTGTGAATATCTTCATATTCATCAGTGATTTCAAGCTTTCCAGATTCTATGTCAGAAAGAATACCTTTTAAGCCGTCAGTAATCTGCTTTCCTTCATCTTCTGAGATAATACCCTGAGCAGCAAGCATTGTAGCGTGTGCAATGCTTCCCTGAATATCCTGCTTGTAGAACTTCTGGTCAAAGGAGATAGAAGCGTTAAAATTATTAACAAGCTCATTAGTTTCTTTAGTGAAGCGTCCGCCCCAAAGTTTCATATTGTACCTCTTTCCTGCACTTCGTTAGTGCTTATAATTAATTGTTAATAGAATGCCTGATTATTCTTCTGATGAATTAATCTCATCACTGTCAAGATTGTCGAAGTCATCAAGACTATTTAGCATATTTATATCATTATCACCCACGATATTTATATCCATAGCAGATGAAACATCTAAATCTGTGAGAGTATTATCAGCTGAATCTTCAGATAATGCGTTGTAAGTATCATCAGCTTCAACAGCTTTATTTGTACTGGCGGTTTTTAATATATTTATTGTTATATTTTTCTTCTTTAATATATAAATACCGATTAATATAATAATACATAATGCTGTAATTAAGCAACCCTTAATAAGGTTCACAGGTGTATATTTTAATGTTATTTCGTGGCTGCCCTCACTTATCTGTACGCTTAAGAGAGCATCATAAAGGGCAGAGGTCTCTACTTTTCTGCCATCAATATATACCTTCCAGCCTTTATCGTAAGGAATGGAGAATATAAGGGTTGCGGCTTTATTAGCTGTTATAGTTCCCTTTATCTTGGTGTCTTTAAATGAAGTGATAGAAAGGGAACTGCCATTTAATATATTGTAAGCTTCTGTAAATCTTGAAGTTTCAAGTGTATACACGCTGGCATTCATTGCTGAATCGCCAGATATGACAACGGTATCTGCTGGAACGGCGTAGCCTAGGTCAATTATGTGATTGCCATTTTTAAGTCCTGAATAAGTATATTCAGAATTGTTAATAGTGGCAGTTACGTTGTCGCAGGTCGTATTTCTTACAACCATATACAGATGTCCTGCTTTTACAGGCTTAACTTCAAAGCTTGAGTCGGTGGCATTTTCATAAGTAAGTGTAAATACATTGGCAATGCCTGTAAGTGTCTGTATAAGCGAGTTCTGGTTCTCAATTCCTGTTCCATTGGCTTCTGATGGATTCCATTCGCCTGCATTATTATAGGTTATAAATCCAAGTGGAAGTGTATATTTATTCTCATAGACGAATTCGCCGTCATCTCCAACGTAATACTCGCGAAGAGAACTGCTTGTAAGTATACGGTTGGTAATTGTATATTTAACCGAGAATAAGCTTTCTGTAACAAGTGTAGCACCATTGTAGCCATAGGCATTCATTGAATGTTCAAAGCCAAGCTTTCCGAACAATTCTGACATTCCAGCACTTGAAGTTGATGAAAATGTTGATATTGAGTGGTAATTATGCCAAGCTCCGTCATTTTTTGAACGCGCACCAAACTTCTTATCCATTCGGTAAAATGATGTATCTTCATCTCTTACGGTCTGTGTCACAGATTTAACAGCATCATAATCTAAAAGATAAGAGGTTCTGTTAGTAGTTCCAATTCCTGTTGAATCCATATTGATAGTACATTCTATTATACAGACTATAAATGCAAGAAATACTGTTACAGGCAGCTTCCAGTTGGTCTTGTTATAGACAATCATAAGTCCTGCATACACAAGAATAAAAGCACCGCTTAAGTAAATTGCCTTAAAATCATAAGTTTCATCAACTGCAAATACCTGTTCAATAAGCACAAGAAGTCCTAAGCTTATCCATACGGCAATTCCTAACTGTCTGCTTGTCATCCGCTTTATATGGCTTAATGCCTCATAACACATTGTAAGCAGGAAGAAAATGTATATAAATGATTGTCTGCAAGGCAGGCTGTTAGGATAATGAAATCCGTGCCATATAAAATTAGGTATATTAAGGTTAAATGCTGTAAGGAAGACAAGCAGTAATACGGATTTGCCTATCTTTTCGCATAAATTGATGTCTTTGTCCATAACATAGAGAGGATAAAGAAGGAATACAGCAACGCCGCAGTATATGTTAGGGTAGTGTTCAAGTCCAAGGTGGACAGGAACATTTATTAATTGTCTAGTGAGCATATTTAATATGCTGAAATAAAGACTTAATTTCTTAGGAAATGCAATGTCACTTGAAGCTGATAAAGAAAATGTGTAGAACTCAGGCAGTAAAAGGCATGCCGCAAGCCCACCGGCAATCAGTGAGTAAAATGCAAATTTTAGAAATGTCTTAAAATAATTCTTGAAAGTACGTTCTTTTTTGTAGGCAGTTACAAGCACAATAAAATAAAGAACAACTGATAAACATACCATAATTGCAATATAGTAGTTAGTGAATATACATAATCCAAGACTTATGCAGTATAGAAAGCATTTATCTTCATTAACAAGTCTTTCAAGGCCAAGCATAATAAGAGGAACAAGTATAAGACAGTCAAGCCACATAATGTTCCAGCTATAAGCAGCTACATATCCGGAAAATGCGTAGAATAACCCGAATAAAGCTATACATATATTCTTGTTGGAAAAATGCCTGCTTATATAGTGGGTCATAGAAACGCTTGATAAAGATAACTTAAGGATTATGAGAGTATTCATAATCTCAATCATATATTTCTGTGGGAATAATACAATAATCCAGTTAGCAGGGCTTGCCAGATAGTACGCATATAAAGATGTGAAATTAGTTCCCATACCGATATCCCAGCTATAAGTAAGGCTTTCTGCGTTGCGGATTTTATACCATAGCTCAGAGAAAAATGGAGCGTACTGGTGATACATATCAGAACGCAGATAACAGTTATTGCCGAATGGAAATATTTCCCTTGCAAAATACAAGGCTGTAAATATTATAACTGGAATAAAAAATGCAATTATATATACGATATTTCCACACGGAATATTACCTGTCTGTTCGTCAAATAAACTGAATTTGTGTCGATGTTTAGTCTGTTGGTTCAAATTTGCTTCCCCCTATGGATAATAATGTTTACATTTTACCAAAAACGGTATTTTATGTAAATGATATACGGTAATTATAATGATTATTTGTACAGTAATTTATATAGTAATATTTGAGGTTTTGCTTGTAATATGGATATTAATTAGGTACAATAAAAATGTATGCGAAGGGAACTTTATATCTTATAATAATGTATTATAGATATAAGGAGTATACATGGACTTAATTAAATTATATAAAAAGCGTAGATATATTATTAAAACAGCTGTATTAGTATTAATTATTATAATTGCAGGCATATTTTATATAAACCCAACCAAAGAAGATGGCAGTGTTATAATTAATAAAGATAATATTTCAGATAAGGAAAGTGATAGCAAGAGTATTATCGGTGGAGTTACCAGCGGCGGTGCTGCTGATATTAACAATAGTAATGGTATTAATGGTAACGAAGCAGGCAATGACGGACTGGATGAGAATAACAGTAAGATATATGTATATATATGTGGTGCAGTTGTTAATGCAGGAGTTGTCAGTGGTGGTGCAGGTATGAGACTGTATCAGGCGGTGGAACTTTGCGGAGGTCTTATTGATGAGGCAGACGGCACCAGAGTTAATCTTGCAATGCAGTTAAAGGATGGAGATAAAATATATATCCCATATGCTTACGATGATATAAGCCTGACAGATGAAATGAACAACGGCTGTAATCCTAATGCCACGGGAATATCGGGCAGTAATACAGAGAATTCAGACGGTAATAGCGAAAGTTATGGTAGTAACACAGGGGGAGCAGGCAGTAGTAATCTTATTGATATTAATAAAGCTTCCAAGTCTGAACTTATGCAGTTATCCGGCATAGGTGAGGCGAGGGCATTAGATATAATAAGTTATAGGGAAAAGCATGGTGCTTTTAAAAGGATAGAAGATATAAAGAATGTATCAGGAATAAAAGATGCAGCATTTAACAAGATAAAAGATTATATATGTGTTTGAACAAGGAGTAATTATTAAAGATGGCGGGTAAAGTATTAGTTGTTGATGATGAAAAGATGATTGTTAAAGGAATTAAATTCAGCCTTATACAGGACTACAGTGTGGTTGACTGTGCCTATGATGGTGAAGAAGCACTTGATATGGCGAAGAACAATGATTACGATATAATACTTCTGGATATAATGCTTCCTAAGATGAATGGACTTGAGGTATGCCAGCAGATAAGAGAGTTCTCTAATGTTCCTATAATTATGCTTACGGCCAAGGGCGATGATATGGATAAGATTATGGGACTTGAATATGGTGCGGATGATTATATAACAAAGCCATTTAATATTCTTGAAGTTAAAGCAAGAATGAAAGCAATCTTAAGAAGAAATAATAAGCCTGAGAAAGAACAGGCTAAGAGTAATGTATTAAATATCGGGGATATGAGAATTGACTGTGACAGCAGAAGTCTTTTTATCAGAGGCAAAGAGATTTACCTTACAGCTAAGGAATTTGACCTTTTAGAGTTGCTTGCATTTAATCCTAACAGAGTATATAGCAGAGATGTACTTTTAAAGACAGTGTGGGGAGCGGATTACCCGGGTGATGGACGTACAGTAGATGTTCATATAAGAAGATTAAGAGAGAAGATAGAAGATAATTCAAGTGAACCTAAGTATGTTCATACTAAGTGGGGAGTAGGTTATTATTTTAATGTTTAATATTAATAAAGGAACGCGGGGACAATCGGCTAAATCCAGGATGAATCATAAGAAATTAATAACAGATATATTAAGTTTTTTCTTAAGCACAAGATTCAGACTCGTATTTATAATAGCAGTAATGTCTATTATATCGACAATCTCAGCAGTCAAGGCTGTTAAATATTCATATACGACATCACTTGTTGAAGCAAGGAAAGCATACGTTAATAATGAGGCTGTGCTTATTGCGGCTGAATTTACAAAGTACGGAAGCATTGATGAAGCACATAATGATGGGGTGTATGAAAATCTTATGAATTATTCATCGCTTAATGCAATAAGAATAAGGCTTGTAGATAAGAAATATAACATAAGCGTGGATACATATGCTGTTGACACTGGAAAGACTATGATTAATTCCAAGGTTATAACTGTGTATGACAGTCCTAAGACAATAACTGATTACAGCAAAAAGACCGGCAATATAGAAGCAGCTTCTCCTGTATACAACAGCGAGGGACAGCTTATAGCTGTTCTAGTAGTTAATCTTGATATATCAGATATAAGCCAGATAGCAGGGAATGCTTTTGACAGGATATGGGTTATTGAATTTGTGATAATTACTATTATTCTTGTTGTTTCGATTATTGTGACATATTTTTATTTTAAGCCGTATAAGAAAGCACTTCATATTGTTGAAGAAGTTGATTTTGGATATATAGACAAGAGAATGGACGTTAAAGGTTCTACAGAACTTAGACAGTTTGCAAAGCATTTTAACAGTATTATGGACAAGAACAGTGAACTTGATAATTCAAGGTCTGAGTTCGTGTCAAATGTATCACACGAGTTAAAGACACCTATAACTTCAATTAAGGTTCTTGCCGATTCGCTTAATACGCAGGAAGATGTTCCTGTGGAAGTATATAAGGAATTTATGGTTGATATTGTAAGTGAAATTGACAGGGAGAATAAGATTATTGAGGATCTTTTATGTATGGTAAGGCTTGATAAAGCTTCAGCTACCCTTAATATTTCATCAGTTAATCTTAATGAGCTGTTAGAGCTTGTGTTAAAGCGGTTAAAGCCGCTTGCACAAAAGAAGAATATAGAATTGTTATTTGAGAGTTTCAGACCGGTTGTGGCACAGATTGATGAGGTTAAGATAACACAGGTAATATCTAATCTTGTTGAAAATGCTATCAAATATAATGATATGGACGGCTGGGTGCATGTTTCACTTAATGCAGATCATCAGTTCTTTTTTGTAAGGGTTGAAGATTCTGGAATTGGAATACCTAAAGAGAGCCAGAGCAGGGTTTTTGAGAGATTTTACAGGGTTGACAAGGCAAGGTCAAGGCAGACAGGTGGAACAGGTCTTGGACTTTCTATAGTTAAGAATATTATATTAATGCACCATGGAACAATTAAGCTGTATAGTGAGGAGGGAATGGGAACAACATTTACTTTCAGAATACCGCTTAATTATGTGGAGTCAAATGATGAGGATAAGAATGAGAATTAGACTATTGATTAATAAGCTGGTAGTTACATTATTATGCTGTTGTATGGCTGTAGAGCTGACGGCGTGTTCTTCACAGAACAGGGGCAGGCAGTATACAGTTTATTATACGAACAGTTCAAAGGACAAGCTTATAGAACAGAATTATAATATTGACATTGACACTTCTATAGAAGATACAGCAAGACAGCTTCTTGATAAGATGAATGTTAAGCCTGCTGATAAGAATGAGTATATAATAAAGCCTGATAATGTTACGCTGTTAGATGTTATGCTTGATGGAAAAGCGATTGCACTTAATTATTCATCTTCATATAAGCAGATGAGTACACAGGTTGAACTGTTATTCAGGGCAGCAGTAGTAAAAATGCTTACGCAGATAGATGATGTATTGTATGTACATTTTTATGTTGATGGCAAGGAAGCTTTGTATGAGGACGGTACAGTTATAGGTGCATTAAAAAAGACAGATTTTACGGAATCAGACAGTGCATTTGGAGAAATGGACTGGCGTAATGTACAGTTGTATTATGCAGATTATACAGGTACCAAGCTTGTTAAAGTCAAGGAAATGCTTGCTTATAATAAGAATATGCCAATAGAAAGAATGATTGTGCAGAGGCTTATAAGCGGACCTACAGCCGCAGGAGCATACACGTCACTGCCCAAAGATATCAAACTTCTTGGTGTGTCTGTTGTAGAAAAGGTGTGTTATGTTAATCTTAGTGAGGAATTCCGTGACGAGCTTGTTAATGTGAGCTCATATGTTGAGATATATTCAATAGTTAATTCATTATGTGCCCTTGACAGCATAGAGTCTGTTAAAATATTCATTAACGGAGATTATACGAATACGTTCAGGGACAGTATAAGCCTTGACAGACTGTATAAATTTAATTCAGGTATAGTTGAATAAGCGTTCCAGAAAGGAACAAAAGGTTAGTTATTTGAAAAGACCATTATTAAGTGCGGCTGTAACTCAGCTTATAGCCGCAGTAATATCTACATATTGTTACAGGGAAAAGCTGCATTGGAGTGCAGTGCCTGTAATAGTATTGGTTGGAATTTTGGCATTTGAAGTTTTACGCATATGTGTAAGATTCAATAAGAATTCCTGTCTTTATTATCTTATATTTCTTATATTTCCAGTGACAATAATAAGAACAGGCATAGTAAGTGACAGACTGGGAAAATGTTATGAGAATATAACATTTACAGGCACAATATATAATATGCAGAATAAGGATGGTTATAATGTTTTGTATATTAATAATACGGACATTCATACAGGAATTATTGTATACACAGATGATAATAAATGTAATGCAGGAGACATAGTGCGGGTTACTGGAGATGTTAAGGAATTTGATAAGCCAAGAAATTATGGCAGTTTTGACGCTAATATGTATTATATTTCGCTGGGTTATCCATATAAATGCAATGCAGATAAGGTTGTAGTTACAGAGAGTAACAATAACCGGCTTAGATATATTTTGTATGTAATTAAGCAAAAGATTAAGGGTATATATGCAAAGGTATATAAAGATAAAGCTGGGCTTATGTCATCAATTGTGTTAGGTGATAAATATGAGCTTGATATTAAGACTAAAGAGGAATACCAGAAAAATGGAATTGCACATCTGCTTGCAATAAGCGGTGTTAAGACTCTAAAGTTGGATATCCCCCTAGTGCCTGAACCCCGCATAAACTGGGCATTTGTGCCACTACATATCGCTATAATTTACATTCTAAAACTGTGCTTAGACGAGGAAATTATTCCCCGTTGTCGTTTCCCTTGTTCAAGGGGGTATCTCATAAAATGTATAAATTGGCAAAAGAAGCAATCATTCAGCGTAAGGTTAATCTTATGGCAGAAGTCTAAAAATTGGCAAAAGGAGAAGATGAATATGGCATATAAAAAATATAGAGAAATGAAGGTTTATGAAGCAAGCGGATACCAGTACAAGCGAACACCAAGCATTGTTCTGAAAGGGAAATGGCTGTCGGATCTGGGATTTGACATTGGAGAGCAGATTGAAGTGAAGTGCGAGGATGGACGGTTAGTTATAACAAAAGCGAATGAAATTTGGATGACAGAATAACCTCAGATCATACATTATGGGTAGAAAAATTAAATGATCTTTGTTATAATAAAATAAGCTATGCCATTTAAAATGAAGTGGAGCCATTCAAATGGCTCTCTTCTTAGTCTTGAAGTAATATAAATACAAAAATTTGTTGAGGTGAAGTAATAATGGACAGATTAACAAAAGAACAGAGGCATAAAAACATGTCCAAAATTAAAAGTAAAGACACCTCGATAGAAATGCGTTTAAGAAAGGCACTTTGGAAAGAGGGAATTCATTATAGAAAAAACTATACTGATTTGCCGGGAAAGCCGGATATTGTGCTTACAAAATATAAAATTGCGATTTTTTGTGATAGCGAGTTTTTTCATGGAAAGGATTGGGAAGTTTTGAAACCAACTCTGGAAAGGGGAAATAATCCGCAGTTTTGGATAAAAAAAATTGGGCGTAACATTGAAAGAGATGATGAAATTAATAAAGAACTTAATTTTATGGGATGGACAGTAATCAGGTTCTGGGGAAAAGATATAATAAAAAACACGGAAACCTGTGTACAAGTTGTGAAGGAAGCTATCTTTGATAGTATATTGCAGGAGGTTGAAGATGAGTGAAAGTGGTACAGTAGTATTGATAAAATACCTGACAGAGCATGTGGGGGAGGAAATACCGTTACAGACTTTAAATGAAATCTGTGGATCAGCCGGATTGCATCATTGGGATAGAGTCATAAGAAATTTAAAGCAACAGCAGGGATATGATATATCTAATAAAAGGGGAGAATGGTATAAGTTAAATTCTTTAGAACGAAAGAATGTTAAAGGAAAAAGAGGGTACATAAATAAAAAATTAAGATTCTTAGTGTTGGAAAGGGACAATTATACATGCCAAGCATGCGGACTTACACCAGCGGATGGGGTAAAACTGGTAATGGATCATGTTGTTCCTGTTGATTGGGGTGGAACAACAGACTTTGATAATTTACAAGCATTATGTACAGATTGTAACGAAGGAAAAAAGGCATGGATTAATGCAGAAGATGCTGCAACTATGCGTGAGGTTTGTATGCAAACTAACACAGCAGATCGTTTAAGGGTATATTTCGAACATCATCCTAATGAGGAGATTGATGTCGACAAATTAGCTGTAGTTGCAAAGACAAGAGAGTGGACACGACAATTAAGATTTATAAGGGCTAATTGTAATATGAATATTCAGCCGCTGAGAAAAAATAAGAAAGAAAATCGTAAGAAAGATGCATACATTTATTTGAAGGAGGATTAATATGGCAAGTGCAAAACAAAAATTAAAAGATTATTTTATTCAACATGTTGGAAAGGATATAGACAGGGAAACTTTGCGAGAAGTTGCAGGAAATATACAGGATTGGCAGCGTGCACTAAGAACATTACGACAGGAAACGGGACTTGATATTGTAGCGACAAAGAACGGATACATTTTGACTTCTTTAGAGCCAAAATATGAACCACAAATAAGAAAGAATATTGATAATAAATTAAAATATGCTGTGTTACAGAGAGATAACAGTACATGTCAGAGATGTGGGGCTAACATTCATAACACACCTAATGTGAAATTGGTAATTGATCATAAAATCCCAGTTGAGTTGGGCGGCAGTACAACTATTGATAATCTGTGGACATTGTGTAGTGACTGCAATGGAGGAAAGCAAGCATTTTTTACAGATGAAAATACTGAGAGAATGAAAGAAATTATGCAGATGGGAAGTGCTGCTGCAAGGTTGCAGGCCTATTTTGAGATGAACCCTAATAAGGTAATTGAACCAACCAAACTGCAGACGGTAGCAAATGTCCGTGATTGGGAAAGAACATTAAGAATGGTAAGACAGAAAACTGGAATGGATATTCAATGGGTTAGACCAAATGATGAATATGCAATGGGCGGATATATTTATAAAAAAAGTGAGTGATAAGTGAATTATTGACTTGCTATATCAAGGATGCAACGGTATAATCTGTTGCAATACAAAGAGGAAAGGCTGGAATTATTAAATGGAAACCAATAAAACAACATATAAAAGTATTGATTTATTTGCAGGAATTGGAGGCATACGATTAGGTTTCGAGAGAGCTTTTGGTGATAAAATCGATACTGTATATGTTTCGGAATGGGATGAATATGCCCAAAAAACATACAAAGAAAACTTTAAAGATAATTTTGATATAGCTGGTGATATAACCCAAGTTGATGAAAAAGATATTCCAGATTTTGATATATGTCTAGCAGGATTTCCGTGTCAGGCATTTTCAATGGCAGGAAAAAGGATGGGATTTGATGACGATTATAAGGGAATGTGTAGAGGCACCTTGTTTCAGGATGTTGTTAGAATCTGCGAATATCATAAGCCCAAGGTTATTTTTTGTGAGAATGTAAAAGGTTTGACCAATCATGACAAAGGAAGAACATTTAAAATAATAAAAAATGCATTTGAGCAAATTGGATATACGGTATATAGCAAAGTGCTTAATAGCAAAGATTTTGGAGTACCACAAAATAGGGAACGAATTTATATTGTGGCATTCAGAAAAGATATAGAGTCTACAGGTTTTAAGTTTCCAGATGGAAATGAATCAGATACATGCATTCAAGACATTATGGAAAAAGAACCAGTCAGTGTTAAATATTATCTTTCGACAGTATATATAGACACACTGGTAAAGCACAAGGCCAGACATGAAGCAAAAGGTAATGGATTCGGATACGAAATACGAGATTTAAAGGGACAGGCGGGGGCCATCGTCTGTGGAGGAATGGGAAGAGAAAGAAATTTAATAGTAGATACGCGCTTAAAGGATTTCACACCAGTGACACACATCAAAGGTGAAGTTAATCGTGATGGTATAAGACGGATGACACCTCGTGAGTGGGCAAGATTGCAAGGGTTTCCAGACACATATAAGCTGAGTCTGGCAGATACGCATTTATATAAACAATTTGGGAATAGTGTTACTGTAAATGTTATAGAAGCCATAGCAAACGAGATTAAAAAAGTATTGGATCAAGCATAAAATCGGAATTTGTATATATAAAAATATAATTTCTGTGCACAAGTATTGCAAGAATGGGGTAATTATGACATGAAAATTGGAAGGAATGATCAATGCCCATGTGGCAGTGGAAAAAAGTATAAAAATTGTTGTCTAAAGAAAATATCAATGAATACCAATGATTTGATAAGGAAAATGGTTTCTGACTTTGGTGATACAGGGGCGTTGGCAGACATTCTTTGCAATTTAAATAGTTATATGCATAAAAAACAATGGTGGGGTGCTTGCCATGCAAGCTGTGCAGCTTTATATGTGGCTTTATGTGAGGCTGGATATCAACCTAAATTATGTATCGGAGAGATGCTTGGAGAGGGACTTTATTTTGATCATTCATGGATTGAATTAAATGGTTATATTTTTGACCTTGCAATTAGCATGACTTTAATGGGCGGAGCGGCAGCGTCAGAACCTATCGTGTTTGGAAAGAATATTCGAACAGGCGAAAACCCTAAAATCAAATACGGAGTTCCGGGAAGAGGTATAGAGGGAGAATCGTTAATAGTTAAGGCTATGCCGTTTGTTGAATTTATGGACATGTTTCCAGATGAACTTGATGGATTATGGGGTGTTGTCAGAGAGATTTTAGGTAAGAATATTGATATACCAGCTCTTCGTAAAAAATATGAACATGTAAATCGAGTTGTTGTAAGAAATGAAGATTAATAGAGAAAAATATAGCACAAGGAGAAAACGTGGCACAGATTAAAATATTTCAATCAGAAACATATCCATCAGAAATCCAAAAGGTACGAGAGTGCATTTTGGATTTTTCTGAAAGTACAAAGAAAGAATTGATAGAAACGGAATATTTGAATGATTATGCATCATCAAAACTGTGGGATGCTAATTCGGATTTTGGAAGAGTCCATAATAAATTAATGACCGTGTTAGAAAATCATAGTATAATCGCTTACCATAATACAAGACTTGCAGATCCATCCAAAATTATGTGTAATGGCTTAATTTTTTCGGATGAAAGGTATATAGATTCCTTGAGAGAAGATATGCAACAACAAAATGTACAACAGGAAATGATAGGTGATATAATTTCAAGGGTGATAAAGGAACGTGACCGCTGGGAGCACAATGGCGTAAATCGCAGAAAAAATGAAATCTGCTTCATATTCGATTTGGATTACTATAAAGATTATGATAAATTTTTAGCTACATATGGTGGTGAATTTCTGGAATTTGCGTTGGAAAGCATAAAGCATAATGGAAACTTGAAAAAATACAGGGAAATCATAAAACTTGGAAAGCCTTATGTTGTTGAATTTACAATTCCGTTTTCAAAAATAGATAGATTTCAAAAACAAGATATTGCACGCTATATGCTAGAAGAATGGATTCATTTGGATATAAGGAAAGATGAAGTGGCACATCAGTATGATGGAAGAATTGAATTTGAAATTCCAGCAGAAAATATTATTAAGTTGCATGATGTAGAAGATTATTTTCCAGATATGGATAAATGGCTATTTGATGAAACTTAATATAGCAACCAAGCATTACCTATATATGCAGGTATAGAAATGCAACTTGACAAAACGAACAAGTGTTCTTATAATAAAATCATCGCTACGTTAGGATACATATCGCAGAGTAACACTATCAGGTTGGTTCACTTTCCCTTGACTGACCACAGTATTAGGAGGCGATGGTTACATGACATTTGAAATCGGTTCGACAGCTTATATTGTCGAGAGCAACCGGATCGTCCGTGAAGTGACTATAGTTAAGCGGAACGGAGATTTTTATATAATCCGGTTTGGCACAAGAGGCGGCATCCAAGTGAGAAGCAACAGGCTTTTTGCAAGCTATGAAGATGCGGATTCTTTCATACATAAAAAGACAGAAAAAAGGACGGGATTATCGTTCTCCATATGACTACATACGCTAAAGTGAACGGAAGGGGATAATTTTGCAAAAAAAATATGATTGACAATCCCCTTCAAATTTTATATACTTTAGTTAGCAAGTTAGCGAACAAGCAAGCGTGCTAATAAATGAACACCGATATAAAAAGTGAAAATGCGAAAAAGTTAAAAAGTGAAAAACAAAGCGAAAACGAAAAGAAAAGTGAAAACAGAGAAAAGGTGAAAATTATGATGTATGCGAATTTTGGAGAATTTATAAGCAAGAAGAGAGTTGAAAAGAAAATCACACTGAGGAAAATGGCTGATATGTTAGGCGTATCCGCACCGTTTTTAACTGATGTAGAAAAAGACAGACGCAACCCCTTCGATATGGAAAAACTTACACAACTCGCACAGATACTGAATTTGTCAAAAGAAGAAAACGCACAGATGCTTGACCTTGCTGGAAAGAAGAGAAATGCCGTAGCACCAGACCTTCCAGAGTATATTATGGAACGGGACTATGTCAGTGCAGCTTTGAGGACGGCAAGGGACTTGGATGCAGGAGAAGAAGAATGGAACCAGTTTGTCGAGGAACTGAGAAAGCGAAAGGGGTAAGAACCTATATATGTATAGACCTGAAATTAAAAGAAAGAGATCTGGGGCACCAGTGTTAAGCAGAAAAGAGATTGATGTTATCGGACAGAATATTGTCGGGGATTTTATGCCGGAAGCATTAAAATCTCCACAGGAAATAGATATCGATTTGTTGGCACAGGATTATCTGGGAATGGATCAGGACTTTCAGTACCTGTCGCACTGCGGTGTTTATCTTGGTATGACGGTGTTCAATGACACGGACAAAGTACCCGTGTATGATCCGCAGAATAATTGTGCAGACTATATCAGTGCAAAAGCACATACCGTGATAATCGATAAGACGCTCTTGGAAGAAAATCAGGAACACAGATATCGTTTTACGATGGGACACGAGGCAGGACATGAGTTTTTACATAAAGAATATTTTGCCTATGATCCTGACCAGATAACGCTGTTTGACCTGATGGGAGAAACTCCGGCACCAATGGTTCAGTGCCGTGTGGACACAAAGAAGATGGACTGCCGGACATCAAAAAGCTGGACAGACAGGGATTGGATGGAATGGCAGGCAAATGCATTATCATCTGCAGTTCTGATGCCTGTTTCAATGGTACGGATGGTAGCTGAAAAATTTAGACGGCCCGGACTGCAGCAGATTTTTTGTCATTATGCACTGGCTGAAGAAGTGGCTTCCATATTTAATGTTTCATTTGAAGCAGCAGGATACCGATTGAAACAGCTTGGATATATTCCACAGGAAACACAACTGAGTACAGATATCCTTAACATGATTTCTTTTGATTTGGCTTGTAATTACTAGCAGAAGGTTGAAGTATGCGGATTACAGAATGATCCGCATATTTTTTTACCCTAAGTGTTAGCAAGTTAGCGAACAAATGAACACAAAAGAAAATATGAATATTATGTTGATTCATGGAATATATTACAGGGTTAATCAGTATAACAATAATATAGGTTTCAGAATAAGATATGAAGAAATTTAAAAAATATGAATACTTTTTGTTATAACTTTTCGACACGGCGCATATGATAAAAAGAAAAATGTCAGATTATGGAAAGAAGGTGAGAACACATGGCAAATGGAGTGATACATAGATGCACCAAGGAGTGCCCATACAACAAAAAATGCTTTGTATGCAAAACAGAGACGGAAGTATCAGGGAATGTTGTGGTGCTTCATAAGTGTGCAGTTACGAAAGAGGATATTCCGATTCAGATAGGAAAAGCAGAAAATGCCTGTGTTTTATGATGGGCAGAACAGTAAACTTAATAATCGGACTAGCTTGTAAAGACAGCCACTAGGATGTGCTGATATTACAGTAGCCTACGAAACAGGGATGTTAGTAGAATGCTGTAAAAATCAGGGATTCTAGTGGCTTTCTTAAAGTCAGCCATTTTTAGCCAACAGCCTGTTTGCGTGACAGACTGTTGGCTTTTTTGTTTCAAAAAAATGAAAAGCTGACGGATTAGGTTAATTACACAGATAATTTTCTCCATTGCAGTGAACAAAGAATTAAAGATTTTCAGGAACAGAAGGGAGAACAAGTATATAGATGCCTGACTACGATACGCATTTGGATAGTATTGATGTTCTTCTGATCGATGAGATTCAGTTTAGCATCGGAGATAAAAATACCTAACCTTATATATTCTCCGTTTGAAAAATTCAAAACACGATTTTTTTCAAAATAAAAAAGCGAATAAAGAGAAGAAGGTAATAGGAAAAAATTTT
>ERZ773239.89-NODE-89-length-105927-cov-6.240762_pt1 | contig 105927 bp, 92 predicted proteins | sample MGYA00580521_ERZ773239 | MGnify/ENA primary metagenome ERZ773239 (study PRJEB29015, sample SAMEA2737801) | human gut metagenome | biome: human gut; feature: human-associated habitat; material: faeces | place: China | collected 2012 ... | reverse complement strand
TTTTTCAGCCAAGCACAAAACAGACCGACAATATCATCTTCAAAATATTCTTCATCAGTAATAGGAATGCAGTTATCCTCATCAGGAATAAACGTGTCATATTTGCTGTTATCCCATTCTCCACCTGCATAAGCAAGTCCATCTTCATCAAGAGAATAACGACCAAACATACAGCCAACTGCATAAGAAATCAAACTCTTAATATCTCTCTGTAAATCAGCCTGACGAACCGTAACATTTTTATCTTCTACTTCCGGTGTCAATTCGTTCTGTAATCCATAAATATCAATAAAAATACGATTAAGTTCTTCTTCATTTTCTTTAAGCTGATTAAAACGTTCAGCACATTCTTTTGACCACATTTCAAAAGCCGTTGACATTTTATTAGTAGAATAAGAAACTAGCGGATGCTTCTTAAAATCCCAAGATGTTTCAAATGAATCCCACTCTGCTTTTGATATCTCTACTGTTTCCATTACTTTTTTGCAAACTTTATCTTCTATCTCAGACTTGACAATTGGAAGTTTTGCAATATCTCCCTGATTATAATTTAATCCTTCATTGAACAAGCCTAAGTAAGCTTGACTTAGTTTTGAGTTCAAAAAGCCTATAAGATATAATAATTGATTATGTTCCGCATATATAGCCATGCCTGCGTTTGAAAAAAGGAAACCCTCTGAAAAATACCTTACCGAAAAAGACGAACTCGAAATAGCTGACCAAGTTCCACCTTCGCGATAATAATATTGTTGATTTTGCGGACGAGAACGTTGCTTTCCCTTGTCATCTACAAATCCTTTTACTTCAGCACCATCATTCAACCAATTAACTACATCATCATTGTTTCCATACCATTTTCTATATGCTCCACCATTACAATATGGAAACCATTTTCCAATCCTCTGTGGGTCTGATATTTTTGCAGACAAATTTAAATTCGTCAAAGAACACTCATACCATTTTCTAACAAATCGGTTTACATCACCTGTTATCAATCCTTGCCGTGGATTTGCTATTTCTGTTAATAATTTACTATTTTGAAAAACTTCCGTTATTGCTTCTGTTGCCCAATAAGCCAATGGACTTCCTGGTATTCTTCTAAAATCATTTTGCTCAGCTTCATAAAAGTACCCGCAATTTTTATTTTCAATTGCTTCAAGAACTTTTTGCTTCTGAACTTCCATTCCACCTTTAAAATCAGACAGTCTGAAGCACAATGCTTTCTCTGTTGCTCTGCCATTCTTTAAAACAAACGAGCAAATTGGCACCGTTGCTTCTTCAAAGGCAGAGTATTCCATCTGCACTAAAGTAGTAATCGCCTTTGTATCAATAATATATTTTCTAAGAGCCTCATACGTCTTTATAAACATCCAAACAAACGGTGTCATAAAAGCAGAGTATCCATCTATTTTGCAGTAATCAAAGTTGCGGTAAATAAATACGCTAAACAAGTCGCCGGAATATGCCTTATAATTATCAACAACAAATTTCTTTAACTGTCCTTCCAGCTTATTCATATATGGTGGATTGGTACAAACAACTGCATACTTATTACTCATAATTTCAGCCTGTTTTGCAAGCTGTACCATCTGTGGAAGTGTATCATTCAGCCAAGCTGTTGAAAAAAGGTCTATCTGTCCTGCACTACTCTCGACATTGTTTAAATATTCTACAAATTCCTTGTAATCTTTCTTTGCAATCGTCTGTAACGTTCCGATTTCCTGTGCGTCTTTATATGTTTCTACTAAATATTCGCCAATTTTGTTCTGTTCATTATCCGTTGTTAAACCATTACAAGTAAATTTATCAATAGAATTACTTTCCTCAACAACTGCAAGGTTATTGGACATACCTTTTGTCAATGCACGACGATTATAACTGCGAGCTTTCATCATTACTGCAAAATATGCCAACTGATATGCTCTCTGGTCAATATCCAGTCCATGGATATTATGCTCTACAATCTCAAAAGCAGCTTCTCTTTTATCATATCCTGCACTTTCGTAGATATCCATCAGCACATCGAACATAGCGATCAGGATATGTCCACTTCCCATACATGGATCTATACAGGTAATTTCGGTCGGTTTCAGATCTCTGTATGTGGTACGAATTTCTGCCAGTTTTACATTGACCTCTTCTTCCTGCTCTGCTTCTGGAAGATAATATTTCCATCCGAATCTTTCAGCAGTTGCTTTTTCATCTGTATTTGGATCTACTGCCCGCAAATGTTCAATCCAGATTCTTCCCACAGAATTTTCTACCATATAACGAACAATCCAGTCCGGTGTAAAGAGCTGGGTTGCTGCCGGAATTCTCTCTTTCGTGATCTTTACATTCTTTTTCAGTTTTGCGAAGGTATCATCTTTCAATTCTGTATTGTAATACTGATACAGCCATCCGATAATCTCCACCTGTCCGGTTGGGTTGCCTTCTTCATCCAGTGTAGATACATTAAAGTCAGCTTCTGGAATACCTGTCTCCGGATTAACCAGCATATAGATGACGTCATCTTTATTGGTATAGGAAATACCAAACAACAATTCCATATAATCGGAATCTGCCTCAAAAAGTCCTGGGAGGATATCATGCAGCTGATGACACTGTTTCAGGAATAATTTACCGAACATTTTATCCGTATCTTCTGATGTACCGCTCATTTTCCAGTTGATAATCTCTTCTTTTTCCTGTGCTGTCAGATCTAAATCCACATCCGGTGCCTGTGTCACAAGATCCGGCTCCATCTTTCCTTCTTTTTCGGAAGAAAGTACACGAACTCTGTTTGGAAGATAGTCGTTCACTTCCATAAAACGGATTGCACAGATTCTATTGAACCAGGTATAAGCTACTTCTTCTACAACAGCCTCAAATCTGCGGGATTCAATCTGGGATACCAGTCGTCTTCGCTGCTCACACTGTCTTCTATTCAGTGTTACTTCTGTTCCTGCAACTGTCTGGTATACTTCAAAATCTGCTCCCTTAGTAATCGGTTCACTGCATGATTTTTCTGTAATTCCAAGCATACCTGCTTTATCTGTAACAGAAGCAATCAGTTTTTTTCTTGCTTCTATGGCAAATTTCTTTATCGCATTCTTGTTCATGTATCTATCTTTTCCTCTCTCTAATAGTTCCTAGATCTAGTTCCATATATGATATAATAGTTCCATTGGAGTTCTTATGGAACTATTAGGATCTATTCCGTAGTCTTTATGGAACTATTAGTATCCATTGTGTTATCTTCTTTCATATTTGGTTGACGGTCCACTTCCAATTCTCTGGAGCATCCCATTCTTTGTCATTTTTTCAAGAAGTTTCCTTGCTCCTGCCTTTGTTTGATAACCACATATTTTTGTCACAATTTGTGTTGTAATACTACCATTTACATCTAGATAATTTATGATTTTTTGTTCTTTTTCATTTCTTGCAAGAGACAAATCGCTTGAATTGTATTCATTTTCCATTTTCAGATCTGCCGCCCCTGGAATATACACTACCTGTCCCACTTCAAGCTGTAACGTTACCCGTTCTGCTCTCAAAGAAATATCATATATTGGTTTTTTCCAGTTCTGTTCTTCCCACGCAGTCATAATCTTATCCACACCACTACCGGCACGTTCGCCCACATTAACAAATCCAAATATTTTCAGCAAATTCGGATTTCTGGGATCGCTATTTCCGCCTGCATAAAATTCTTCTTTTGTAATACGGATCGTTCCTGGATTGGAAATCGTAATCTTTTTCCCATGCTTTACGATAACGATTCCACGTTTTCCATAATAATTCGCATGAACCAGGGCATTTGCGACCGCTTCACCCAGTGCATCATGTACATCCACACGATCCACACGTACTCCATCTCTTCGATTGACAAATGGCACTGCGATATCATCATCAATTCGATTGGTTACTTTATAAAAGAAATCAAACAAATTTCCACTCCAGTCACCTTCATTTGAATGTGTCCGATACAGCCATCGTACATTTCTATCATCACACTCTTCTCTATAATCCAGAAAATAATCCGGAAACACATCCGTAATTCGATCGGCATCTCCAAACATAAGTAATCCGGCAACTGTAGGAGATACAGATCCTTCTTTATTCTTTGCCGCTGCTTTTAATTTCATCAGAAATTCATCCTTCATCAGTTTGTTCCATGGATGTCCCTCATGCAGTTGCTCAAAAATAATTCGATATCCTTTGATTGTATCCGCATTTAATGCATCCAATCCCATATTTTCCAAAATTTCTGAATCTACGGAAATATCTCTCTGATCTGCAAACATAGCTCTGACAGCTGCCTCCGTACACAAGAAATCACCTTCATAATCTCGTCTATAAGTTCCTCGCATAGGATCCATTCCAATGTACACAGGTTTATCATGTCGATCAGCGGCTGGCACATCTATTTCCATGAGTTTTTTTCCATCACACTCGACAATTTTCACATGGTGATTTAGAAGGATATTTTTTGATATTTTATTTCGGTCGTTCAAAACACTCCAAAAGTTTTTCTGGTATTTTGCAATTTGTCTGTCGGTTAATCCATTTACTGTAAAAGAATCTCTGTGTTCCCTTACACCAAGAAGAATAGTTCCACCATCTGTATTTGCAAATGCGGAATAGGTCTCCCATATACTCTCCGGAAGACCGCCTTCTGCCAGTTTACATTCACGCTCATGGTTTTCATCTAATTGTAATGTATCCAAAAAATCCTTCTTCACATGAATAACCTCCATCCTTTTATGCTAACTCAATGTGATAATGGTGTTTTCTTCCAATTCTTGCAATAATTTTCGCTTCATCTCCGCCAGGAACTTGTCAATATCCTGCTCATTTTCAATAGAATAAGTTCTTGCACCAGCTACGTTACTGATAGATACGTTTTTCCGCTTTTTCGGTTTTGGCTGCACTGGCGGTGTTACCGGCTTCGGTGGTTCTGTATGACCGCCACCTGTCGGTGGTGTCACCGGAGTTACAGGCGGTACTGGTTTTGGACGATGTGCCTCTTCATATTCTGTGATTTCATCCATGCAGCGAAGCTTTAATGTGTCACTTTCCAGTCTGATATTCTTCACTGCTGCAATCTCATGGGATGTATCCAGTTTCTGTTTTAATTCTGCAAAGGCATTTACGAACTTATCCCTGAATACGGATGCAAATTCTTTTTCATCCAACGTATGTAATACTTTTTCCAGATCATCATCCACAATCGGACGCATCTCTTCTGCTTCTTTTTCAAGCAAAGCACCATACTGCTGTACAAACTTCATAGACATATCCGGCAGTTTCTGGATCTGGCTAAATGGATTTTTCGCTGTCACAATAGCTTCCATCTGGGCAACATTATCCATGATTTCCTGTTCACGGACATAGGTCTTACTGTTTTCAAACATCTGAATCTGTTCCAGTGCTTTTTCAAAAATCTTTTTCTGACCGCCTTTAAAGAAATCAAATACCGGTGCAGTATCATCTGCATCGTCTAACAGATCATCTCGCTTCTTATCCACTGTTTTAAAGAACTCTACCGGCTCTTTGATTGCCAGAAGTTCTTCCAGATTTTTCTTCGCCTGTTCCATTAAGGATTTGCATGGCAGCTTAGGATTTACACGATATTCGATCATGATTTCAGCAAATGTTTCCAGCTTATCCTGTGCTTTATTCTTAAAGTTTCTCATAATAGTATCGTCATCATCACTGGATACGGAGAATCCAAAATAATCTTTCAATACTTCTTTTACGGAACGGATCTGTCCGTCTGTTGCTCTTTCCCTGATGTCAATCAGCAGTTTCTCGACAAATTCACGTTTTGTCAGGTAACGTACCAGTTCATCTTTTGTATTGGACAACATAGATAAACTCTGGCTGTTATAGGTAAGGGATACTCTTCCCATCTTAAAGAGCATAGCAACCAGCCACTGCACATCTTTCGGATCAAAGCCATACGGAGCTGCCCCGAATTTATCCTGCAGAGATTTCAGAGATGTTTTCATATGTCTTGCATTGTTAAGACCGATGACCTGAATCACTTCTTCCAGTGCTAATTTATTCGGTGTTGTATCACTGGTTCCAAGGAACGAAAGCTGTCCATCGTTGCCATTGAATACTGCAGCAATATCAGAGAGTTCTGGAGCTGTCTCCATATAGGTCAGCTTGTTATACTGCATAGCTACTAACTTGCCAAGTGCTTCATTGATACGGCTTGCCGGCTCTTTGGCTGAGATATTTGCTTTATCTCCGTTCACATAGATATCTGCATGTTTCAATGCATCCTCAATAAAGATACGGATACGGTCTTTCTTTTCAATACGTTCATCTTCTTTTGCACGACGGATGCTGTCAAAACTTCCTCTTGCGCCAGAAGTATTTTTATTCAAAAACTTATAGATTTTAATAGAATCGGTAATCTCATCCAGGAAGGTACTATCGTTCGGTAATTTTACAATCACACTATGTTCCTGTGCGGAAAGCATACGCAGGGCAGAGTCCGGATAATCTTCCCCATATGGTGTGATGATGGATACTCCGATATCATTTGACTGATTCCCCTTGAAGTACCGATCATCTACCTTCTGATTAAATGAGAATAAATACCGGCTGCTGTAACGATATTTCTTGTCTGTAAAGATTTCTTCGAAGATTACGGTAGATGCCTCTCCGATAATCTCACCCATTTCTACTGATTCGTTGTTGATGGCATTATTAATTTCCTGCTCTTCATTGGTCAGAAAGATATAGATTTCTCCATTCTTTTGTACCAGTGTCTCTCGGATCAGTTTCTTTAAGGATTCTTCGATTTTTCCACGGATTTCAATACGGTCATCATCAATATTGGAGATCATCAGCGTAGTAAGATTATCTACATTTGCTTTGATCTCTTTGACATATTTAATCATAAACAGGACTTTCAGCAGTTCCACATCGAACTCGTCCAGTCTGCTATTGTCCTCTGCATCCGTAATGACCTGGCTGTGCTGATGGTCAATGAATTTATGCAGCGGATCATAGAAATAGCTGAACGGTACCAGTACACCTTCCTGGCTGTCCTTTAATCGAATCGCAGACTCCTGGAACAGTGCTAACATAGAACGGGACTGATCGGATAAGTGCTTTCCGCTGGCTCCATGAGTACGCACCGCTGTCAGTACCTGTCCAAGCAAGTTGAACTGGTATGGAATAAACGGATAACAGTCTGCAAAATCCGTCTTGTCTGTATATAATTTCTTATCTGCTGTATCTGCTGTAAATGTGATCAAATTCTTGATAATGGATTCTTTCTGCTCATATAACAGCTTCAATGCAGACTCTGCAATCTCATTTTTCTCCAAGATACGTTTCCGGATAACTTCATCTACATTGGATGCAGACAAGGATAATCTGGTATCAAAACGCCCCTGAATCTTGGAGAAGTCATTGCCTTTTGTCTTTGTGATAGAATCAATATCTTCCTGGCTGGTAACGATCACCCATGCTTTTCCTCTGCAAGCAGTTCCCAGATCTTCCACGATGGTCTGTAAGTTCAGCATTAACTGAGTATCATCGGCAATGTACTGTCCGATTTCATCCACGAGGAAAATGACATGATGGTTCGGACCTTTTTTCTCACAGTATTCTTTCACCAGAGATACAAATTTCTCAATACTGAGGTCGTAGCTTCCTTTGGCATTCTTACACCAGTTGCGGGCAGCTTCTTCACTCATGAAATCCATAGCCACAATGGTTTTGACAATCTTATCCTGAATAACCGCAAAGGCCTGTCTCTTTTTCTCCCATGGGGCTCCGGCAATCTCCTGGAACCTTTCCTTGAATTCTTCAAATTTGCCTTCGTTATCCAGCTGGCGTTCAAATTCTGCAAGATATGGAATAGATCCACAGTATCCCTGCATCTCATTGAATACCTTCATGAAAACTTCCACGATAGCTTCTTTCCCTGATCCAACCTTTGCAGATCCTTTAGAATCAATATTAAAGAGCATGACATCAGAAGAAATGGTTCCGGAATTGGTCATCTTGGCAATCAGCATCGGATCATCGATTTTCTTTCCGTCTGTAAAGTACTCGATGGCTCTCTTTCCTTCTACCACACTGTTTTTTAACAGATAAGAAAGAATCTTTAAGAAGTGAGATTTACCACTTCCAAAGAAACCAGAGATCCAGACACCCATCTTGTCCGTATTGTTATTGATCCCTTTTTCATAGTTATCGAAAAAATCACGAAAATGCTTCAAAAGCTCTTTCGTCACAACATATTCGTCCAATTCCTGATAGACATTTTCCTCATCAGACTGACCAACCTTGATAACGCCTTTAATGTCACGGTCAATCTTCTTCTCAAACATATCTTTAATCTGCATACACTTTATCCTCCGTACTTACACCAATCTAAAAGCTCTGTAGTAATTATGTGAATCCATAGTGCCGAATAATTTCAAATCCTGGCCGCTGTATTCTCCCGGATAAAACATTACGACCGGCACACTGTCCAGTACCTGATGTAAGTTGTTCAAAATATTATGGCTGGCAATGATCGGATGGCACTTTCCAACTCCTGTCAGGAAAATCACGCTGTCTGTCAGATCTTCCTGCAAAATCTTTGAAATAATCAGGTTCAGTTCATTCGTTTCATCCAGTCCTAATGTCTCTACCAGACTGTCTGCCATATCAAAAAAGCCATTGTCTTTTTCCAGATCAAAGAAGGCTTCCAGATATCCTTCTTCCTCCAATACCTGAATCATCGTGTGAAACAGGTCAAATTCTATAATTTTAAAGTTTTTATTGCCATTATTGATTCTGTCTTTTAAGTATGCGATATGATTTCGTACTTCCAACTCTGCTCTCGGATCGTAATCAAACACATAATATCCGACTTCATTTCCAAGTCCTTTATTTTCACGGAAAGACTTTTCAGAGATCTTATCCTCAATCCGGTTCAGTCGTTCTTCCAAACTTAATCTTGCCATCCTTAGACTCCCTTCACTGCCTTCAAGTATTCGCCAAGCCCATTTGCATTCAGTAATTCTTCTGTCCGGTAATCAATATGAATTGGCTTGATTGTTCTTGGTTTTGCACTGCTTTCCAGTAATCCTGCCTCAAACATCATTCTGGTAAAACACTGTTTTAACTTCCGTACTGCAGTATCCGTCCAGCCGGCAACCACATCTCTCTGCATTGCCTTATCTGCAAAAAAGACATTCAGATCCCTGTCTGTGATCTCTTTTTCACCTAATCGAATCTTCTCGGCGTATACTTCATGTAAAAATTCAAAAAATAATCTGCTGTCCATCAAAATTGCAATCAGATTCAGAATCTTTGCGGTTTCTACATCACAAGTGATAAATGCCTGTAATACTGCTTCTGGTAAGGCTGATACCCTTCGGTACGTTCCATTTAACACCTCATAGGCTCGATATTCTGCTTTCACCTGATAGATATTTTCCTCCCAGGCAATCTTCCGGATGTCTGTTTTACTATATCCATCCAGAATATAACTTGCCGTCTTTCTGGATTCCTGCAGCCAGAATAGTTTTGATGTCAGTCCTGCACTATATTCCACTATTGTTCACCATCTTTCCTGTCCTTTTCATAATGAACAATGTCGCCAAAGTCACAGCCCAGTTCCGCACAGATTTTCTCAAGAACTTTCATGGATACTAACTCCCCATTTGTCATCTTAGCCACTGTACTGCTGCTTATTTGTACTCGATTCATTAAATCCATCTTCTTCATATTCTTATCTATCAATAGCTTCCATAATCCATTGTATGATACTGCCATTTAATCTACCTCTCCACATTCATCAATCTGCATTTTCATTGGTGTTTTGTTTGAGAAAATTTTCTTTTCGTTCTTTTATTCCCAGTCTCTTTTATTGTATCATACAACATTTCATTCTTCAATGTACACTATAAATATTTCATTCGACTTTTCGAAGATAGACTTTAAAAAATCTAATCTATTTTAATTTTCTGTTATATTCATCTGCATCTCCATTTCGACCTTTTCAAAAAGCTTTTCTAATCTGCTTTTCTTGGATATCTTCCTTACAATTCCAGAATCATGTGATTTTATATAGCTTATAACATTGTAAAAATTTTCTGACGGCAATTTCTGTTTATGATATCCCTCCGTGCACTTCAACTTCTGCTTTTTACTATATACCGAATTGTTCATCCTATAATTCTCATGAAACAATTTTGTCACTCTGTCACCATCTAAATAAATAATCCATCCTGCAATGGATGTTCGAACAAACACAACATGGTCAGTAATACTATAGACCACTCGAAAATGCTGACAGATTGCCTCAATATTTTCATCTGTCAATGGAAGGCTTTTTAGTCTATTCTTTCTTCGTCCGCATGATTTCTGTTTTCTTTTAAGTTCAATATTCAAACGCTTCCAAGTCTGATTATCTCCGCATACCTTACATGGTACAAAACCTTGAAAAACAACTGTTTTTGGTTTTAACACCATTTTCCCCTGCTGCATTCTTCGTATATACTGACACTCCTCTGTATGAAGCTTTCCAGTCTCTAAGTTGGCTATGCAATACTCCTCATCTGTCATCTCACCATATTGCCGATACATACTTCTGAATAACCGATACAAATAAGCTGCATCATGTTTGGCATAATGCAAATAATTCGGCTCATATTCTACTCCGACACAATTCAAAGCTTTTTCAAAACTGATTTTTCCATTCATGCGTCCCGTGATAACACCAATGACATCCTGCAAAATAACAACCTGATGGCTTTTGACTGTCATTTTATATTTCTTCATATCATGTCTCAATAAGTCATAAGTATCTCTGGTCCATACAACAATACAAGGGTAAATCGGATAACTTTTGAAAAAATTCATTAAAACGCTTTTTTCTGGTAGGCCCTGCATAACATTTAAAGTTGACATATGAGAAACTTTCATGGTCTTTTCATTAAGTAATGCCGGATTGCTTAATCTTATTGCCTTTGAAAATGTCTTTATAATCTGTAGTTCTCCATCAGCAGCCACTGCAGCTATCTGAACAGGCTCACGACCTCCTATCCCCACCGTTCCCGGTGCCTGATTCCATTCTATATCCAAAAATAAATATTCGCATCGTTCTTCTCTTCTGACATCCTCCACTACTTTCTCCCCTTCTTATATGTCTGAATTTCATCAGCCCAATCGTCTTCGATAAAATCAGTTACGGCTGCAGCTGCTGCAGCTTTTGAAACAGCTCGTCCTACTGCCTTGAAATTCAGCTCCACACCCCTGGAATCATTCTCATAGGTCACTGACCGATTTCTTGCAATGCCAATCTTCTCTGCTTCTTTGCCTGCATCAATATTAGCCCCAAGAAACAGAAACTCCCAGCCGCATTCCTTTCTGGCCTCAATCATCCTTCTGACTTGCTCCTGTGTGTAATGTTCACTGGAATTCTCCAAACCGTCTGTTGTAATAACAACAATCACCTTTCCTGCTCTATGCGTTTTCGGAAGATGCTTCTGTACATTATCAGTCTTCTCTATTGCCGTTCCGACTGCATCCAGTAATGCGGTGCATCCTCGAACGTAATATTCTTTCTCCGTCAACGGTTCTATAATTTCTACCGGAAATCTGTCATGAATAATATCCACTTCATCATCAAACAAAATAGTGGTCACATTCACCTTTTTGCCTTGTTCTTTCTGTTGCGCAATCATGTGATTAAAACCTTTAATTGTGTCTGCTTCCAATCCTCCCATTGAACCACTTCTGTCCAAAATAAAAATCAACTCAGTTAATTCTGCATTCATATGATTACCTCCTTTTTGGCGCGTTTTACAAGCCCTTCTTTCTAAATCACATTTTACATGCAGAACCAACTGAGTTGGTCACCTGTTAGGCGACATTCGCCTGAATTGTTTTATTTTTATTATCAACAGCTAAATACAGTAAATATACCTCTGCATTTATTCAAATATAGGTTGTCCATAAGCATACAAAATATCATTAATCTCGAACATATCATAAATCCTATGCTGCAGAAAATACGCAACGATAATATCCGTTTTGGAGCTTCTGGACAATGCAAATCCGGCACTTCCCAACAAATCCTTCGCTTCATCGAGAGACAGCTCCAAGGCTATGGTAAAAGCCAGCACTGTTTTCTTATTCGGCGCATAATGTATATCTTTGCGGATTTTTGAAAAGTGTCGCCGGTCAACATGAGCCTTCGTGTAAGCTTCAGAATCCGTCATACCACGCTCATCAATCATACGCAGCAATCTCTGTGAAAAAGTCTCTTCCAGCTGATTCATCAAGTCATCAATATTCCGATTCGTCGGCACAGCTGAAGACATGCCGTGCGTTATCTTCGTCTTCTGCATCGTGGAAATATCAAACTGTTCTGTAGCTGATTCATCTATTTCGCAGCTTTCACGAACAATATTCCCCTGCTGATTTCTTTCTTCTGCCCGTTTCTCCCGCAATCGGGTAATCTTCTCAAAAACAGACAACATTTCTTTATCTATCTTGATATCATCCCTTGCTGGCTCATAATATCTGTCTATGTATTTTCCGACTTCTTCTATCAATTTCCTGTCTGCCATGCCCCTACCGCCTTTACTTCAATGTCCGTGTCCCCGTAAATATAAAATATCACATGCCAAGCACAGCCTCCGTCTCATTATCCACGTTCATTAGTCATCATAGTGATTCATACCGCCGAAAAAGCCCGGATTACTGTGTCCTTTCTTCTGGCCTCTATTATCATAATGATTCACACCGCCGAAAATTCCCGGCCGGCTTTCTCCGACCTTATGGCCTTTACTATCATAGTGATTCACACTGCCAAAAATTCCCCGGCGACTCTCTCCAACTTTCCTGCCACTGGCATCATAATCATTCATACCGCCAAACAAACTCGGCCTGCTCTCTCCCACTTTTCTTCCATTCGCATCATAATGATTGATTCCGCCAAATAATCCCGGTCTGCTATATCCCTTTTTACTCATAATGTTCACCCTCCTGATAAAATAGATTTTCTTTTAAATCAGCATATCATTTTTTTCACATTATAAAGTCGCACCACAGGCGACATTTTCCCTTATTACTATTATATCATCTATCTCCTATACATCAATACGCAAAAAATGTCGAAAACCACCTGCCTTTCTGCGATTTTCGACATTTTTGACTTCGATCTTAATTATCTGCACAGCCTTACAGCCATCCACAGACCAAACAGCTCGGTAATCTGTTATATAATAATAAAAATCACACTGCCATTGCCGTCGTTGACAATCTTCTGAATGGCCTCCTGCATCTTAACCTGACTATTCTCCGACATCCGGGTGACCTTCGTCTGGATGCCTTCCTCCACCAGCTGTCCCACAGTTTTGCCAAAGATCAATGTATCCCAGATGGCTTTCGGATCCTGTTCCTGACTATTGTTCATGGAGGTGATCAATTCTTCTGCCTGGGCCTGATCACCCACAATCGGCGCGATCTCCGTCTCAATTCCGGCTTTGATCATGTGGATTGAAGGTGCCTTTGCCTTGATCTTAAAACCATAACGGCTGCCGTGTTTTATAAGCACCGGAGGCTCCAAAAGCACCTCCTCTTTCTCTGGTGCCACCACGCCGTATCCTTTGGCTCTGGCAGATTCCACCGCCTGTGATACCGCTGAATATGCTGTCTGATTTTCCGACAATTGGCGAAGAATCCTGTAAAAGGCGTAGTCCCCCTTCACTGACATTCCCATCCACTCTGACAGCAGCTCATAATAATATTTCTGATCGACCTCAAGATGAAAGATGACTTTCCCGTCGCTCATACTCACCGTTTCAATAAAGCATTTCTTTATGTATGGGCAGGTCAGCTTCTCCTGCATCGGACGCACATCCTTCAGATGGCGCACATTCATCAGATATTCTCTGGCTGTATCTGCCACTGCCGTCTTGACTTCCCCCTCCTCCGGCAAAAGATCAAACCATTTCGGTGTATAAAAATCAATCTGGGATACCGGAAACTCCAAAAGCATCGTTGCCATAATCTTCTGGATATCTTCCTGCTTCAGCTGATCGCAGTTAAACGGCAGACATTTAATATCGTATTTTTCTTCCTTCCTGCGGCACAATTCCTGGGTTTCCATAGCATAAGGCCGGGTTGTATTCACCACCACAATAAATGGCTTGCCAATTTTTTTCAGCTCACCTACAGCCATCTCCTCTGCCGCCGCAAAACTTTCCCCGGCAATCTCACCGAAACTGCCGTCCGTTGTAATCACAAGCCCGATAGTAGAATGATCCCGGATTACTTTCTGAGTGCCGATATGCGCTGCCTTTGTAAAAGGAATCGGATCCTCATACCACGGCGTCTTAACCATCCGGTCCTTATCATCCTCCATATGTCCCGACGCCCCATCCACCATAAATCCAACACAGTCGATCAGTCGTATCTTCACCTGAATATCATCGGAAATATGAACCGAAACCGCTTCTTTCGGAATAAACTTCGGTTCCGTCGTCATAATCGTCCGCCCTGCCGCACTCTGAGGCAGTTCATCCCTGGCCTGTTCCCGTTCATGAACATTATCAATTCCCGGCAGCACCATCAGATCCATAAAACGTTTGATAAAAGTGGATTTTCCTGTACGTACAGGCCCTACAACGCCAATATAGATCTCGCCGCCCGTTCGCATCTGAATATCTCTATATACACGCAATTCATCCATAAAAATACCCCTTCCATAAGTATATTACAATCATTCCATATACTATATGAAAGAGGTATAACTCTTAGACGTATGAATTATCTCTATCGAAGAATACTTTCTCTCCTGAGCAGAAGACAATTTAAGGAACACATTCTTCTATAAATTCTAATGTTCAAAAGCTTCCGTCCCTATATCATCTGGTGCTGTCAAATTGACAGGCAGTCTATCGCCTTCATGCAGATACAGTTTATATTTTACACCACTTCGCTGAACAATCTTATAAGCATTCTCCCCGATCGGCTCAACCCTTGCAATTTCACGCCACATATCGAAATGTGTGATATCCGAAACACCGTTTGTATAGATTTTCTCCGGCAAAAACATCAGTACCACCCAAAGAATCGGCAGGCACAACAGACACCACTGCAAGATTCGTTCTAATCCACTGTCCGCTATCTTATCCGCGCTAAACCAAAGGCCAAAACCTGTATAAACGACAACCAAAACAACAGTCGGCACAATCAGCCATGACTTCTTAAAATGCCACTGAGCCTTGAAAAGAAATGTCCCCTTTGACTTCGAAGGCAGAAGATACATCACAAACCTTACCAGAAAATACACTGACATCACCAAAATATACGGCATCGTTCCCGAAACCAGAAAATCTCTCATAAACTGCCTCCTTTCAAACACCAATCATGACTGCATTAATATATATTAAGTATAACATGGCATCTCTCAATCAGCAATCATTATCAGAAAATTTAAAATAAACATAATAATTTTCTGTCTATATCAAGAGTGCACTGGACACTGTTTTAATAATTCTTCTCCTCTCTTTCTCTCATCACCAGAAAAAGGATGTTCCGAAATTGACTTCTTCGGAGTATTGCTTACAAGAACGTTTAACATATTTTTCATAATACATATATAAGTTTCTTTCCTCTTCAGTCATTTCATAAACATAGCCTTTCCTCCCTTCTCTTCCATTTATAACAAAAAATTGCGAAACTCACATCCTACAAAAAGAATCCGTGTTCAACGCATTCATAAGCAGGTGCTTCTAATGCCCTCTCCGTTCCACTCCGGTCGGTGCTAACGAAGGTCCACCGGACCTTCAGCACCAGTACTTAGGTCCTGTTCTTTAGGACCTTATGTACTGCTGCCAGCATTAGGCAGTGCAAACGTGCCTGCTTTGAATCGTTGAACACAGATTCTTTCGATAAACGTGAAGTTTCGCAATTTGTACTCTTTTACCGTTTCTTTTTCTCGAATTTATTCTCTGTCCCATTCATCAGCCGCTTAATATTCGCCCGATGCCGCCACCAGGCCAGCGCCGTGAATACCAGACTGAGCCCAAACACCACCCACTGTCCCGGATAAAAGATCAGCATCAAAATCGGAAACAGTGCCGTAATGGCCAAAGAACCCACGGAGACATATCGGGTTGTAAAGAATACAACCGCAAATACAATTGCAGCGATCAGGGCAATACGCACATCCAGTGCGAACATAAAGCCGCCGGTTGCCGCAATGCCTTTGCCGCCCTTAAAATTCATATAAAAGGGATAATTGTGCCCAAGGACAACGCCAAGAGCTGTGACGGTCTCCAAAATCTTCGTCACATCACCAAGTCCCGGGAACAGCAGATATCTCACAATCCAAACGGCAAATACTGCCTTCAGGGCATCCCCAAGAAAGACAATATAGCCGGCGGGTTTGCCCAGAGTCCGAAGGGTATTGGTTGTTCCTGCATTGCCGCTGCCGTAATTGCGGACATCAATTCCCTTGAATACTTTGCCATAGAAATAGCCTGTCTGAAAACAACCGAAAATATAACCCAGTGCCAGACAGATAATGACTTTAATTGCCATTTTTAACCCTTATCCTTTCTTTCACGATAGATAAAGTGAAGCGGCGTACCACGGAATCCGAAGGTTTCACGAATCTGATTCTCGATATAACGGGTATAAGAGAAATGTGTCAGTTCCTTATCATTGATAAAGATGACAAATGTCGGCGGCTTGACAGATACCTGTGTAATATAGTAAAGACGCAGACGTCTACCCTTATCTGATGGCGGCTGTTTCATGGCAACAGCCTCACTGAGGATCTCATTGAGGACACCTGTACCGATACGCATTGCGTGATTCTCAATAACCGCATCGATGGTATCAAAAAGCTTCGGCAGTCTCTGACCTGTCTCTGCCGAGATAAACAGCATCTCTGCATATGGCATAAATGCCAGCTTCTCTCTGACATCCTTAGTGAACTTGTTCATGGTCTTGTCATCTTTCTCGATGGCATCCCACTTGTTCACTGCAATGATCATACCCTTGCCGCGCTCATGGGCAATACCTGCAATCTTGGCATCCTGCTCTGTGACACCTTCCTTGGCATCAATCATCAGAACAACCACGTTGGCACGCTCCACCGCTGAAACCGTACGAATAATACTGTAACGTTCAATATCCTCCTTGATCTTGCTCTTACGGCGCAGACCTGCTGTATCGATGAAAACATATTCCTTGCCGTTGTGCTTGATCACCGTATCGATGGCATCACGTGTTGTACCGGCAATATTGCTGACAATGACACGATTCTCACCTGTCAGTTTGTTGATCAGGGATGACTTGCCTACGTTCGGCTTACCCACAATGGCAACATGCGGACGTTCATCTTCCTCTTCTTCTGCTGTACCCGGTTTAAAATGCTTGATGACTTCGTCCAGCATATCACCCAGTCCAAGCTTGGAATTGCCGCTGATCGGCATCGGATCTCCCAGTCCTAAATTATAGAATTCATAGACATCTGTCATCATGGTCTTGAAATTATCCACCTTGTTGACAACGAGAACAACCGGCTTGCCTGAACGACGAATCATATTGGCAACCTGGAAATCCGCATCCACAACACCCTGACGCACATCCGTCAGAAAGATGATCACATCCGCTGTCTCAATGGCGATCTCGGCCTGCTCACGCATGCTCTTCAAGATCAGATCATTGGTAGATGGTTCAATACCACCTGTATCAATCATTGTAAACTGTGTATTCAGCCAGTTTACATCTGCATAAATTCGGTCCCTTGTTACTCCCGGCGTATCCTTGACAATAGAAATCTGCTGTCCCGCCAGGGCATTAAATAAAGTTGATTTACCTACATTCGGCCTTCCTATAATGGCCACGATTGGTTTACTCATCTATCTCACCTCTTCCCAGAATTTTATCTACCAGGTCCTGTCCGTTTGATTGTACAATCGAAATCGGAATTTGTAAAGTATTTTCAAGTTCAGGAATCGTTATATCATCCAAAAGGATCTGCACATCCTCACCACTTCGAAGAATATTCACCGGAAGCAGCAACGCCTCACCGAGATCTTTGCCCTGAAGCTGTTCCTTCAGATCTGTTCCTGTCATCAGCCCTGAAACCGTTATCTGTTCTCCAAAAAAATGATTCACAATTTCATAGACATCTACGGTCACATTAGGGAACTTCTCACAAAGCTCTTCTGCCAGTTTTCGAATGGTTCCCACAGCAGAATGTCCTGTTGCAATCGTCACATGGCGCTTTTTGCCGTCTGTAACAGCTTCTTTCAGGCCCTCATGAAACTCCTCCGTCAGAAGCCGGATCATACCAACGCCATTTTCCAGCTGAAGATAACCGTCATAGCGTTCTTCCTCCGGCATCTCATATCCCGCCAGAAGATACCATTCATCCGAAGCATGGATAAAGTGTGTACCATACTCCTCATACAGCTTCTTCTGCCATTTCTCTATGCAGGCAATAACTTCTCTGGCATCCTCCCTGTTAAAAGGTTCCAACGGATAAAGACCCTCTCTGTGGTCAGAAAGGCCTACCGGTACCACAGAAACGCTCTCAATGTTCGGGATAAAGCCGGACAGGTCACGAATACTTCTCTCCAGTTCTTCACCATCGTTGACGTTCTTGCAGAGAACGATCTGACCATTCATGATAATACCGCCCTCATAAAGTTTCTGAAGCTGCTCCATGATCTTGCCCGCAAAACGGTTGTGCAGCATCATACACCGCAGTTCCGGATTGGTTGTATGCACTGAAACATTGATGGGTTCCAGCTTGTATCGAATGATACGCTCCAACGCCTCGTCCTTCATGTTCGTCATAGTAATATAATTGCCCTGAAGGAAGGAAAGTCTGGAATCATCATCCTTGAAATACATCGTCTCACGCATGCCCTTCGGAAGCTGATCGATAAAGCAGAAAATACAGTTATTGCTGCAGGAGCGATAATCGTCCATCAGACTGGACTCGAATACGATACCGATATCTTCATCGTAATCCTTCTCAATCTCCAGCACTTCTTCCGTTCCATCAGCCGTGCGGATCAGCATTTCAATATATTCATCATTGACCAGATAATGATAGTCAAACACATCCTCGATATCCTGGCCATTGATAGCAAGAACTGTATCACCGGGCTGCAGCTCCATTTCCTCTGCAATACTGCCGGGAACAATTGACTGGATCACATGTAAATGTTTCTTCATAATTCTTCTACTCCGTTTTCTAAACAGACGTATCGATCAGGGACAGAAACGCAGATAAACCACCTCTTTGCCCATTTGTCTTTCGATGGGACCACAAAAGGTCCGGATGACAAGCTGTGCAGAGATCTGTCACAGACAAATGTTCAGGAAGAATGCCTGCATCTGTCAGTACATACCAATTGGCTTTCCACAAATCCAGCTGATACTTGCCATTGCCTTTATCAAGCAAAATATCTGCTGCCTCATCGGCTGTAAAATTGGCTCTGAAAGCCTCCGCCACATCATCGCTGACCTCATAACAGCTCTGGCAGATAGAAGGGCCAATGGCTGCAACGATATCCTTCGGCTCGGAGCCATAGACCTCATGCATCTTCCAAACGGTCTTCTGTCCGATATGGCCAACCGTTCCCTTCCAGCCTGAATGAGACAGACCGATGGCTTTTCTAACCGGATCAACGAAATAAAGGGGCACACAATCCGCATATGATGTCACAAGAACAATTCCCGGAACATTGGTGATCATGCCGTCCACATCACTGTAATCCTGCGGTTTCAAAATGCCTTTGCCCCTGTCCTCCTCTGTGATGACACGGACATTGGTTGTATGCGTCTGATCAGACAAAACCATATCCTCCACACGCATATTCAGAGCAGCAGCCATTCTGCGATAATTCTCCATCACGGCATCCGGATCATCTCCGCGCTTGAAATTCAGATTCATCGACGAAAAAATACCGGTACTCACACCGCCTTTTCTCGTTGAAAAGCCATGCTTCACAATGCCTGTGGCAGACAAATTCTTAAACTGTATATACGGCACATGATTTTTCTCTTTTAATTCTGTTGTTCCGCTTCCTGTCACTGCTACCATCCTTTCGCTCCCTGATACTCAAATGCATTCTTATATAAAACCGGCCGTTCCTTCAAAAAAGCAACCACATCAAACCGGCATAACTGTTCTTCGCTCATTCCGCGGCTGACCATATATTGTCTGGCCGCTAAACTGATATGCTGCTGTTTCTTCCTGTTCACCGCTTCAGAAGGTGCCTGTACCCTGTCAGATCTTCTGTACTTGACTTCTACAAATACAAGGTAATCGCCATCCATGGCGATCAGGTCAATCTCTGCATGCCGACATCTGTAATTTGCCTCCAGTATCTGATACCCGCATGATATCAGATAATCTGCCGCCTCCTGTTCATAGTAATGGCCTTTCTCAACATGATTCATTCATACCCCTCCGCTGCAGTCAGGAATCTATCGGCTTCCAAACAATTTTCGGCGCATTGTCCGGTTCGAAAGTTTCACGCACACACCGATTATGCACTAAACAAAGTTAGATATAAAACTCCGTCTGTGGATCGGCGTCGGGCCGAATTTTTTCAAAGCAGCCACATGCTCAGCAGTTCCATATCCTTTGTTCTTTGCAAAATCATATTTCGGGAACAGTTTATCATACTCCCGCATCATTCGGTCCCTTGTTACCTTTGCAATGATGCTTGCCGCCGCAATGGAAAGGCTCTTGGCATCCCCCTTGATGATCGGCACCTGTCTGCCCTCTATACCCGGAATGGTCACCGCATCATTTAGGAATACTTCCGGCTTCGGTGTCAGCTGACTCACTGCTTCCCGCATGGCCACATAATCAGCCTGAAGAATATTGATCTCATCAATCGTCTCAGGTGACGCAATGCCTACACCCACACTGACCGCCTTCTCCATGATCTCATCATACAGTTCTTCCCTCTTTTTTTCTGAAAGCTTCTTAGAATCATTGACATAGAGAATCGGACAGTTTACATCCAAAATAACAGCCGCTGCTACAACCGGACCGGCTAAAGGCCCCCGCCCGGCTTCATCAATGCCGCAGATAACGCCATATTCGCCATACTGTCTTTCATAGGAAAGCATCGACTGCACACGATCCAACTCCTTATTGTAGGTGTCCAGCTTCTTCTGTGCCCTTTCCAGGATCTTGCCGACACCCACTCGACCGTCTTCATGATAAATACCCATTAATTCCGGCAGTTCTTCTATTGACGCATTCTTGAATTTATTTCTGATTATCTCAATCTTTTCCTGACTCAATTTCTATCATTCCTCTTCTGACTGAGGCGGCTGTTCCAGTGTCACCTTTCCAAGTCTGAGACTTCTGAAATCATCAATCAACATGGAAGCTGCCTTGTCGATATTCGGCTCTCCGCCTTTCATCAGACAGCATTTGGCAATGGCAATATCCGCCAGTACCTTCACGCTGTCGTCACTCTCTTCAATACCATACCGTGAAGCCATGGTTCCCGGATAGTTCTTCTTCATATAATCTGCCAGCTTCATGGCAAGCTCTGTAATATTCAGGATGTCATCCTTGATTGATCCGGAAATAGCAAGCTTCTGTCCTACTGCCTGATCCTCGAACTTCGGCCACAAAATTCCCGGCGTATCCAAAAGCTCAACATTCTTGTTCAGCTTGATCCACTGTTTGCCCTTTGTCACACCCGGTTTGTTGCCGGTCTTTGTACAGGCTTTGCCCGCATAACTGTTGATAAACGTGGACTTTCCTACATTCGGAATACCCACGATCATGGCTCTGATCGGACGATTCTTAATGCCTCGTCTGCGGTCACGTTCAATCTTCTCTTTGCACGCTTCATTGACAACACCGGTAACAGCTTTCATACCGGCACCTGTACGCGCATTGATCTGAAGGACGAAAAATCCTTTTGCCTTGAAATAGCCCTCCCAAAGCTTTGTGTACTTCGGATCAGCCATATCTGATTTATTCAGAAGGATCAGTCTTGCCTTCCCCTTCGCCAGATCATCAATATCCGGATTCTTGCTGGCCAGCGGCAGTCTTGCATCTACCAGTTCGATCACAATATCAATGAGCTTAATGTCTTCCTGCATCATACGGCGTGCTTTCGTCATATGCCCCGGATACCATTGTATATTCATAATAAAACTCCTGTTCTTTCCCTTGCGCAGCATACGCAGGGGCCTTATTGAAGTGATTCGTTGTCTCTGCCCTTAATGTACCAAACCAAGTCGTGAGAATGGCGAAACGATCATCCACACTTTGCCGAGAATCTGTTCAGAATCTATGATTCCGATACTGTCTAAGCGGCTGTCATCCCGGTTATTGTTATAATCATCACATAAAACAAAATATTCATCGTCTCCAAGTGTTACACCCTTCTCGGCAACGCCGGCATTCTCAATGACTGCATCATTAAATGTCAGTTCCAACTCTGTGTCATCCACATAAACCTTACCATTCTTAATCTGCACAGTTTCCCCGGGCAAGCCAATAATCCTCCGAACGTAAGTCGGACTGTTTTCTGATGTGCCGATCCTGACAGCAACAACATTCATCCGTTTCGGCGAACCGATTTTGTAACAAAGCTTATTCAGCAATACAACATCTTCGTTCTGCAATGTCGGATTCATAGACTGGTCAATGATCACCGTCCTGATCCCAAAACCGCGAACTGCAAATATACCAAGCGCAATGACAATGATCAGACCAGCCAGCCAGATACCTGCATGAATCAGCATCTTCTTGATCTTCTCTGCGCGTTTTTGCTTCTTTGATAATGGAACTTTTCTCATCTATTGCCCCCATTAAAGAAAATGGGACAAGTACGTATGTATTTGTCCCAATTATCTTACTTCTGTGTTTACTGATTATTTAACCAATTCTTTAACTTTAGCTTTCTTACCAACTCTGTCTCTTAAGTAGTACAGTTTAGCACGTCTTACTTTACCACGTCTTGTAACTTCAATCTTCTCAACGATTGGGGAATGAAGTGGCCATGTCTTCTCAACACCGATACCGTTAGAGCTCTTTCTAACTGTAAATGTTTCACGGTTGCTGCCGTTCTGTCTCTTAATAACAGTTCCTTCGAAAACCTGTGTTCTTTCTCTGTTGCCTTCTTTTACCTTAGCATATACTTTGATTGTATCGCCAACAGAAAATGGTGTAATATCAGATTTTAACTGAGCTTCTTCAATGCTTTTAATAATATCGTTCATAATGAACCTCCTTATAATATCCAGATGTTCTTAATGCATTCTCCTGCAGCAGAGGACCATCCATTTCTTACAATTACCGCCGGTGCCAAATATCACTCGTACATCAGCTAAACAGTAACTGCAGTGATACGCTTACGCACCAGCGCATTACATTTTATCATATGATTCATCCAAATGCAAGGCATTTTGACGATTTTCTTTGATTCCATCAAAAAGTTTTATCATTCTTCCTCGAGATTCTCCAGCGCATCCAGATACTCTCTGTCTTTCTTCGTCAGATTCGCCTGCACTTCTTCCTGTTCCAACAGTTCCGGTCTTCTCTCAAAGGTCCGCTTCAGAGACTGCTGTCTGCGCCACTTTTCAATATTGCCGTGATGTCCGGACAAAAGGACTTCCGGTACCTGCTTATCATGCCAGATCTCCGGCCTTGTATACTGGGGATATTCCAGAAGACCGTCCTGGAAAGAGTCATACTCAGCAGATTCACTGTTGTTAAGCACCCCCGGTACCAGACGGGCAATGGTATCGATCATCACCATAGCAGGCAGTTCTCCGCCGGTCAGCACATAATCTCCTATAGAAAGATGATCTGTCACGATCTCATCCAGCACACGCTCATCAATGCCCTCATAATGGCCGCAAAGAAAAATCAGGGATTCTTCCTTCGACAGTTCTTCAGCAATTTCCTGATTAAAAACTCTGCCCTGGGGCGTCATATAGATCACACGGGGCTTCTTGTCCATCCTGGCGACAATATCCTGATAACATTCGAAAATAGGCTCAGGCTGCATCACCATACCGGCCCCGCCGCCATATGGATAATCGTCCACATGTTTATGCTTATCATGGGAATAATCACGGATATTCACCGCATGCAGACCAATAGTTTCTTTTCTGACGGCACGGCCGATCACACTGTCAGAAAGTCCCTGCATAATCATATCCGGAAATAATGTCATTACATGAAAATCCATAGCTCTCTCCTATCAGTCAACTAACCCCGGCATAATATGCGCTGTTACCTGCTGCTTCTCAAGATCTACATCCAAAATACACTCATCAATAACCGGCAGAAGCACTTCTTTGCCATCCGGGCGCTTGACTTCGTACACGTCATTGGCTCCGGTCTGGATCACATCTGTCAGAACACCAAAGTCCTCGCCCTCATCTGTCACAACCCTCAGACCGATCAAATCACAGATAAAATATTCATTCTCCTCCAATTTCACTGCCTGATCTCTTGTGACAAGAAGATCTTTGCCTTTATAAGGCATCAATTCATCAATAGATGTAATTTCTTTGAACTTCAGAATAACCATCTGTTTAAAGAATTTGACACTTTCTATATGAAGCTCTTTGTATTCTCTGCCCGTATCGAGGATACAGGTCTTCAGCTTCTTAAAACGCTGTACATCATCTGTTGTAGGAAATATCTTAGCTTCTCCTCTCACACCGTGAGAAGATGAAATAACACCTACGCGCAAATATTTTTCCATCGTTTTCCTTCCTTATATAAAAACCGGGAAATCCCCATGAAAATGTTCCATATGATTTCAAATAAGCATCCAAGACACAAAAAGCCGCCGCATATTCCAAAAGGCTAAAGCCTCTCTAGAACAACCGCGACAGCTCCCAGTTTCTACTGCAATATTTCTACAATGACTTTCTTATCGTCCTTAGATGCTGCAGATTTGACAACAGTACGGATTGCTTTCGCAATACGCCCCTGTTTGCCAATAACTTTTCCCATATCATCAGGAGCCACTTTGAGCTCCAGAACGATAGACTTGTCAGTTACAGTTTCTGTAACGACAACTTCTTCCGGGTGATCTACAAGTGAAGTAGCAATAACTTCTACTAATTCTTTCATTACAGATTCCCCCACTGTAAATCAATTATTTAATGATGCCAGCGTTCTTGAAAAGTCTGCTAACGATTTCTGTTGGCTGAGCGCCTGTAGATAACCATTTCTGAGCGAGCTCTTCGTTAACCTTTACATCACATGGTTCAACGTTTGGATTGTAGTAACCGATCTCTTCGATGAATCTACCATCTCTTGGGGATCTGGAATCTGCTACGATGATTCTATAAAAAGGAGCCTTCTTCTGACCCATTCTTCTTAATCTGATTTTAACTGCCATTATCTTTCACCTCCTGAAAAAATTAATTATATACTAAAAGGAAATTTGAATTTTCCTCTTTTGCCTGCCTTAGGTAAACTTCCGCCAAACTGCTTCATCATCTTCTTCATCTGTTCAAGCATCTTGGCTAACTTGTTCACTTCACTGATATCCACACCTGCACCCTGAGCAATTCGCTTCTTACGGCTCGGATTGATCAAATCCGGATTCGCGCGTTCCTCCGGTGTCATGGAAAGAATAATTGCTTCGATCCGGCTGAACTGACTGTCGTCAACCTCCACATTCTTCAGCTGACTCCCTACACCCGGAAGCATGGAAAGCATATCTGCAATGCCGCCCATATTCTTTACCTGATTCAGCGACTCCAACAGATCATCATAACCAAAGGTTGCCTTCTTGATCTTCTGATTCAGTTCTCGCGCCTTGTCTTCATCAATCTGGCTCTGAGCTTTGTCGATCAATGTCAGGATATCACCCATACCAAGAATTCTTGATGCCATACGATCCGGATAAAACTGTTCAAGATCTGAAAGTTTCTCACCCATACCAACATAAAGAATCGGTTTACCTGTCACCGCTCTGATGGATAATGCCGCACCTCCTCGGGTATCGCCGTCCATCTTTGTCAGGATCACACCATCCAGTTCAATCTGTTCATTGAAGGACTTCGCAACATTGACTGCATCCTGACCTGTCATGGCATCCACAACAAATATTGTCTGGTCTACCTTGATAGCCTTCTGAATATTCGCCAGCTCTTCCATCATAGTCTCATCCACATGAAGTCGGCCAGCTGTATCGAGAATCACTACATTCAGGTCATTGCTCTTCGCATGTTCAATGGCTGCCTTGGCAATATCAACGGGATTCTGATGATCTCCCATAGAGAATACAGGTACTCCCTGCTTCTCACCATTCACCTGCAGCTGTTTGATGGCCGCCGGTCTGTATACATCACAGGCCACCAGCAGAGGCTTACGTCCCTTTGCTTTCAGCTTGCCTGCAATCTTCGCAGAAGTGGTCGTCTTACCTGCACCCTGAAGACCAGCCATCATAATGACTGTCAGTTCATTGCTGTTGTTCAGCTTGATCTCTGTGGTCTCACTGCCCATGAGAGCAACCATCTCTTCATTGACAATCTTAATGACCATCTGTCCGGGTGTCAGACTGTTCATTACATCCTGACCAACTGCCCGCTCTGTCACGGAGTTAATAAATTGCTTCACAACCTTAAAGTTAACATCCGCTTCAAGAAGTGCCATTTTAACCTCCTTCAGTGACGCTTTCACATCTGCTTCTGTTAAACGGCCTTTGCTTCTTAAATTTTTAAATACATTCTGCAATTTGTCCGATAAACTTTCAAATGCCATAGCTTCGCCTCCGGTTCTACAATTCTTCTACGATTGTATTGGACAGCACCTCAATCCTGTTAATACACTCTATCATCCTCTGATGATCTTCCTGATGCTCAAGGATCTCATTCGCATAATGATTGATCTCTTCGACGCGTTCCTTCGTATGGATAAATTTCGCAACAAGATGAAGCTTCGCTTCATATCCCTGCAGCTGTTTCCTGCAGCGTCTGACAATGTCATACACGCCCTGCCTGCTGATCTCACGATCCTCCGCGATCTCACTCAGGGACAAATCATTCAGAACAAAATCTTCATAGATCAGTTTCTGATGCTCTGTCAACAGCTCTCCATAAAAATCATAAAGCAACGCTTCTTCAATAAATCTCTCCATAAAACAGCACCACCTGTAAAGTACTTTTACTTTACAGGTGGTATTGTATCGCAGATACCCTCTATTTGTCAACAGTTTTTTTGAAAATTAATGCAATTCTTCTATTATCAATCATCACTGTCCATTTTATACCCCAAACCACGGACGGTTTTGATATACTTCGGGTTAGCCGGATCATCTTCAATCTTTGCCCGAATATTGGATATATGCACCATCATGGTTCGGTCATCATTCTCATAATATCTGCCGTTAATGCATTCACAGAGCTGCTCTTTTGTAAATACCCGCTTCGGCGACCGCATCAGTTTGGCCAGAATTTTTAATTCAGCTGAAGTCATAGAAAGAAGCCTGCCGTTTTTGTGCAGCGCAAAAGCTTCTGTATCCAATGTAAGTTCTCCTACCTTCAGGATCAATGCATTTTCCTGCTTGCCGGGACTGCCTCCGTATTCATAGTATCTTCTGAGCATTGCCCTGACATAGGCAATCACTTCAAGAGGATTAAAAGGTTTGGTAATATACGCATCGGCCCCCAGATTCAGACCGAGAATTTTATCCGAGTCCTCATTTTTGGCGGAAATAATGATAATCGGAAGATTATTTTCCTGTCGAATCGCTTTGATCAGTTCATATCCATTCATCTTTGACATCATAATATCTACCAAAACAATATCTGTTTTCCGATGCCGCAGCAGCTCCATAGCAGCCTCGCCGTCATTTGCTGAAATGACATTAAACCCATTGCTGTTTAAATACAACGTCAGTAATTCAACGATACTCTCATCATCTTCTGCTATCAGAACATTATATTCCATCTTTTGTCCTCTCCCGTCTGTTGTCTATTTGCCGGAAACTTTTTTCTCGTAACGTTTTAAATCTTTATTCCAAGACTGATACGCAGCATCCTGTCTGTGATCTGTAAACTCACCACACTGCTTAAAGTAAGTTCCCAGCCAGTCGGTCACTTTAACCGCACCGCTGTAATTCAAGTGATCGCCTTTATCACGGGTATCTGTCTCCCAGTCAATCTCCAGCTGATCCTGCATCAAATTCATGTCAATGTAGGTCAAGCCGTTTTGATCTGCCAATTTCTGAATACCGTTATGTTTCGCGTAAGTCCAGTTGCTGATACTTGGTGTACTGACCAATATTAACTCAATATGATTCTTCTTACAGAGATTGATAATATTGTTCACATAATGACGATTTATTTTTGTAATATGCTTTGTCCTTTCCGTTGGCTTCATATATTCTTTGTTTTCTACACCATCGATTCGGTCTTCAAAGCGATAACCTTTGCTGTAGTTCGTATAGGTATATTGAACACTGCCTCCGAGATCACTGAACTTTAGATTTTTCCATCTGTCGTGATACCGGAACAGAGGAAAATAGTTTTCTGCCTTGGCCATAATTGCATTCTCAATGGAAGAATATCTGTAGATTGCATTTGTCTCCATTATAACATACTTTGGTGACTGATGTTTCAGTGCCTGTCTCAGAAATTTTTCCGATTCATAAAGATGCTGTGCATTTGTTCCGCAGACATACCCTGTATAACCATAGTCTTTCCATATCTGCATCGGCGTAAAAGAGCTGTGTGTCTCGCTGTCGCCAAGAATAATATAATCAATTGTATTTTCTTTTTCGCCAAGAATACCATTGGCCTGTACAGCCTCCATACCGGCTGCTCTGCTGTTATCCTTCGGTACAAAGATCACCGAGAGCACCGCAAAAAGGATGAGCAGACCAACCATAAAAGAGATACAGCCAATGATATCTTTTGTCTTCTTATTCATTGTGTACCTCCTAAAATCCTGCATAGATCGGATCTACCGGCGTATAATTCATACCGTAAGCCCCGAAAATAATGCAGCATAAAATCAATCCATAGCATACCGCCCAACGGATAATTCTTCTTTTTGTTGACAGTAGCCTTCTCACGTTGGTGCCTTTTTCACTGACAACACTGACAGCAAATACAAAGAGCACTGCCAATGCAACAACAATGAAATCCAACTTATCCATACCCAGAGAAAAGATGGTGCCATCCGTAAAAGAACACAGTGTAAACTGGGTCACCATTTTGTTGAACATACAAAATCCTGCCCTCAGACCTTCTGCTCTGAAAAACAGCTCACCGATGCATACAAGCAATGCAGTCCTGATCATTCTGAAAATTCTGTAAGGCCCCTCCTCACGTCTGATATGTATTTTCTCAAGAAATTCCCTGGTAAAAGGTTCCACAAAATTAGCTGCAACAATCAGCACAAGATGATACATACCAAAGAAAATATAATGCCATCCCGCACCATGCCACAGACCATTAAACAGCCAGACAACAAATAATGCCATCGTTCCTGCGATCAGCGGTCCGAAATGATTGCCGATCTTCTTTCTCGCCTTTGATGTCAGTTTCTTCAGAGGCTTTGACATGGACAATGGATAGAAGATATAATCTCTGAACCATGTACCAAGGGTAATATGCCAACGGGTCCAGAATTCCGAAATGCTCTTTGAGAAAAATGGATGTCTGAAATTCTCCGGCAGTACAACGCCAAACAATTCAGCACTGCCGATGACAACGTCCATCGTTCCCGAAAACTCCATATAAAGCTGACAAGTATAGGCAATGGCTGCCACAGCCATCATGCCGCCATCATAATCCGCATATCCCGTATACAATGTCTTGATCATAATATTGAGCCTATCCGCAATAATGATCTTTTTAAAAACACCATATAAGATTCTTTCTGTGCCGAATGTCAGGTTCTCAAGGGTGCTTCTTCTTCCTTCCCACAGCTGCTCAGCATCATCAGCATAACGGCAGATCGGACCTTCCATAATCGTTGGAAAAAACGCCATATAAAGGGCCAGACGTCCGAGATTTTTGTCCGCCTTTGTTGTCTCACGATAAACATCAAACACATAAGACATAGCCTGCATGGTATAAAAAGAAATGCCTATAGGCATCATAAGCTTCAATATCGGCACAGACAGGCCAACCCCTGCTGTCTGCAGAAGTGCATTAATATTTCTTCCAAAGAAACCGGAATACTTCAGCACAAGCAGTGTTCCCACATGCACACAGGCAGCAAAAAACACAATCCATCTCTGACGTCTGATGTAAAGTGCCTTTACTGCCTTTTTGCCCGATCGCTCTGTCTTGGCCAGCACGTCATTTCTTTCACTCTGGACGGCTGTTAACCACAATCCGATATGATGAATAGACACTGTGGATACAAGCAGAAATACCAGAAGCTTGCGGCTGATACTCCAAAAGAAAGCATAGCTGGCCAATAATAAAATGATCGGCCGGTACTTCTTCGGCAGCACATTATACACCAGCAGTACTGCAGGAAGAAATATCAGCAAATATAAAATTGATACATAGGAAGTCATTCCTAGCCCTCTTCCTGAAGTCTTTCAACCATTGCTGCAATTGCATCCACTGAATTGAAATTGGATGGAATAACCTCAACAGTAGGAATTGTCACGTCAAATTCATCTTCAAGTTCAGCCACTAATGAAAGAACATCCAGTGATGATAAAATATGGTCATCAATCAATGTCCTGCATGTTTCATAATCTGCCTCCGGCTGGATATCCTCTAAAATCTCAATAATCTGTTCTTTCATTATAATAATCTCCTTTCATTATATATGCAGCATTCATCGACTGCATTCTATTTCTATTCCAATTCAATCCCATAAGGTCTTGTCATAGAATTTTTGTTTTGCTTCGCAGCTGTCTCCTATCCGTTATAAGAAGGGGTATTAAGCGGATCTGTATCAACAGCATCCCGAAGGATCTGAATTGTTCCATCCTCCCCACGAAGAAGAATCTTCGGAAGATCTCTGCTCAAAAACAGTGCAATGCCTTCTGTTGTGGAATAGGCACCTGTTTTTTCAAACACAACTACATCTCCCACACGAAGATTCCTGACCGGCATCTGCTTGACCAGTATATCATTGACCGTACACAGGGAACCGAATAAATTCCATTCCACTGTCTCACCCTCCTCTTTTTCAGGCAATACATGACAATACGGATGTTTCATGGCCATAGACTGTCCATAATAAACCAATTGATGGATACCGCCGTCTACAATGGCATAATTCTGCTTTTTATTCACTTTTGCATCTACAATAGATGTCATATAAGTGCCGCAGGATGCCGCAATACTTCTGCCAAGTTCAAATGTCAGCTTCACCCGGCTGGTCATCTCACCAAGCACCTCAGAAAATTCTGCCAAAAAGGCGATTTCATCAAAATCTTCACCCTGGAAATACGATACCGGCAACCCGGGGCCGAATTCCAGTTCCTTTACTTGAAAATCTTCTTCTGCTTCCAGGCGTTGGATAAATGCGTCAACATATGTCAGTTCTCGCTTAAGTTTCTTAATTGAGTTTTTCTGAGTTCCTGAAAAGAACTGAATGCCTTCGACTTCTACCCAGGCATTCTCCCGGCTCAGATGAATCACCTGAATCAAAACACTCTCATCCATACCGAACTGATTGCCGCTGGTAAGTCTGAGCAATAATTTGATCTTCATGCTGTATTTTTCTGCAAGTTCTGACAGCAACAGATACTGTTCCATGGACTCTGCCGTAAAAACACCAATCGACACGCCCTCTCTGAAAAGCATCTCCATAACAGCAGGTGTCTTATAAACACCTGATAAAACAACCTGTTCCATCGGAACATGCAGCCTTCGACAGATTGCAAGCTCACCGGGAGAACATACTTCAAAGCGTTCCACCTGTCCGCATAATTCCTTAATAATAAATGTATTGGCTTTCACCGCATAGCAGAGTGAAACATGCGCCGGAAGATGATTTTTTAAAAAGGCAACTCTCTTTTTCAACACATCCATATCAAAAATATGCATCGGCGTCTGATATTCCTCCGCCAATGTCATCAGCTGTTCATCTGTCATCATGACCTCGCCCCCTTTGCGTGTTTCTCCATCAATGCTCTTCTGTCTGTCTTTCCGTTCTTTGTAAGAGGCATCTGTTCTACTTTTCTCAAAGCCCCCGGCACCATAAAGGGCGGTAAATTGCTGCTCATCAGATGATGCAGTTCTTTTTTCTCCATTTCGCCCATATAAAAGCCATACAGTTTTGATTTTTTCTCATCAAAAATACAGCAGGCTCTGCTGATGCCCTCAATATTCTCCATGGCACGTTCGATTTCCTCAAGTTCAATTCGATGTCCCATATATTTAACCTGGTAGTCTTTTCTGCCTCCGAAAAGGATTTCTCCCTGTTCATTATAGCGTCCGAGATCTCCTGTTCTGTAAATCAGTTCCGGATAACAGTGATTCAGCGGATTCTGTACAAAGTGCTCTGCCGTCTGTTCCGGCATCCGATAATAACCAAGAGCCAGCGCCGTTCCCCGGACACAGATTTCACCGGCGATCCCCGGCTTTGTTACCTCCTGATTATTGTCATCCAGAAGGAAAACATGTTCATTCGGGAAAGCACAACCCACAGGTACACCTTCAGAATAATCTCTGTTTCTGTCAATCCTGTGATATGTACAATTGCATGTGATTTCCGTCGGACCATATAAATTAATAAAATCCGCTTCCGGCAAATGCTCCATCCAGGCTTTCAAATGCTTCGGCGGCATCACTTCCCCACTGAACAATACTTTTCTGACGCTCTCAGGTGTCCGGTAATCCAACCCATGAAAAATACTGATCAGACATAATGCGGATACTGCCCAGATCATTACTGTCACTTCGTTATCGCAAAGATAATCAAGCAGCGGTGCCGGCTGTGAAAATAACTGCTTCGGTACGATCACAAGTGTCGCTCCCATTTTCAGCGAAGAATAAATATCTTTGACGGATACATCGAAATCGAACGGTGCCTGATTGCCGATTCGATCCTCCGATGTTATACCAAACAATTCCGTAAAAATATCGATAAAATCCAAGACACTTCGATGGCTGACTACGACACCCTTCGGCTGTCCCGTGGAACCGGATGTGAAATTTGCATACAGCGGAGCTGTATCAATCGATTTTTCTCTTCTCCCTGTCAGCAGTATATCATTCACTTCTGTATCTGCCAGATCTTCCACCAGAAGAACCCTGTCCTCATCCAGGATCTGAGCAGCCAGTTCCCGATGCTCTCTGTCCGTCACAATATATTCTGATTGAAGAACCTGCTGCACCTGTTCCAATCTGGCCAGAGGAAGTTCAGGGTTCATCAGAACATAAAAACAGCCAGCCTGAACAATCCCAAGAAAAACAGCCAGCGTATCTGCCCCTTTCTCAGCCAGAACAGCAACCGGTTGTTCCTGCTTACAGCGGGCAGCAACTGCACTCCCGATTCTTCTGGATCGCATCGACAGCTCTCTATAATTATAAGCACAGATACCATCCGTCACAGCTGTTTTCTCCGGGAATCGTTCTGTACTTTCTTCCAAATATTCTAATATATTTCTCATTCTGCTCATTCTTTCAGGTACCAACTCCTTTCCTGTTCTTATATCCTATAGAATAACACTTCAGCCAGCCTTAATGAATTCTAAAGATTTCTTGATAAAAGTCTGACATTTTTCTGAAGATAAAGAGGCATGCGGTCTATAATCATTAATCATTAGATTTAAACGGTGACTGTTCATCACAGGCCGCTCTCGCTGCCAGCACCTGTGTTAACAGTCACCGTTTAAATCTAATTTATCTGATGTTTATAGACCGCACGCTACTTTTCTTCTGCCGGTGTAAAAAGGGCATCGACGAAAGAATCTGTGTCGAATTTCTGGAGGTCTTCGATTTTTTCACCGATTCCAATATATTTCACTGGTACACCAAGTTCTGCCTGAATGGCAATGGCAATACCGCCTTTTGCGGTACCGTCCAGTTTTGTCAGCACAATACCTGTAATGTCTGCTGTTTCTTTAAACTGTTTTGCCTGTACAAGGGCATTCTGGCCGGTTGTACCATCCAGTACGATTAGGTTCTCACGATAAGCTTCCGGATATTCCCGCTCAATGATACGGTTGATTTTCTTAAGCTCTTCCATAAGATTCTTCTTGTTGTGCAGTCGGCCTGCCGTATCACATAAAAGAATGTCAGCTTTTCTTGCTTTGGCTGCTGCAATGGCATCATAAATCACAGATGCAGGATCAGAGCCTTCCTGGCCGGCAATGATATCCACACCAGCTCTATGTGACCATTCTGTCAGCTGTTCAATGGCTGCAGCTCTGAATGTATCGGCCGCTGCCAGAACAACTTTCCTGCCGGCTTTTTTGTACTGTCCTGCCAGTTTGCCAATGGTTGTTGTCTTACCGACGCCATTGACACCGATCACCAGTACAACGGATGTCTGATGTTCAAAGGCATACGCATCCTCATCAACCCGCATCTGTTCCTTGATTGTATCTGCCAGCAGCTGCTTGCATGCCTGAGGTTCCTTAATATGCTGTTCTTTGACTTTCTTTTTCAGCTCCTCAATGATATTCTCTGTCGTATGGATCCCAAGATCCGCCATCACAAGCACTTCTTCCAGCTCCTCATAAAAATCTTCATCGATACTGGAGAAACCGGAGAAAATAGCATCAAAACCGGACATAATATTATTTCTTGTTTTTGTCAGCCCTTCCACAAGACGTGAAAAAAAGCCTTTCTTTTCTTCAGACATAAACTGCCTCCTTATTTTCCTAATTCATTTTCTATCAGATTTACAGAAACCAGAGTTGACACACCCTTTTCCTGCATGGTAATACCATAAAGGACATCCGCTGTATTCATCGTTCCCCGTCTGTGAGTAATTACAATAAACTGCGTGTCCTTTGTCAGATTGTGCAGGTACTCTGCAAAGCGCTTGACATTGGCATCATCAAGTGCCGCCTCAATTTCATCCAGCAGGCAGAAGGGTGATGGTTTCAAACTCTGAATAGCAAATAGCAGTGCAATCGCCGTCAACGCTTTCTCTCCACCGGATAACTGCATCATATTCTGTAATTTTTTACCCGGCGGCTGTGCCGTAATAATAACACCTGTCTCCAGAAGATTTTCCGGGTCTGCCAGTTCAAGGGTTCCCTTGCCGCCTCCGAAAAGTAATTTGAATATACGATCAAATTCTTTGCGGATCTGCATAAACTTCTCCTGAAACTGCTTCTGCATGGAAATATTCAAATCTTCAATAATACTCGCAAGCTTACCTTCAGCTTCCACCATGTCATCATGCTGAGTCTTCATGGTCTCATACCGTTCAGCCACTGCCTTGTATTCTTCAATAGCATTGACATTGACATTGCCCAGTGCTTTAATCTCACCCTTAATGTCGGATGCCATCTTTTTCAATTTTGAAAGCGGCAATGTCTGCAATTCATCATCTGACAATTCTCTTGCTGTCTGATAGGTCAGACCATATTCCTCCCACATATAGCTGCTGAGCTGACTGCGGTTCTCTTCCAGTTTTTCTTTCTGACTTCCCAGCCTGAACTGTTCTCTGTCCAACCGGCTGATCGTTTCTGATAATTCTTCACGCTTCGCAAAAAATGATTTATGCTCCACGGCATATTGGCTGCGTTCATCCGTTTTTTGCTGAAGGATGGACTGACTCTCTGTCATTTTCTCCATCACCGCAGCAATCTGTGTATCCGTTTTTTCTATCTGTTCACGGATCTCAGTCTTTTCCTTTCCGAAAGCTGCCTTCTGTTCATGATAATCTGTCAGTTTTTGCTGAAGATGTTGGCCCTCACTGCGATTCTGTTCAATACTCTTCCTGATAAAAGCTTTCTTCTGTACCTGATTGGCATAATGAATCCGCATATCTGCAGTCTGATTATTGAAGTTTCGCTCCTGCTCAGAAATTTCCTCCAGCTTTGCTGTCAAAGATGCAGTAAGTGCCTCTGCATTCTTCTTTTTTGTCTCAAGTTCAGTCAGCTGCTGAGCCAGCTGCTGCTTAAATTGTCTGATTTGTTCCTGCTGCGCTTTAATCTGCGCTGTCTCCCGACTGATATCCTGTATAGATTTTGCATGTTCACCACGGCTTTCATCCACCTGTTTCAGGCGGAGACGCACCGTATTCTGATGCAGCGTCAGCTTTGACTCTTCGGCGGTATTCTTCTCTATGGCTGCCTTATTGCTTTCTTTATCTGACTGCAACTGATTGATCTGCTGTTTCAATGAAGCTCCCTCTTTGCGAAGGCTTTCCACATGTTTTTGCAATTCCTCCATCTCTCGATGCCGTCCAAGCAAATTGCCTGTATTCTTATAAGCGCCACCGGACAATGAACCGCCGGGATTTAAGGATTCTCCTTCAAGCGTAACAATTCTCAGGGAATACCGATATTTTTTCGCCAGGGCAAGGGCATTGTCAATATGATCAACGATAAAAACTCTGCCCAGAAGATAATCTGCCAGATTGTCAAACTGACGTTCCACCTTAATCAGGTCGCTGGCCAGGCCGATCACACCTGCTTCACTGCAGATTCTGTCAGCATTGTCCGCCCTGCGTCCCCGGATACTCGTCAACGGCAGGAAAGTTGCACGTCCAAAACGATTTGTCTTCAGGAACCGGATCATGTTCTTGGCCGTCTGTTCATCATCCGTTACAATATTGGAAATACTGCCGCCGAGAGCTGTCTCAATGGCAATTTCATATTCTTTGCTGACATGGATAATATCTGCCACAACACCAATGATGCCTTTGTAATCATTCTTTCGTTCCATGATCTTACGAATACTGACGCCGTAACCATCATAACGCTCTGTAATATTCTTCAGTGTCTGATAGCGTGCAGATTCCTCGTGGAAAGATTTCTCTGCTGCATTAAAAGCATCTCTGCATTTCATCAGATCATCCGAAATCTTTGCTGCTCTTTTTTTGCAGGCCGCCTGTTCTGCCTGAATTCTCTCAAGCTCTATAGCAACGCCCTGTGCTTCCTTTTTGAAGGCTTCTACCAGCTCGCCTTCTGAAGATTCTTCACTCTGAAGAGCAATCAGCTTCTGATCCAACTCGGACTGTCTGATCTGCGTCTGTTCCTGCATCGTCTCATAACGCTGCATACGTCCTTTTATATTCGCTGTTTCATTCAGAAATTCGATAATATCACTATTCTGTGAATCAATCCGTTCCCTCAGGGATGTCACCATGCCGGACATCGCATGCAGTTCTTCTTCAGAACTGTTCTTGTGCTGCTCAAGATGCTTCAGCTCTTCTTCCAGTGTCTCCAGTTCCTTTTTATTGTCTTCTAAGAGTTGCTGCTTCTCCCCAAGGCTTTTCTGTGCATCTTCGATCAGCATATCAAACTGCTCTTCCTTACCGGCAATACCTTCCAGTTTTGATACAAAAACATTCCTGGTGCCTTCCAGCCGCTGCTTCTCCAATGCCTGTTGATTGCAGACCTCCTGATCCTCGGCAATCTTCTGATCGTACTGCTCCATCAGTGCTTCCATCTCTGCATAAGCACTCTTGATCTTTTCAAAATTTTCCTGAGAATCTTTCAACTGTGCACTGACAATATCTATTTTATCGTCAATATCTGCACTGTCCTTCTTCAGCTGATAAAAAGACATCAGATACATATTGGCATCATACTGCTTCAATGTGTCTCTGTGTTTGAGATAAATTCTGGCTGTCTCACTCTGTTTTGCAAGGGGACCCACCTGTTTCTCTAGTTCATACAAAATATCCCGCACTCTGCTGAGATTCTGCTGTTCCTCTGCCAGATTCTTCTCTGTCAATGCTTTTCGACGCTTATATTTGACAATTCCTGCTGCTTCATCAAAAAGCTCTCTTCTCTCTTCCGGTTTACCGCTGAGAATCTTGTCGATCTGCCCCTGTCCGATAATAGAATAGCCTTCCTTGCCGATACCTGTATCAAAAAACAGTTCCTGTACGTCCTTCAGTCTGCAGTTATGACCATTAATCTTGTATTCACTCTCTCCGGAACGATAGACACGCCTTGATACAGTCACTGTATCATATTCCACTGCCAGCTGATGATCCGAATTGTCCAGCGTAATGGCCACATAGGCAAACCCCAGCGGCTTTCTGCTCTCAGTACCGGAAAAAATAACATCTTCCATCCTGGAACCGCGCAGCTGCTTGGCACTTTGTTCACCAAGTACCCAGCGCACGGCATCTGCTACGTTACTCTTTCCGCTGCCGTTAGGCCCTACAATCCCCGTAATGCCTTTATGAAACTCAAACACCATCTTATTGGCAAAGGATTTAAAGCCCTGCACCTCTATACTTTTTAAAAACATATACTGTCCTCTAATGTTCCTGCTGATTCTTCAATGCAAGGATCGCATGATAAGCCGCTTCCTGCCCGGCAGCCTGCTTCGTTCTGCCACTGCCCTGTCCGATAACGGTATCCCCGAGCTTCACCTGCATTACGAACATTCTGTTATGTTCCGGGCCTTTCATATCCACCACTTCATAAGTGATTGGATCTCTGTGGTTCTTCTGCAGTATCTCCTGCAAGATCGTCTTGCTGTCCTGGAACATCGCCTTATGCTCAATATCATTTAAAACATGGGTCATAATAAACTTGCTGGCCTTGTTAAGGCCGCCGTCAAGATAAATAGAACCAATCACGGCTTCCAGTGCATCAGACAAGATGGAGTCTCTGTTGCGGCCGCCTCCCATATCTTCACCTTTGCCAAGCATCAGATATTTTCCAAGGCCAATCTGTCTTGCACAATAGGCCAGTGTCGGCTCGCAGACAAGACTGGCTCTCTTCTTGCTCATCTGCCCCTCTGCCATATCCGGGAAATTCTTAAACAAAAAATCACTGGATACAATCTCAAGTACTGCATCACCCAGAAACTCCAGACGCTCATTATGATGGATCTTATGCAGTTTGTGTTCATTAGCATAAGAGCTATGGGTTACCGCTGTAAACAGCAGGTTTTCATCTTTAAACTGATAATCTATTTTTTGCTGCAGCTCTTTTAATAATGTATGATTTGCCATTCTTCTCCCTCTTCCTGTTCTGTAAAATAGCGTTTTCTATTCAGCCGCCGGTTTTTCCTCTGATCCTGCCGTCGGTTTTTTGTCTATTGTAATTGTCTCAGCAATCTTTCCCGAAATGTTCTGCTGCTTAAATGCAATGCACTGTAAAACAGACTGTTTGATTTCTTTGGCATTAGAACTGCCATGGCTCTTCACCACCAGTCCTTTCAGTCCCAGCATCGGCGCACCGCCGTATGCAGATGCATCAAAGGCTTTTAATGTTTTCTTCAAATCCTTTTTAATAAGAAGTGCACCAATCTTCGTTTTCAAAGAAGACATCATCGTTTTCTTGACCTTGCCCATCAATGCACCGGCCACCCCTTCATACATCTTCAGAATAACATTGCCCACAAAGGCTTCACAGACAATGACATCCGCATAGCCATTTGGAATCTCGCGTGCTTCAATACTGCCGATAAAATTAATATCTTTGCATTCCTTTAAAAGCGGATACGTCTGTTTGACAAGGGCATTGCCCTTTTCCTCTTCAATACCGATATTGACAATAGCGACGCGCGGATTCTTCCGGCCCATAATATTCTCCATATAGATAGAACCCATTTTTGCAAATTGCACCAGATTGGAAGGCTTCGCATCCACATTGGCACCACAGTCAATCAGCAAAGAAAAACCTTTTGTTGTCGGGATCAGCGGTGCCAGTGCCGGTCTCTCAATCCCTCTGATACGTCCGATCAGCACCTGACTTCCCACAAGTACTGCGCCTGTACTTCCCGCAGAAACAAATGCATCTGCTTTTCCTTCCCTGACAAGTCTCTGTGAGACAACAATAGAAGAATCTTTCTTCTTCTTGATGGCAACCGTCGGTGCTTCATTATTCGTGATCACTTCAGATGCATGAATCACCTGAAGCCGTTCCTTGTCATACTGTGCCCCTGCCAGACACTTTTCAACTGTTTTCTGATCACCCACCAACAGTACTTCGATTTCCTTACTTGCATTCAATGCGTCCACTACACCCTGTACAACTGCTTCAGGTGCATTATCACCGCCCATGGCGTCTACAGCCACTCTTACCAATTCACTCATTGCCTATTTCCTTCCTGTTTAATTAAACCATCCCTTAATTGTCTCTATAATCTGCTGAAGAAGGCCTCTTGCTTCTTCTGTATCGATGTGGATCTTACTGATATCAAACCCCATGTCCTTCAACGTATCATAGGCTGCCTGAGCCTGACTCTTCAAAGAGCCCAGATCAAGATGAAGTCCACCTAATTTTTCCAGAAGTGATTTCAGCTGATTAAACTGATCTTCATTCAATGTGATCTCAAACTTATTGGCTGCATCATTGATAATCTGATCCAGATCTTTATCTTTATTGTCACTATTGGCAATCTGCTCTTTCAGATAAGCAACCATGCCTTCAACCTTTTCATTGTCCGCATCCGTGCCATCTTCAAGACTTCCTGTTGTCACCATTTCATCCACAGCCGCATCCACAACATCTTCATCCACAGTCTCACCTGTCATCTCTGAATAAGCTTTTAATGCACCTACCAATGCAGCTGTACCGGATACATTGAAAGGACCGGCTACTACAACATTCACATCTTCCACCCCTGCCGTTGCCAGTGCATTGGCATACATACCTGTTGTACAGTAAATAACATTCTTTGTTGTCACATTGATGCCGCTGCCTTTCTTGCCTTCCGTGATCAATACAGAGGACCAGGCTTGATTTCCAATCTGTGAACTTGAAATATAGCTGTCAAGATACTGATGTTCTTCCTGATTCGTGACATAAACCACTTTATAATTATCAAGATCCTTCTCATCTACACCGAAAAGTGCCAGCACCTTCGCCTTCTCATCACTGGTAAGATCGGCCCCTAACGATATATAGCCGCCCGAAAAACTTCCGGCATAGGCTTTTTCTGCACCGCAGAACATAACGGCAGATATTGCCATCAACATAACCATCAGCATTGATACATATTGTTTTATTTTCTTACGCATATGTTATCCTCCTTACAAAACAAAATCAGCCTGTTTTTATCAAGTTTCAAATATCCTGCGCACTGACGCCGGCATACACCTTAATATAGTACCATAATTTTTCAGAAAATACAGCCTTTTTTATCAGACAACCATCCCCATGTGCCTGAGAGTACAAAAAAAAGACTCCGAAGAGTCTCTTTTCTGACGGTTGCAGTATATGATTACTGAACTTTAACAACTTCTTTTTTATTGTAAGCTCCGCAAGCTTTGCAGACTCTATGAGGCATTACTAAAGCACCACATTTGCTGCATTTGGATAATGAAGGAACAGACATCTTCCAGTTAGCTCTACGGCTGTCTCTTCTAGCTTTTGATGATTTATTCTTTGGACAAATAGACATGGTTTACACCTCCTTAAAATTATTAAAAATATCCCGGATAGCTGACATTCTTGGGTCTAATGATGCACGATCACAGCCGCACTCACCCTCATTTAAGTTCTTCCCACATTTCAGACATAAACCCTTGCAGTCTTCCCTGCAAAGTGTCTTCATCGGAAAACGCATTAAAATCTCGTTGTAAACGAATCTGTCTACATCCAGAGAGCTTTCTTCCATAAAACTGGTTTCATCCAGGTCGTCCAACTGCTCCGCCTTCAGCTTCTCAAAGTCCACCTTCTGACTGAAATCAAAATCCAGTCGCGTCGGAACAGATGTCAGACATCTGCTGCACGGTATATCGATTGTAACATCCACATGGCCGGAAAAATTCACGACACTGTGGCCCTCATTCTGAGCCTTCAGTTCCACCGGACTCTTCCGGATAAATTCATAACGCTCGCCATCCAGACAAAATGCTTCCATCTCAATCTCCGGCGAAAACCTCTGTACCTTATAATCAGTTGATATTATTTCAGATATATTGATTTGCATAGATATCTCCTAAGTTTCATACCTTTGTAATTATACATATGAATGTATTATTTGTCAACAGTAAATTTGAATTTGTGTCAAGTATTATTACTTGACAGCTTGGATAAGTCTCGATTTTTATGATTTTTCCGCTTGTTTTTTCCACCAAAGCCCCTATAATAGTACCTATAAAATAAAAAAGACTGGAGATTTTTATGATGATTGCAGCAGTTATCGCCGAATACAATCCTTTTCATAACGGACATGCTTATCAACTCAAAGAGATCCGCAGACAGACCGGGGCAGATCTGATCCTGGTCATGATGAGCGGCGATTTTGTTCAGCGAGGGGCTCCGTCCTGCGTTGACAAATACGCCCGATGCCGGATGGCCCTGGCTGCCGGTGCAGATATGGTCTGTGAACTTCCGGTTTACGGTGCCATCGGCAGCGCAGAAATCTTTGCAGAGTCAGCAGTCTCTCTCTTAAATCGTCTTGGATGCATCGATTATCTCTGCTTCGGTGCAGAGACCATCGCTCCCTCTTTATTTGATGCCATCATTCCAATATTGTCCGACGAACCGGATGAATATAAAGCATTTCTGCAGGCCGGATTAAAAACCGGCATGAACTTTCCAGCTGCCAGAAGCCGGGCTCTGTGTTCCATTCTCGGTGATGCACAATGCAGCGACATTCTGAATCAGCCCAATAATATTCTGGCCATAGAATATATGAAAGCTTTATACAAATCCGAAAGTACAATCCGTCCATTTCCCATCAGACGCAGTGGTGCCGGCTATCACAGCACAGATACTGACGTCGGTTTTTGTTCCGCCACAGCCATCCGCCGTCAATTATCCAAAAACCTTTTCTCCCCCGAGACGGTCATCCGTGCGCTGGACATACCAGATACCTCTAAGGCGATCCTTCAGGACTATCTGGCAGACTATCCGGTACTGACACGCAATGATTTTTCGGATATTCTGGCCGCACACCTTCTGGATACCCGGACCAGTCTGACGGACTATACAGATATCACCCCGGATCTTGCCAACCGTATTGACAGTTTCAGATATCAGTTTTTATCCGTGGAACAATTTATGACACTTTTGTCTGCCAGAAACCTTACCGCCACCCGTATTGGCAGATGCCTTTTTCATATTATTCTGGAGCACAGAAAAAGTCATCTGGATACATGGAAAGCACACCAATATGCCGGTTATTTGCGTGTTCTCGGTTTCAAAAAATCTTCCGGACGCCTATGGAAAGCCATCGACCCGACTTTCAGAGACTGCATGATCACCCGGACTTCTGAAGTCAGCGGCCGCCTGTCCGATATCGGATATGCATCTTATGAAGCTGAACTCTATGCATCCCGGCTTTATCGGCAGATACTCAGAAATCGTTCCCTGAAAAATTTGCCTGACATTACATCTGAACCTGTTATTCTCATTTAACAGACTGCAGAAATCCCGGACACATAATTCCATTGTCTTTCGGCATATATATACTATAACAATCAAAGGACTTTTAGAGATGACAGCTATAAAAAATCAAATACAGATGTTTTTTCTTTTAGCCTTGATTATTTTTCTCATTATTTTTGCTCCTCAGGCAGCCACCGGTGCCAAAAACGGTCTCCTGCTCTGGTTTAACAACGTACTGCCGGTTCTTTTTCCATTTTCATTCCTGCTTCAGATCATCATATCAGCCGACACGCTGGCCGGTATCAGCAGGCATGCCGGCTTTCTGACCCGCAGACTGCTTCATTTATCACCCTTTTGCAGTTTCTGTATACTGGCCGGTTTTTTGTGTGGTTTTCCGATGGGTGCCGTGACGGCATCCCAGGCTCTTGAGAATAAACAGATCACCCGGGATGAGGCCCAGCTTCTGTCCGCTGTCTGTAATCATGCCAGTCCCATGTTTCTGACCGGTTATATTCTCCACCAGGTGCTTTCGGACCCACCCTTTCAACACTGTCTCATACTGATTTTCTACATCAGCCCTTTTCTCTGGCTATGGATCCGGTGCTGCATGCTCCACCATTTCCACCGTCTTTCACCATTGGCAGAAAGCAATCTTCTATCTGTCAGTCACAGTACAATTCCTTTCAGAAAAATTCTTTTAAATAGTTCGGAACTCATGCTGAGAATCGGCGTATGCATGATGTTTTTTGCTATTTTTCAGGAGCTGATCCATATTCTGCCCTTTATCAGTCATTCTGCAGCGGCTGTTCTCGCCCTCCTGCTTGAAATCACAAGCGGTACCTCTGCTCTCAGCACACTTCCATGGCCTGAGGAAATAAAAACATCCCTGATCATGGGCGGTACTGCATTCGGCGGTTTATGCATTGCCTTTCAGACATATCCGCTTCTGCATGCCAAAAAGCTGTCCTTCATTCAGTATATGGCAGACAAAAGCGCTGTCGGCATCATTACCGCAGCGCTTGCATGGCTTCTGTATCAAATTATATGAAACAGGCAATTACTCAATGTCATCGTAATCGTCGTCATCATACTCGTCATCGTCGATTTCTTCTTCGTCTTCCTCTTCGATGACTTTTTCCTTCTTCGGTTCCTCAAGAATCGGCTGAACTTCTTCCTTGTCTTCTTCAGCTTCATCGTAACCCGTCACATCGGAGACATTGTCTTCCTCATCATCCTCAACCTCAGGAAGTTCATCTGCAGGTGCAGGCTGCTTCTCATTCAGCTGTGAAACCAGGGCTTCATTGTTGCTGACAAGAATATTCAGATTCTCTGAAAGGCCGTTGATCAGTCCTTCTGAATTCGTCTTTGCAATATCAAGGGATCTCTGTACAACTTCCTGAATATTACCAATAAGGCTTTGTGTATAAGAAAGTGCGCTCATACGCATCTCTTCTGCATTCTGATTGGCCGCTGCAACAATCTCTTCTGCCTGTGCATTGGCTGCATTGATTGTCTGCTCTGCCTTCTCATAAGCTTTCAGCATAATCTCATGCTCTTCAACCAGAGCATTTGCGTAATTTGTTGTCTCTTCAATCATCTGTTCTGCCTGAGCCTGAGCATCGCTGATAATCTTGTCTTTCTGAGCGATAATCTTCTGATAACGCTTAATTTCATCCGGTGTCTTCAGGCGCAGTTCTGTGAGTAATTCATACAGCTGCTCTTTCTGTACAATAATCTTTGATTGTGAAAAAGGTGCCGGTTTACATCCTTCTACATATTCTTCTATTTCATCAATCAATTGCTCAATTCTGCTCATTTTCATTCTCCTTCGAATCTAACTTTTCATCTAACATCTGAGAAATATACGGAGGCACAAAAAGACTGACATCACCATGATATCTCGCCAGTTCACGTACCGCACTGGAACTCAGATAGGAATATTCAACATTAGTTACCAAAAACAAAGTATCCAGATGTGGACGGACAGCTCTGTTGGCCTGTGCCCACTGCAATTCATATTCAAAATCAGTTACTGCTCTCAGCCCCCTGACAATAATCTTCGCATTACAGGCATCTGCAAAATCAATCAGCAGCCCTGCAAAAGAGGTTACTTCGACATTCGGTATGTCTTTTGTCACTTCCTTTAACATCTTAACACGTTCTTCAACAGAAAACAACGGTGTTTTTGAGCTGTTGCTTAAAACGCCGATAATCAGCTTATCGACCATCTTTGCAGATCTCTTAATAATATCAATATGTCCATATGTGACCGGATCAAAACTGCCCGGATAAATTGCTGTTCTCATTTTATTTCTCCAATACCCTCTGAACGAATACATGCTGATTCGTTTTATATTTTTTTACCTTCGTGATTTCATAACCATATGCTTCCAGCCAGTCAAATTCAGTCTCAAGCGATGCTTCAATGATGATCATTGTATCTTCATCTATAAAAGATACATGCTGCATCCTTTCCAGCATCTCTTTCTCAAGCTGCTTATTATATGGTGGATCCATAAAGACAATGTCAAAATGCCGCTTTCCATTCTCCAGACGGTCAATGGCCGTCTGACAATCTACAGACATAATCTCTGCCTGAGGCATTAATTTTGTCTTCGTCAGATTCTCCCTGATACATGTCACAGCCTGCCGGTTATTCTCCACAAAGACGGCAGACAAAGCACCACGGCTCAATGCTTCGATGCCGATGGCCCCGCTTCCGCTGAACAGATCAAGAAAATGACATCCATAGATATTCTGCGACAGCATATTAAACAAGGTCTCTTTAATTCTGTCTGTGGTTGGGCGCGTATTCATCCCCTCCATGCTCTTCAGCTGTATACGCCTCGCTTTGCCTGCAATCACTCGCATGTCATCACATCCTGTTCTTTATTGCCCATTCTGCATATCCGATATGCAGAATAATCGCGCTAGTTATATTGTATATTTTTTGACTCATTTGTCAACCGGTTATCAAATATTTCATGTATTTTTTAGCATTGTTCGACTTTATTTAGAGAATGATCTGCTCACTATTTTCCGACAGGTTTACTGTGATTCTTCTTTTCAAAGGTGCATATTTCTCCGATTCCAGTTCCGGATCTTCCTCGAAAATGGTATCAGCGGCTTTTCCCGCTTCCACAAGACATGCTGAATCCACAAATACATCGCCTATTTTGAAAATCATACTGCCGCTCTGACGAATACCGAACATATCTCCCGGTCCCCGCAGCTTGAGATCCTCTGATGCGATTTTAAATCCATCATTCGTCTTCAGCATGATATCCAGACGTTCTTTGACTTTCTTGTTGTCCTGACCATAGATAAAGATGCAGTAAGACTGGGCATCCCCCCGGCCCACACGGCCCCGCAGCTGATGAAGCTGGGCGAGCCCGAATCTCTCCGCATTCTCGATCATCATCACCGTTGCATTCGGCACATCCACACCGACTTCGATAACAGTTGTAGATACAAGAATCTGTATCTCCCCTGCTGAAAAACGTTCCATGATCTGATTCTTTTGATCAGGTTTCATCTGTCCGTGAAGATATTCCACTTTGATGTTCTGAGGCAGTGCCTGTCTCAGTTTTTCTGTATAGTCCTGAACATTTTCCGCTTCAATATTTTCACTTTCCTCTACCATTGGACAGACCACATACACCTGATGTCCGGACATCACCTGCTGCTGAAGGAAACGATAGGCCGTCGGTCGATAACCGGTTCCCACCACACAATTTTTAATAGGCAGCCGGTTAGCCGGCTTTTCATCCACAACCGAAATATCCAGATCACTGTAAAGAATAATCGCCAGTGTTCTTGGAATCGGCGTCGCACTCATAACAAGCACATGGGGCTCTCCATCCTGACTTTTCATCGCCAGCTGCTCTCTCTGACGGACACCAAAGCGATGCTGTTCATCTGTAACGATCAATGCCAGTTTATCATATACCGCTTTTTCCTGAAAAAGTGCCTGCGTACCAATAATCACATCTGCTTCATGATTATCAATCTTGTTATATACTTTTCTTTTAACCGATGCGGTCATGGAACCTGTTAAAAGCACTGTTGTTATATGGAAAGGCTCAAATAATGCCTGAAGATTTTCATAATGCTGTTTTGCCAGTACTTCTGTGGGTGCCATCATGCAGCTCTGGAACCCGGCGCTGGCAGCTGCAAACATCGCCAGTGCAGCAATCATAGTCTTGCCTGATCCCACATCCCCCTGCACAAGTCTGTTCATAACCACAGGACTTTTCAGATCACCCGCAATTTCCTGCCAGACACGCAGCTGTGCCCTTGTCAATGTATAAGGCAACGATGCCATAAAATCTTCAACTGCACTTTCCTCCCGAATCGGGTAATGATTTTGTATCTGATGATTTTCCTTTTTTAATCGCTTAACAGACAATGCAAACACAAGAAATTCGTCAAAAACCAGACGTCTTCTCGCCAGTCTGCAGCTTTCTTCATTCTCTGGAAAATGAATCTGACGGAGTGCATAATTATATTCTGCCAGATGATACGCTCTGCGAATATCTGTCGGAAGCGGATCCGGCACCAGCATACCGCTGTCAAGGATCTGATGCATCGTCTTGATAAAAAAATTCTGTGTCACCCCCTCTGTCAGACCATAGACCGGCTGAAGGCTTTTCTGAAGCAGCGCATATTGTTCTTCTGTATAAATATCCGGATGTTCAAGAATTCTCCGACTGCCCTTTCGTATGATTTTCCCATAAAGTACAATCCGTTTTCCCGGCTGTAGCTGCTGACGAATATAAGGGCTGTGATACCAGACCGCCTGTACAGATGCTGTACCCTCATGAAGCATTACGGATACAATCGCTGTTCTGCCTCGTTTTAAAAGCTTCGGTATTTCTGACAACACAACACTGTAGCCATATTGCCTGCAATTATCGAACTCTGTATTGTCAATGGAAATCGGCACATCATAGGTATGATATTCCCTTGGATAATGTTCTATAAAATCTCCAACTGTATAAATACCGATGCGGGCCAGATGACTTTCTGTTTTGGCTCCGATTCCTTTCACTGCTGAGACCCTGTCTTCGGAATTCATCTGATACCCTCCTTTCTATTGCGGATCTATTCTGCGCACATCACGCGCAAATGAAAGCAAATGACTGCCGCAAACACGCCTGCAGCAGTCATTACAAATATCAGCACCGGGATAATCACCCATCCTGATCTCATTCCTTATTCAACTGAAACAACGTAATAATAAATCGGCTGTCCGCCCTGATTCAATTCGACTTCACAGTCCGGATACTTCTCTTCGAGTTTCTCTGTCAGATTCTCAGCATCCTCTTCTGACACATCTTCCCCATAATAAAGACTGATAATCTCGCTGTCTTCATCTACAAGTGCTGCTATTGTCTCAAGGGTTGTATCTTCGATATTCTCTCCCACAGCCAGAAGTCCGTCATCACCAAGTCCCATGATATCGCCTTCCTTGATGGTCTTATCATCAATCACTGTATCTCTGACTGCATACGTAATCTGGCCACTCTTTACACGCTGCATCTCTTCGTTCATAGCCGCTTCATTCTCTTCTGCGGAGCTGCCGTTAATATAATTGATGACAGCTGTGATTCCCTGGGGCACAGTCTTTGACGGAATAACGATCACTTTCTTTCCTTCAACCAGTTCCCTGGCCTGCTGAGCTGCCAGAATAATGTTCTTGTTGTTAGGAAGAACAAAAACTGTCTTTGCATTCACACGTTCCACAGCATCAAGAATATCTGCTGTACTCGGATTCATGGTCTGTCCGCCTTCAATGATCTCATCTACACCAAGTTCCGAAAATATCTTCTTCATACCATCACCCATGGAAACCGCAACAAAGCCGATTTCTTTCTCAGGTTCAGCCTCTGCCGCTCTCTGTGTCTGAGCCTGAGCCTGAGCGGATGCCAGCTTCTGCGCATCCTTAAACAGACGCTCATGATGCTCTTCACGCATATTGTCAATCTTCATGCTTGTCAGTGAGCCATAACTTAAGCCCTTCTGAATCGCAAGGCCCGGATCATTGGTATGTACATGTACCTTCACGATATCGCTGTCGGCAACACATACAATAGAATCTCCAATAGATGAAAGGAATGCCTTAAATTCCTCTTCATCCTTCTCATCAAACGGCTTCTCAAGCATCACAATAAACTCTGTACAGTATCCGAAACGGATATTCGCTGTCTCGATCTCATCAAGCCCCATCTTTCCGGCATTGCCTGCAGGCGCAGTTGGTTTAACCTCAGCAACAAAGCCATCCACTGTCTCAATACCCATCAGGCAATCATAAGCACCTTTCAGCACGGTCATCAATCCCTGGCCGCCGGAATCCACAACACCGGCCTGCTTCAGAACAGGCAGCATCTCCGGCGTCAGACTCAGCATATAATCACCGTATTCAATAATCTGACGGAACCCCTCTGCCAGATCATCTGTTGTGTCAAAAACGTCTGCCGCCTTCTCAGCCATACCTCTGGCAACAGTAAGAATCGTACCTTCCTTCGGCTTCATAACCGCCTTGTATGCTGTCTCACTGGCTTTCTTGAATGCCTCAGCCGCAATTACACTGTCGATCACTTTCTCATCCTTGATCGGACGTGTAAATCCTCTAAACAGCTGTGAAAGGATGACACCGGAATTACCTCTTGCACCTCTCAAAGCTCCCTGGGAGATCGCCTTGGAAAGGCTCTCCATATCAGGATTCGTCAAAGCACTCACTTCCCGTGCCGCTGACATGATGGTCATGGTCATATTTGTTCCTGTATCTCCGTCAGGAACAGGGAAAACATTCAGTTCATTAATCCATTCTTTCTTTGCTTCAATGCGTTTTGCACCTGCAAGGAACATATTCTTCAACATGTTCGCATCAATTGTATTTACTCCCACAACAGGGTCCTCCTTAATCGTTATACTAGTCAATCACACGTACGCCTTCAACAAAGATGTTAATCTTCTCAACCTTCATACCTGTGAACTCTTCCACCTTATATTTGACGTTATTCATTAAATTATCTGCAATCGTTGCGATACTTATGCCGTAAACTGTAATAATATGGAAATCAATCGTAATCTGATTATCTTCGTTGACCGTAACACCGACACCCTTTGTCATGCTCTCGCGTTTGAGAAGCTTAACCAGTCCGTCCTTCACACTGATCATCGCCATACCGACAACACCAAAGCATTCAACCGCTGCCATTCCTGCGTACTTGGCAATAACATCTGTATCAACGGAAACCTGACCTATATCTGTAATAATACGTCCCTTCATATGGTACCTCCAATATTATTCTTACTTTCTACTCAACTATTATAACCGCTTTTTGCCGAAAAGAAAATATTTTTTTTATATTTTATGAAATCTATGCTTGCAATTATCGGTCGAATCTGTTATGATTGATTTGTTGTAAGCCTGTAAGGCGTTTTTGTGCGTCTCATTAAGGTTTAATTTGGCACGAGGAGGTGTTTTACAATGGCAAAATGTGCAATCTGTGAAAAAGGAGCTCACTTTGGTATTCAGGTGTCTCATTCACATAGAAGATCAAATAAAATGTGGAAATCCAACATTAAGAAAGTGAAAGTGAACGTGAACGGTACACCATCTAAGATGTACGTTTGTACTTCCTGCTTAAGATCAGGATTAGTTGAAAGAGCTTAATATGCAAACTTAAAGCCCTGTTTCATTTGAAACAGGGCTTTTTTTCATTTACGCGAGCAACGAGCCAAAGTCCGTGCTTGCACGAGACCTAGGCGACTGCCGCGATAACTTGAGAAACTCGCGGAGCGCGTTTCTCATAGTTTGCATTTAAGTCAGTTGAAAGATAAACTCTTCCAATGCCAGATGGATATGCATGCCGTCTTTCAGTTCTACAGGCTGTTCCGCCTCGATGCGTCGTCCATTGAGATATGTATGATTTGTTGAATTGCAGTCCACAATAAAATAACTGTCTGAATCCTCTCTGTATTTGATCACCGCATGCAGACGGCTGATCGCATTGTTACCTCTGATCACATAATCACAGCATGTATCCAGCTTACCGATAATAAATGTCTGTTTATTCAGCTGGATAATTTCTCCTGTTTTCTTACGGATCAGATATGACGATTTTTCATCCGCTTCCTGCTTTGCTTCTTCCTTGTTTTTCTCTGCTTCTAAAGCTTTGGCTTTCTCCGCATACTCTTCTTCCAGTTCTTTCCGGATTTTTTCTCTCAATTCATTTTCTATATCATGCCGCATATTCTGGGTAAAAGTATCCGACAATTCTGCCCATATCTTCTCCCGGAGTTTATTCTCACTTTCGGAACGAATATCTTGTTTAGCTTTTTCTCTTAACTCTTCTTCCAAATCACGACGGATATCCGCTCTCAGCTGCTGGCGCATAAATTCCGCATCACTGGAAAGATCTGCTTCATTCTGTTTGGCCATTTCTGCATCTTTTGCTATTTCTTCCAAAATCGCAGTCTCATCCGATAACTCAGTTTTTTTCTCTGCTGCATTCTCCTCATCAGACATGAATTTATATTCCTTAAAATCAAACAGCGGTACATCCGTCTCCTGTTCTTCTACCGATTCTGCAGGTGTTCCTATTTCATTCTCTATTTCTGATTTTTCATCAAAAATCAAAGAATTCTCAGAATCCCTTGTTCCTTCAAATTGCTCAGTCAGCTCAGGAAGTATCGCTTTACTATCTGTTGTATTTTTTACCTCATTATCTGAAGAAAGCAGTATTTCCGCAATCTCTTTCAAATCACGAAGTGAACGAATGCCGGAATTCAACTTTTCACAGATCTGTCTGCCTATATCTCCATTTTGATCATATGAAAACTTCTCAAACATTTTATTCACACAATCTTCCAGCGTATATCCTTCATTCACGATTGACTGACAAGGTATAACAACCAATTGAACTTTGCCTGTATCAGGATTGATAAACAAATAATCTGTATCCAGCAAAACATATTCAATATCAATAAAAGAATCTTCCAGATAAGCCAACAGCCGGTATAAATCTTCCAGCACAGATGCCATATGATCTGCCGTCGTATTCTCCGCTGTCATATCTGCCCATTTTTTGTATCCTGTTATATCGTAATTGATAACCAATGTCGATTTATCCACTGAACTTTTGATAAAGCCATCCAGCCCCGCTTCATTAAGAAGCTGCAAAATGACTTCATCCACATCCTGTATTTTTTGATAATGGTAAACAAGCAGCTCTCTTTTACCTTCAGACTGCATTTGTAATAACTGATTCATTTTTTCACCCTTCGTTTTCTATTTTGAACAAAACAGATTATAAGCCAATACCAGACAGAAAATAATCAGGCAAATACCCAATACACAGGACTTGACAAACAGCATAATGGTCATGCCCGCAGCTATCCAGAACAGGACAAAACCACACATCTTTTTCATAGCATTCACCATTATATCCAAGACTCGCCTGTTTTATTTTATGCCCATTGGTTTATTCTGCTATTCATTCTTTATTCTTCTTCTGAAATATGTTCAACTGCCTCTTCCACAGCTGCATCATCTTCTGACTTGTTCATAAAGCGATGAATCACATCCGGTGCCATATCAATAATCTTGCTGACAGGATCATTGTTGTTGACCGGCACCATACGAACAGAACCGTCTTTGATGACAAGCACCGCACTTGGCGTCATCTTGCCGCCCATACCGCCGCCTGCACTGTTTTTATGTTCCTGGCTCCATGCACCTGCACCAACGCCGAACGAAACATCCACCAGAGGCAGAATCAATGTATCGTTGACATGAATGGCCTCACCAACAACAGTTTTTGTTGTCAAAAAATTGTCCATTCCTTTAAAGAGAGATTCAACTGTTTCATTAAATGTGTGATCTGACATATCCAATTCCTCCATCCTCTTATTCGCCCCTTAACAGGCCTTTAAACTGCTTCACTATCGCAAAAAATTGTTTATTTAGAAAGCTTTTAACTGCAAATACAACTAGAGTAACCAGCCGTATGCAGCCATGAAACTTTACTTCGCCCTCCAATACTTCTTCATTAAACTCCGGGCACAGCTCCATCTTCTCGCCGCAGATCGGATAAAGAATACTTAAACCTCCAAGCACCTGGCCCGTTGTCGCCGGATCTTCAAAACCAAAATGCAGATACAATCTGTCTGCCCTCGGTAATATTTTAAGTAGTAGTTTCTTCAGCCGGTGCCAGAAAGCCGCAAACCATTGATGATTATGCTCTTCATAATAAAATGCAAGAACTTCTTCCTTCTTCTCACGGAGTTTTGTAAAGAAATTCTCAAGCTTTTCAAGTCCATCCATGATTTTTGACGGAATGCCCAAAATGCTGCAGATCAGAGAGAAAACACCCCGGATCAACGACAGGATCTTATTGGCTGCGCTCTTAGCCAGACAAAGGATTTTCTCCACCGCAGATTCCTTCGGTCCTTCAATCAGCTTCTCTTCATGCTTCTCTGCTGATTCATTTCCCGGGTTCTCCGAAGATATCCTCTCCGGATGCACCGCTTTCGGCATTTCATTCTTCATTTCAGCCGCCTGTTCAGTTTTTATTGGCTGTACCTTTGCCTCCGGCTGTTCAGGCTTTGCTGCTTGAATTACCTTTTCCGACTGCTTAGATTCCGGCTTTAATTTAGTTTTTCTTGTTTTTTTCTGTTTTATACGTTTTTCCTTCGGTTTCTGATTGTCATACAGCTTCAGCCACGCAATCCTGAAACTCAGATGGAGACGCTTTCCTTCTTCAGCACCTGTATCCAGCTTAAATACCATCTCAATCAGACGAAAGAGCCACGTAACCTTTCCTTCCGCCTGTATTGTCTGATACTTCGAAGCACCGATTCGATATCGAATCGGTGTCACAAGGACGATGGCCAATATCAGCACAATCAAACCAAGAATGACAAGCAGTACAATGCCAATCAGTTTCAGAAGAAAAAGCAGTATATGTAATAACAGCACTTCTACACCCCTTTTTCACGCTGAGATTCTCTATTCACTTTATTATCCAATCGACCGCTTCAGATGTTTCTTACAGTCGATCTCGATCAGATATTCTCTCCGGAATCTCTTAAATATGCCCTGATATCTGTGCTTCCTGTCTTCTTCAGAACATCAAGCACAATCTCTCCCGCCAGCAGACAGGCCTCCCTGTAACTGCCGGCAAGTCCGATAACCAGCTGGTCCTTCGGATACTGCTTCGATACACGAAGCAGGTCGCTGCCACATATATCTATCAGATCATCCTTACAGGCAGCCGGCATCAGACAATAGGTGCCTGTCAGCCGTTTTGTATGCCGGATCGCATACTGATAATACATTTTCTTTCCCTGAATGGATTTTCCCAAATACATTTTGTTATACCAGCGCATCATTAACTCCTGCTAATCATTGATAGTCTTTCCACTTTTATCATAATTAAACACAACGGCTTATCTTTTATAGCTGAAGGCCCCCCTCTACTGGACATGGGTATGGGTAAAAAGATGGTCCTGACAATATTCATAGTTGCCGTTGCACTTGGAACAGAAGCGGAATTCCAGCTCCGGATTCGTCTCCTCCGTTCTGCCGCATACCGCACAGCGATGTCTGCTCGGCATCTTCTTCACCGCCTTCTTGTAAGCCGCCCGTCTGTGCATCTGGGCCGGTGAAACTCTCTTTCTCATGAAGCCAAAGAAAAAGATTACAAAATTGAGAAGTGCCATGGCAATAGAAATCTTCGTCCCGATGTTGCCGACGACCATCTCATACACAAACAATGCAATATCCAGATATGCCAGCCATTTAATCTTAATCGGAATCAAAAACATCAAAAGCATCTCCATATCTGGAAAAACAAACGCAAAGGCCAGGAACAGAGACATATTAATATAATAGGTATCCATGAGATAAACCTGTCCAGTCATGAAATAGGCGGCAAAAGAACCGATAATGGTAAATAAAACACCTGCAAAATAATACAGGTTAAATCTAAACGCCCCCCAAACGCGCTCCAGTGTCTGTCCAAGCATATAATAAAGATACAAAGTAAAAATAAAAAAGATCACATTCGAATTCGGTGACTGGATCAGAAATGTCACAAGTCGCCATACTTCACCGTGCAGGATCCGATAGGGATTCAAGCTCAGATAATAATAGTAAATCTGTGGTGATGCAATGTTGATAAATAAACCGATAATGTATAAAACGCAGATGTATTTCATCAGACCGGGAATCGCATAACGGCCGAATTTTCTCTCCATTTTATTTAAAAATTTCTCCAATAGATTCTCTCCTTTACGTTTATTCTTATAAGCTATGCTGTAATTATAGATTTTCCATGAATTTTTGTCAATCAATACGGTGTAAAATATACAGCCGCACAGCAGCGGATGGACAATATTCATCCGCTGCTGCTACTATTACTGTGCTTCCTGTCTCCGACGAAGAATCCGATTCGAAGGAATATTCAAGACTGTTCCTTCGTCATAGGCCGGAGAAATGTCCTTATTAAGCTGTCGAAGCTCCTCATAAGTCAATCTGAAGGTCTGAAGGATTTCATCCAGTGTCTCTCCGGCCCGGACAATATACGGCAATGTCTCGGCATTGTCATGATCTGCATCCGGCATCTCCCAACTGCTCACCGGGACACAGATTTTGTCACCCACCTGAAGATTATAGATACGCACCCCCGGATTCATCCAGATCAGATCCGCAACTTTCACATCATAAACACGACTTATTTTGTATAGGGTATCTCCCTTTTTAACCACATGAACAACGCCTCTGCAGGGGCGTCCATTAACATTCTCACCGCTGACATAATAATTCATGGTCATTAATTCCTGCCTTTTTATTATAATCTATGCGGCTCATTTTTAAAATGTGCAAAGAGAATTTTCTTCTTTTTTATAGAAATGTTTACCTTTTTTTAATGGTTTTCAAAAAAGTTGACGGTTGTTTTTTAAAACATCATGTCGTATAATAAGATGGACTTGCTATCACGCAATTCGTAGTTTCCTATTTTATATAGACTATTTTGTCTATTCATATATTTACATAAGGAGGGTAGTGATTCCCCTTTCGGAATCAGCTTTTATTTATGGATGCAACTTTATTTTTAGGTATTGATGTCGGCTCTACTACCGTCAAGGTAGCCATTCTGGATGCAGACAACAACGTCCTTTTTTCCGATTACGAAAGACATTTTGCCAATATCAGAGAGACACTGCTCGATCTGATGACAAAAGCCCGTGCGGAACTTGGAGACCGCGATCTTCACCCGATGATCACCGGTTCCGGCGGTATGTCCATCTCCAAATATATTCATGTTCCTTTTGTTCAGGAAGTTATCTCCGTTTCCAGTGCCCTTGGCTATTTTGCGCCGAAGACAGATGTTGCCATTGAGCTTGGCGGTGAAGATGCGAAGATCATTTATTTTGAAAACGGCAATGTGGAACAGCGTATGAACGGTATCTGTGCCGGCGGTACAGGTTCTTTTATCGACCAGATGGCCAGTCTTCTTGAGACAGATGCCCCTGGATTAAATGAATATGCGAAGAATTACAAAGCGATTTATCAGATTGCCGCCAGGTGCGGCGTTTTCGCCAAGACAGATATCCAGCCTCTGATCAATGACGGTGCTTCCAAGGAAGACTTATCTGCTTCCATTTTCCAGGCCGTTGTCAATCAGACCATCAGTGGTCTGGCCTGCGGTAAACCGATCCGCGGTCATGTGGCATTTCTTGGCGGTCCGCTCCACTTTCTTTCAGAGCTGAAGGCAGCTTTTATCCGCACGCTTCACCTGACAGACGAAGAAGTCATTGCACCGGCCAATTCCCATTTGTTTGCAGCTATGGGTGCCGCTATGAACTACAAGGCTGATGTGACCACTTCCATTGATGAGCTGATCCGTCTGCTCTCTTCCGATATCAAGATTCAGGCAGAGACCGCCCGTATGGATCCGCTCTTTAAGAATCAGGAAGAATACGATGCCTTTAAGAAATGGCATTCCGTACATACTGTAACAGAAGGCAATCTTGCTGATTACCACGGCAAATGTTTCCTTGGCATCGATGCCGGTTCCACAACAACAAAGGTTGCTGTTGTCGGAGAAGACGGCACACTGCTCTATTCCTTCTACAGCAACAACAACGGCAGCCCTTTAAAGACAGCAATCCGTTCCATCCAGGAGATTAAGAATATTCTCCCTGCAGATGCCGAAATCGTTCGTTCATGTTCAACAGGTTACGGCGAAGCACTGATGAAGTCTGCATTTATGCTGGATGAAGGCGAAGTTGAGACAGTGGCTCATTACTATGCTGCCGCTTTCTTTGAACCGGACGTGGATTGTATCCTCGACATCGGCGGACAGGATATGAAGTGTATCAAGATTCGCAATAAAACCGTTGATAATGTGCTTTTAAACGAAGCATGTTCCTCTGGATGCGGCTCTTTCATCGAAACATTCGCCCATTCTCTGAATTATTCCGTGGAAGACTTTGCAAAGATTGCCATTTTTGCCAAACATCCGATTGACCTTGGTTCCAGATGTACCGTTTTCATGAATTCCAATGTCAAACAGGCTCAAAAAGAAGGGGCCGAAGTCGGCGATATCTCTGCCGGACTGGCTTATTCCGTTATCAAGAATGCACTACTGAAGGTTATCAAACTGACAGATCCGAAGGATCTGGGCAAGAAAGTCGTTGTACAGGGCGGTACCTTCTACAATGATGCCGTACTGAGAAGCTTTGAACTGATTTCCGGCTGCAAGGCTGTTCGTCCGAACATCGCCGGCATCATGGGTGCTTTTGGTGCTGCACTGATCGCCCGTGACCGTTATGCAGGCGAAACAACAACGATGCTCTCCCTTAATGACATCATCAACCTGAAATACACAACGAGTATGACTCGCTGCGGCGGATGTACCAATCATTGCCGTCTGACAGTAAACAAATTCACCGGCAACAGACGTTATATCTCCGGCAACAGATGTGAAGTCGGTCTCGGTCGTGCCAAGACCAACAGCGACGTGCCGAACCTTTTTGAATACAAATATAATCGCATTTTTAACTACAAACCATTAGACAAGGCCACTGCCCCACGAGGCATCGTCGGTATTCCGAGAGTTCTGAATATGTATGAGAACTATCCGTTTTGGCATACTTTCTTTACTGAGCTCGGATTTTCGGTTGTGCTTTCACCGGAATCTACCCATGAAATCTACAATCTTGGTATTGAATCCATTCCGAGTGAATCCGCCTGCTATCCGGCCAAGCTTGTTCATGGTCATATTATGTGGCTGCTGCAGCATGATGTGAAATTCATCTTCTATCCATGTATTCCTTATGAGCGCAAGGAAACAGAAGGTGCCACCAACAATTACAACTGCCCGATCGTTACTTCTTATGCTGAGAATATCAAGAATAACGTTGAAGAACTGGCTGATCCGTCCATTCTGTTTATGAATCCTTTCATGACTTTTGAAAGTGAACGTCATCTGGAAGAACGTCTTGTTGAAGAGTTTGCTGCACGCTTTAGTATTGACCCTCGTGAGATCAAAGAAGCCGTCCAGAAGTCCTGGAAAGAACTTGAACTTGTCCACACTTCTGTTCAGCGCCACGGTGAGATGACCCTGGCTTACATGAAGCAGCACCATATGAAAGGTATTGTCCTTGCCGGACGTCCTTACCATATTGATAAAGAGATCAACCATGGTATTCCTGAGCTGATCACTTCTTATGGCTTTGCAGTGCTGACAGAGGATTCCATCTCCCATCTGGCCAAACCGGACCGTCCGCTCATCGTTTCCGATCAGTGGATGTATCATTCCAGACTCTATTGTGCCGCTGAATATGTCAAAGAACACGAAGATCTGGAACTGATTCAGCTGAACTCCTTCGGCTGCGGTCTGGATGCAGTTACAACAGATCAGGTGAAGGATATCTTAAACGGTTCCGGCCGCCTGTATACATGTCTGAAGATTGATGAAGTCAGCAACCTCGGTGCTGCCCGTATCCGTATCCGTTCTCTGATTGCAGCTATCCGTCTGCGTGAGCAGCATGGTATCCACGGTCATATTGAAAGCAGTGCCCATCATCGTCAGCTGTTCACAAAAGAAATGCGTGCAGACAACTACACCATTCTTGTTCCAAATATGTCACCGATTCATTTCGATCTGCTGATTCCGGCTCTTCGCCATGAAGGTCTGAACTGCGAACTGCTGCCTGACTGTGATAAAGAAGCCATCAATACCGGTTTGAAATACGTCAACAACGATGCTTGCTACCCATCCATCTGCGTTGTCGGCCAGATTATGAAGGCACTGCTCTCCGGCAAATATGACTTAAATCATGTAGCTATCGCCATGACCCAGACCGGCGGCGGCTGCCGTGCAACCAACTATGTTGGATTTATCCGCCGTGCCCTTGGCAATGCCGGTATGTCACAGATTCCGGTTGTCTCCATCAGTGCGCAGGGTATCGAGAAGAATCCTGGATTCAAATACACACTGCCAATGTTAAAGAATGCCCTCCAGGCGATTGTCTACGGTGATCTTTTCATGCGCGTACTTTATGCGACACGTCCTTATGAAAAGGTTCCAGGTTCTGCCAATGCGCTCCATGAGAAATGGAAGAATATCTGTCTGGATTCCATGATCGGCAAAGGCAAAAACAGTTTCAAACAGAACGTCAAAGGTATTATCCATGACTTTGATAATCTTCCGCTGGATGAAACCATCAAGAAACCAAGAGTCGGTATTGTAGGCGAGATCCTTGTTAAGTTCTCACCGTCTGCCAACAACTATCTTGTGGATCTTCTCGAATCCGAGGGTGCTGAAGCTGTCATGCCTGATCTTCTGGACTTCCTTCTCTACTCATTCTACAACTCGAATTTTAAGTATGAGAAGCTTGGCAAATCCAAGAAGGGACAGATTCTCGGCAATGCCGGTATCGCTTTCCTTGAAGCCATCCGCAAGACCGCCAACGATGAATTAAAAGCCAGCAAACGCTTTGACCCGCCTGCCAACATTCGTGATCTTGCAAAATACGCAGAACCAATTGTTTCCATCGGCAATCAGACCGGTGAAGGATGGTTCCTAACAGGTGAAATGATGGAACTGATCCACAACGGTGCACCGAACATCGTTTGTACACAGCCATTCGGCTGCCTGCCGAATCATATCGTTGGCAAAGGTGTTATCAAGGAACTGCGCCATCAGCATCCTGAAGCCAATATCGTAGCCATTGATTATGACCCGGGTGCCAGTGAAGTCAACCAGGTCAACCGAATCAAACTGATGCTGGCAACAGCCAACAAAAACTTACATAAGAAACTTGACGCATAAAAGATAAAATACAACACGTCCAGTCATTACAGATCGTATAACTTTCTACAAACAGGCTCATCGCCAAACGTTTTCAGAAAGTTATACATCTCGTAATTATTTTGACGTGTTGTATTTTTTCTATATTCATAATAGTTTCACTCCTATCCCGATATTTTTATGGCAATTTTATTCCACTCTGAGTATCAATTTGAAGGCTTGGGATTTTTCCATTTGCAGCAATATATTTGTTTGATCAAGTTTTCTTCCAATGTAACGGATTTCATGTTAGAATATTTACGCAATTTTGATTTTATTTTCCTTTAGGAGGTTTTGATATGAAGAAGCAATGGTGGCACGACAAGGTGGCTTATCAGATTTATCCGAAGAGCTTTATGGACAGCAATGGTGATGGCATTGGCGATCTGCGTGGTATTATTTCAAAACTGGATTATCTGAAAGAACTTGGTATCGATATTCTGTGGCTTTCCCCCATCTACCGCTCTCCCCTTGTTGATCAGGGCTATGATATCTCTGATTATTATGCCATTGGTGAGCAGTTCGGTACCATGGAGGAATTTGATGAACTAATCGCAGAAACGAAGAAAAGAAATATGTATGTGCTGATGGATCTGGTTGTGAATCACTGTTCCAGTGAACATGAATGGTTCAAAAAAGCCATGGCTGACCCGGAGGGTGAATACGGCGATTATTTTTATATCCGTGAGAGCAAAGACGGACAGCCCATCAACAATGCCCGCTCTTATTTCGGCGGCAATATCTGGGAACCGATTCCGGGCACTAACAAATATTACCTTCATATGTTTGCCAAAGAACAGCCTGACCTCAACTGGGAGAATCCAAAGGTTCGACAGGAGATTTACAAAATGGTCAACTGGTGGCTGGACAAAGGACTGGCCGGCTTTCGAATTGATGCTATTATCAATATCAAAAAGAATCTTGATTTTCCAATGCTTGAGCCGGACGGCTTGGACGGTCTTGCTTTCTGTACCAAAACCCTTGGTACAAAAGACGGGGTCTCTGAAATGCTCGGCGAATTAAAACGTGAAACTTTTGATAAGCATGGTGCTTTTACTGTGGGTGAAGTTTTTAATATTACTGATGATGATCTGTCTGATTTTATCGGAGAAAATGGTTATTTTTCAACTATTTTCGACTTCAGTACGGAACTTCTCTCCGCCGGTGAACACGGTTGGTATGATGCCCCTGACGTTGCTTTCCCTGCATGGAAAAAAGCTATTTTTCATGCCCAGGATCAAGCTTATGGCTGTGGTTTCGAATCCAATATTATCGAGAATCATGACGAGCCCCGGGGTGTTTCTCGATATCTTCCGGTTTATGCCCGTAATTCCTGCGGCACCAAAATGCTCGGCACTATGAGTCTGCTGCTTCGCGGTCTGCCATTTATTTTCCAGGGGCAGGAAATCGGCATGACCAACACAAATTGGCAAAGTGTTGATGAATTTGACGATCTCAATACCGTTGATCAATATCATCTGGCTCTGAAAGCCGGTTTATCAGAAAAAGATGCCTTAGATAAAATCGGCAGACTCAGCCGTGATAACGCCAGAACCCCAATGCAGTGGAACACTTCTTCCAATGCAGGGTTTACAACAGGAATACCATGGCTCCGCTTAAATGACAATTACCCGGATGTCAATGTGGCAGCCCAGGAGAAAGACACCGACTCTGTTTTAAACTACTATAAAAAACTGATTGCACTGCGTAAATCCGATACATACAAAGATATTTTTACCTACGGAAAAACTATTCCTGTATTTCTGGAAAAAGAGATGCTGATGGCTTACTGCCGCGAAAAGGACGACAAACGTATTCTTGTTCTTGGAAACTTCGGTGAAAAGAAAGAAGCGCTTCATCTGTCAGCCGAACCAAAGAAGCTCCTTTTATCTAACATGAACCGCACAGAAATTGGTCAGGATATTATACTTGCACCACAGGAAAGCGCTGTTGTTCTATAAAACAACTGTTCAAAGCCAACTTCCAAAATGCTTCGCATTTTGTCAGTATGGCGTATCCGCCAAATACAATTTCATAAACTGCCTTAAAAATGCAAACATTTTATGTCAGTTATATGAAATTGTGCTTGGCTCTGAACAGTTATATATTTTCAATTTGCCAATCAATAGGTGCTACACCATGCTCCTCCAGAAACCTGTTTGTCTGACTGAATGGTTTGCTGCCGAAAAATCCTCTGTAAGCCGAAAGAGGGCTTGGATGCGGTGCTTCCAGTATCAGATGATGCGGATTGTTCAGCATGGCTTTCTTCTGCTGTGCCGGACGCCCCCAGAGAATAAACACGATTGGTCTGTCCTGCTGATTCAATATCTTAATAGCTGCATCTGTGAACTGTTCCCAGCCGATTCCTCTATGGGAATTCGCCTGATGAGCACGAACGGTCAAAACTGTATTCAAGAGCAGCACACCCTGTTTCGCCCATTTCTCAAGATAACCGTTATTTGGAATATAGCATCCGAGATCATCCTGCAGTTCCTTGTAGATGTTTTCCAGTGACGGCGGGATCGCCACCTGAGGCTGAACGGAAAAACACAGTCCATGCGCCTGTCCATCCCCATGATAGGGATCCTGACCCAGAATAACCACCTTAACATCCTCTAAAGGTGTCACCTCAAAAGCATGAAAAATCATATCCGAGGGCGGGAAAATCTGATGTGTCGTGTATTCCTCTTTCACTTTCTTATATAATTGCGCATAATAAGGCTTGGCAAATTCCGGTTTCAACGGTTCCAGCCAGTCATTGGCGATTGCTCCCATGCAAAGTTCCCCCATTCATAAAATAATAACTATTTATAATCGGACACTGACTGAACGGGAGGCAAGATATTCTTTCAAATCCCGGATTTCAAGCTCTTTGTAATGAAACAGTGAAGCCGCCAGTGCAGCATCTGCCTTTCCCTCCGTCAACGCATCATAAAAATGCGCCATTGTACCTGCACCACCGGAAGCAATGACAGGAACTGAAACCGCTTCTGCTACAGCCCTTGTCAGTTCAATATCATATCCGGCCTTTGTGCCATCGCAGTCCATACTGGTGAGAAGGATTTCACCTGCACCGAGATCACAGACTCTCTTCGCCCATTCAACAGCATCAATACCTGTATCTATTCTACCGCCATGTTTATAAATTGTCCAGCCTTCGCCGTTTACTCTTTTCTTGGCATCAATGGCCACTACCACACACTGGCTGCCGAACTTCTCTGCCGCCTCATGGATCAGCTCCGGACGGTCAATGGCCGCTGAATTAACAGAAACCTTATCTGCACCTTCCCTCAAAACTGCGCGGAAATCATCTACTGTACGGATACCACCGCCGACAGTAAAAGGAATAAACACCTTTTCTGCCACTCTTCGCACAAGATCTACCACTGTATTTCTTCCATCACTGGAAGCTGTGATATCCAGAAAGACAACTTCATCCGCACCGGCCTGATCATAAGCTGCCGCAATCTCCACCGGATCACCGGCATCCTTCAGATTCACAAAATTCACACCTTTGACAACACGTCCGTTATTGACATCCAGACATGGAATAATTCTCTTTGTAAACATATCTTTCCTCCGTCCTACAGCCGTAAATCAGCAAAATTCTTCAAAATTCTAAGACCCGGTTCACTGCTCTTCTCCGGATGGAACTGACAGGCAAAAATATTATCATGTTCCACAGCAGCATGGATATCCGTACTGTACCAGGTTGTTGCCGCCACATCTTCAGGATTTCTTGCTTTCAGATAATAAGAATGTACAAAATACATATACGACTGAAGGTCTATTCCTTCAAAAAGCCTGCTACCTTCCTTAATATCAATAGAATTCCAGCCCATATGCGGAATCTTCAGCCCTTCTGCCGCCGGTATACGAAGGATTTCCCCCGGAAGCAGACCAAGGCCCTTTACCCCCGGCGTCTCTTCACTGCTGTCAAACAACAGCTGCAATCCGAGACAGATACCGAGAAACGGCTTTCCTGACTTCACAGCATCCTGAATGGTCTCCACAAGGTCATAGCTGTGAAGCCGCTCCATAGCATCACCGAAGGCACCTACGCCCGGAAGTACCACCCGGTCAGCCTCCAAAATCGCTTTCCTGTCTCTTGTAATGACTGCATCTTCATTTAAATACTGAAAAGCCTTCTCCACACTCTTCATATTGCCCGCATCATAGTCGATGATCGCTATCATAGGTTATCCTCCATTTATTTCAAAACTCGCTTCCAAAGGTATAGCAAACAAAATCCTTTTTCAGGCCACTATACTTTCTTACGTTAGCACGCAACAGTTAATGTTTCTTCGATTTTACCACATCATCACCATCTGTGCCAGATATTTTATCAAATTATCTGCAATTTAGTTATATTTGTCTGTATTTCTTCAAATCCAAAGGAAATTTATGTTATATTTACATTTGCTTTTTAAGACGTTTTGTAATATGATAAATATGTATGTTTTTTATTCATAAGGTAAAGTAAGGAGGCTATTTATATGAAAACAGCATTTTACGTAGAATCTTATGGCAGACAGGTTGAAGAAAAGGCTTTGATCGCCAAGATCAAAGAGATCTGGGTTGCAGAAGGCAACAAGATCAAAGACATCAAGGATTTAAATATTTATGCAAAACCTGAAGATGACGCCTGCTACTATACTATTAACGGCGACTTTTCAGGTCATATCAAATTGTATGAATAATGGCAGCATAACCCAACACGTTATTGCGAATCGATTTCTACATACAAACAGCAAAGAGGCTTCTGGATCAATTGATGCAAAAGCCTCTTTATCATTATCAGAATTCTATGATCTTTATAAGGATTCCAACATTCGTCATTCCGCCAAAATCCCCTTATGCCTGTTCCTGGATCATCTCCGCCGCATCCTGGCAATCCAGTTCAAACCAGAAAGAAACGCCGTCCTCACAGTTGTAAACGCCGTATGGCTGTCCCAGCTGCTCCATGGATGCCTTGACAATGGATAGGCCGACACCGCTGCCGCCGTACTCCCTTGTTCTCGCTTTATCCACCTTGTAGAATTTATCCCAGAGTTTTGACAGATCTTCCTCCGGTATCTGCTCACCAGTATTGTGAACCGTAATCTTAACCGTCTTTTCCTTCTTCTCAAGCTGAATATCAATGCGTTTCTCCCCATCTGCATGGTTGATGGCATTGGTCAGATAATTCGTAAATACCTCTTCTGACATATACGCATCACTCCATACGTAGATTGGCGCATCCTCATCAAAGGCAAGATTGATCTCTTTTTGCTTCAATAAAATATCTGACTTGGCGATCACTGCACGGATCATGGCAATGATATCAAAATGTTCCATAGTCACTGTATTGTAGCCAAACTCCAGCTGATTCAAATCCATGATCTTTTTCACCATCTGATTCATCTTGCGGGCTTCATCCACAATGACTTCACAGTAAAACTCTTTACTCTCCTCATCATCATTGATGTTGTCCATCAGTCCCTCTGCATATCCCTGGATCAAAGCGATCGGCGTCTTCAACTCATGGGATACATTGGACAGGAACTCTTTACGCATAGCATCGATCTGTTCCTTCTTCTCAAGATCCTTCTTCAGCTCCGTATTGGCCTCTTTCAATTCTGCCAGCGCCTGTTCCAGCGTCTCAGACAACATATTCATGCTATTTCCGAGAACACCGACTTCATCCTCTGTCTTCACTTCGTATTTGGCCGTGAAATCCAGTTCAGACATTCGCTTTGCAATATTCGTCAGCACAGTGATCGGACCCAGAAAACGATTGCTGACAAAATACATCACCACAAACCCGATAAGCGCGGCAACCAGGGAAATATATAGGAAAAACTGATTCGACAGTGCTGCACTTTCTGTAATGCTTGAGAAAGAGGCACGGATCAAAATATGATCTCCATTCTTAAATGTACCAGCAAGATAGATATACGATGCACCCAGACGCTTAACATTGACTTTCTTAATCTCATAGCTATCCGTCTTAACCGAAGCTGCATCACCGGACTTGTCCGCATTGATATAATCGCTGTAAATATTACTGCTCTCAACCTTGCTGTTCTGATTCATACCCAGAGATGAATATAAAAGCAGTTTCGTATTGCTCTTGAGCATATAATCAAAAATCGGGCTGCTCATATCCCTGTAAATAATAACCGACAGATTTCTTGTCTGGCTCAGTTTGTCCAACTGCAGATAAAGTTCATCGGAAATACCGCTGTCTGGTATAGCATAGCTTCCCAAACTCTCATCTGTACTGCTGCTTTCCCCGGATTCTGTCGTCTTTCCCTGCAGCTCCGCCGCATACATATCGTCAATCTTCTCAAATGTAGAAATCAGCGTCTGATTCTTCTTGGCCAGATAAAACCTCTTCAGAAAAATATTACTGAGCAGCACAGACGAAACAGATATCAGCAATACCATTCCGATGAGGATCAACGATAATTTGACCTTTAATGATTTTTTTCGAAACATACTACCGCCTCTTACTGATCGACTTCGAATTTATAGCCCATACCCCAGATTGTCTTAATATACTCGCCCTTAGCTCCCAGCTTGTTTCTGAGCTTCTTCACATGGGTATCAATGGTTCTGGCATCACCAAAATAATCATAATTCCATACATTGTTCAGAATACGCTCTCTGGACAAGGCCACACCCTGATTGGACATGAAATAAGCCAACAATTCAAATTCCTTATAGCTGAGTTCTACAGACTTGCCATCAATCAGTACTTCATGGGCAGCCTTATTCAGTTCAATACCGCCGGCTTCCATGGTATCATCTGCCGCCAGCACATTGCTTCTCCGAAGGATGGCCTCGACTCTCGCCACAAGGATCTTCGGGCTGAAAGGTTTCGTAATATACTCATCCACGCCGAGATCAAAGCCCTGCAGTTCATCCTTCTCATCACTCTTAGCCGTCAGCATAATAATCGGAACCTTGGAATACTGTCTGATTTCACGGCATACCTGCCAACCATCCATCTTCGGCATCATCACATCCAGAATGATCAGTGCAATATCCTTCACTTCAAAGAACTTGTCCACCGCTTCCTCGCCGTCTCCGGCCTCAATAACAGTAAATCCTTTCTTCGTCAAAAAGTCCTTCACAAGCTTCCTCATTCTGCTCTCATCATCTACCACTAAAATCTTCAAACTTTCCATATATGCTCTACCTCACATTCCGCTTGGGTATTCTTTTCCATTCTCATATTTTATTTATAGTATACCAGAGATTTATGATAAATGTGTGATTTTTTCACATGGAATTGTCAATGTCACCTCTGATTCAAAACCAGCGATACTTTGAATGCCCTATAGATTTATATATTCTGACTATGTTATAATATTTTCAGAGTAAAATATCTTTTTTTAGTGACAAATTGACTTTAATTGGCGAATTTTATGTGCTATAATGTCATAAAAGAGTTGTGAGGTATAAAATAATGAAACTATTAGAGGAAAAGATACGATCCGAGGGTAGGGCTCTCAGCGAAACCGTTCTTAAGGTAGATGGCTTCATCAATCATCAGGTTGATCCTGTTTTGATGAGTGAAATTGGCAAGACACTTGCTTCTTATTACAAGGATAAAGGCATTACCAAAGTATTTACGATTGAGAGTTCCGGTATTGCACCGGCTGTTTACACAGCCATGGAACTTGGTGTACCAATGGTGATCCTGAAGAAGCAGACATCCAAGATACTGACAGGCGATGTATTCCAGACCAACATCACTTCCTTCACAAAGGGAACCAGCTATGAACTGACATTATCTCAGAATTATATTCAGCCGGATGATGTTGTTCTTGTTATCGATGACTTCTTGGCTAATGGCGAAGCTGCCACCGGCGCAACACGCCTTGTTGAAATGGGCGGTGCCCGCATCGCAGGAATTGCCATCCTCATCGAGAAGGCTTTCCAGCGCGGCCGTAAGCGTCTTGAAGACAACGGCTACGAAGTGCGCTCCCTCGCCAGAGTATCCAAGCTCGGACGCGGACTCATCGAATTCACAGAAGCAGACTTATAACATTCTCTGAAAGTTTTATATTTACTTATAGTGTACAAACGCCTGAACATAGAACAGCAATTGTCTTTGTTCAGGCGTTATCTTATTTGCAAAATATCTATAATTCTTCTGTTAGAACATAAAAACAGCCATTCAAAAGCAGGAGCTGCATATAACATCTATGCGAAACGTCAATAGCCTCGAATGGACATAAAAAATATCAGCTTCAGAGCAGGTGCTTCCATTTCGGCCGGTACTTAGGGGCTGTCCTTTAGCACCTTACGTACCGCTGCCAGAAATGGGCAGTGCAAACGTGCCTGCTCTGAAACTGATATTTTTTATGTCCACCAAGAACTACCGATGTTTCGCCTCCTATTTGCCAAAATGGCAGTTTGGATAATGACATTCCGCACAGTTGCTGCACAGACCGCCATGTCCAAAGGCCGCAATATCTGCCATTGTGATCTTCTCTCCCGCCAGGATTCTCGGAAAGATCAGATCAAATACAGTTACTTTGGAATGCATGACGCATCCTGGAAGTCCCAGTACCGGTCTGCCGTCTGTATAATAGGACAAAAGGAACATGGCTCCCGGAAGCACCGGCGTACCATAAGTAATGATTTCACATCCCGTATCTCGAATAGCCGATGGTGTCAGATCATCAGGATCCACAGACATACCGCCTGTACAGAAGACCATATCTGCACCCTTATCCAACCAGTCTTTGATGGCCTGTTCAATCATCTCTTTATTATCCGGCACAAAAGTCTGACCGGCAACCGTACAATGATAGCCTTCCATTTTGCCTCTGAGGATTGGGCCGAATTTATCTTCAATACGATGATAATAAACTTCACTGCCCGTTGTCACAATACCGATATTAAAAGACTTCATTGGCTTCACTTCAATAATCTTATGGCCATCCAGAAGATTTTGGGCCTCATCCAGTTTCTTCTGATCAATGACCAGCGGAATGACACGGGTTCCGGCAACAGCTTCACCCTTTTTCACCGGCAGATTATTGTGAAGACTGGCAAATGAAATCTCTCCCAGCATGTTAAGCTGGAATAACCGGTCTGCATCCACCTTCAGAAGGCCGTCATGGGCTGCTGTAAAAGTAATCTTGCCTTCCTTGATTTCTCCAAAAGTCAGACCGTCTCCCATGGTAATATCTTTCAAAAAAGTAGCCGCATCATTTTCATGGACCATCCCTGGCAGATTTTCCCAGACATAAATATTATCCTTACCAAGGGACAAAAGCACCGGAATATCCTCTTCCTGAATAATATGTCCTTTCTTAAAACGACGCCCCTTAAATTCTCCAGGCAGAATCTGGGTAATATCATGACACAAAATAGCCCCCACTGCCTCTTGAACAGGTATGCATTTCATAATTATTTTCTCCCTTCTCCGCTGCGAAGCCCGTTTTCATAGATACAAATGGCCTGCAGAACACCGCCTGCAATGGCTCTTGCTTTATCTGAAATAGTAAAGCAATTTTCTCTTTCTGATAAACGCGGATCAATATCCGCAATCTTAAAATGCTCCGGTACCGGTAAGCCATCTCTTAGAATACCTCTGAGTACTCCATCCAGTGTCGCATACACCGGTGCATCATCAACCTTCGCAATGAGATCGCCCTTTTTCACCAGATCTCCGATATGGGCAATACCATGGAAAACACCTGCATTATCGGAATGAATGACACGCTCTTTGCCATAACCGCCGATAATACCCGGGATACCTGTATTGGCAATGGCCTGACCCTCCCGGATAATACGTCCGAGACGATGTCCTCTCTTTGTTTCAATGACCACATCCACATCCACGCCGGCAGTAAATCCCGGCCCCAGTCCAATGACAAAATCCGCCATATCGATGGTGGTTCCGAGATTTCTCTTGGCAATAGCCGCATCCACAAAAGCAAAGTGTGGTACTGCTTTGACTGCTTCTGCTTTTTCATCACAGATAATCGGGATAATCCCATCCTGCCAACAGGCCTCTGCCTCTGAAAACTGCGTAATTTTTCTGGCTTTGATCCCCTCAACCTCTGTCTCCCCATCATACATAGCCTCAGAAAAAGCAACACTTCTCCGAATAGCTGTCGGTTTTGCGATTTCAAGAACCAGTACCTGATACCCGCACTGATGCAGACAGCTGATGGTTCCCGTTGCCAGGTCCCCGCCGCCTCTAATAATAATCGTCTTATTCAACCCAATCTCCCCCTTTTACCTTCTCATAACCCTCAGGCGTATCAACATCCACGCCCTGTCTGATATTGTCAATGGGCACATAGCAGACTCGATCCGGATGATTGCGTATGATGGTCCGTCCGCCATGGTCTCCTGTCAAAGCCAGTAATTCTGCTTTAAAAGCAGCCGGGAAATAAACCGGCTGCCCCGGACGGCTGCCATACCTTGGCACCACAATATGCGCTGCATCCGCATATTCCAGCAATTTCCCAATGGTATCCGATTTCAGCCAGGGCATATCGCCATTAAAAAACATCCATCCTGCCGATTGTGACGTTTTCTGTACCCCCAACACAACCGAATGGCTTTGTCCTATCTCAGGGCTGTCATTATCCACCGCCTGAAAGCCATTTCCAACTGCCAGCTGTGCAATGCTGTCAAATCCCGTCACCACAACCGTCTGCTCAAATCCCACCTGTCTGACCGCATCAAAAACATGTGCGATCATCGCTTTGCCTTCCACAGGCAGCAATAACTTATTGCACCCCATTCTTTTTGAAAAACCGGATGCCAATATTACAGCCGTTATCCCCGCTGTCGGATTATTCATTCTCCAGACACCCCGCAATCCATCCGTCTATGACACCTGATGTCACAGCAGCTTCGGCAATCTTCTTTGCAGACTGATAAAGCTGCGGATCATTTACTCGATTAAGTACCAGCCATCTGCTGCCAAGACTATGCCCAAAAAGGCCATTTTCCGCTGTAATCAGCTGCAGATAGGCCTCCTCCGTCATCACATCACCGGGTCCTAACCCTGTTATTGCAGTGAATTTCTCCATGCGATGCACCTTTGTCTCATCTATGATTTCTCCCAGACAATGCATCGGCAAAACACCAATGGTAGCTTCTGTTGCCGGAAGAATGACCGGTTCATCTTCTCTCCAGCCCTTTAAGGGCTTTCGGTTGGATCCGTCTGCTTCTATCAAAAGCAGATCACTTTCTTCCAGTGCCTGCCCTAACATCTGCTCACCCAGATCCCAGATTTTGCCTGACGGCAGAATATGTTCCGTATAAAAACAAATAGGAGCCGCCTGCCTCTTCGCATCTCCCTGCCCGTCAGACGACACAACAGCCGGAGGACAGCCTTTATATTTCCACTGCCCATCCGGAAGACACATTTTTGTTGAAGCAGCAACTCCCACTTGATATAATCTGGCATAATGCATGGCCGCCTGACGGATCAATGTTGTTTTGCCGCCGGAACCGACGACTGAAAACACCCTGCAGCCATGCCTATACAGCGGATTCAGCAATTCTTCAACATGAATCCGATAATCTTTCATTATTTCTGTTTCTCCAGTTCGTTCTTCATCATACCCATCTTGACTTTTTCAGGTGTGATCGGCAGTGATGTGACACGTACACCGCAGGCATTATAAACAGCTTCTGCAATGGCCGGTCCCGGTGTATTGATAACAATTTCACCGATGGACTTTGCTCCGTAAGGTCCTGTTGGTTCATAACTGGATTCAAACTCAACACGGATCTTCTTCACATCCACACGATTCGGGATCTTATACTGCATAAAGGAATCTGTCATCATACGACCTTTGGCATCATACTGAACGTCCTCATACATGGCCAGACCGATACCCTGACAGATACCGCCCTCTGTCTGTCCGCGGACAATATTGCTGTTGATGATCGTACCGCAGTCAACAACGCCCACATAATCTACAATGTCAAACTTGCCTGTTTCCTTGTCCAGTTCAATCTCAACAAAACCAGCCATCAAAGGCGGCGGTGACACCGGACTTGAATAGAAACCTGTGCCGTTTAAATAATTACCGTCGCTTGTGCCGGCACAATGCACGGCTATATCATGAAGGGCTATTGTCTTGCCCGTTGACACTTCCATCACTCTGCTGCCGTCAAAGTAGAATTTCTTCGGATTCACCTTGTCTGTCTCATCAAGAAAACGTTCCGGATACATCATCTTCGCTCCGGCAGTGATAATCTTGTTCTTCAGGTCACAGGCTGCATTATAAACAGCCATACCTGTCACATAGGTTGTGCTGGAAGCATAAGACCCCGGGTCAAAAGGTGAAATATCTGTATCTACACCGGCAACAATAAACTGATCAATGTCAGCCAGCAGCGTTTCAGCCGCAATCTGGGTCATAGATGTATCACATCCGGTTCCCATATCCGTTGCACCAATCTTCAGTGTATAAAAGCCATCATCATTGAGCTTGATCTCAGCACCGGCTGTATCTACATTTGAAATACCGGAACCCTGCATGGAAATAGACATACCGACAGCTCTGACTTTTGTCGGACTGATCTCTTTGCATGGATATTTCTCGTCCCATCCGATCATATCCCGACCACGCTGGATACAACGATCCAATGCACTACTGTTAAGGGGTTCATTGTAATAAGCCGGCATGATTTCGCCCATACGCAGCATATTCTTCTCTCGAAGCAGCAATGGATCCATATTCAGCATATGTGCCAGTTTATTCACAGTGGATTCCAGTGCAAACTGCCCCTGTGTCGCACCATAGCCCCTGAATGCAGCCGCAGGCATCATGTTCGTGTAAACACCGCGGTATTTGAATCGATGGGCTCTCGCCTGATTGTACAGAGGGATTGCTTTATGACCGGACAGACCAATGGTCGTTGTACCATGTTCGCCGTAAGCACCCTGGTTAGACAATGTATCCAACTCAATCACATGGATATTGCCCTCTTTATCTGCGCCGACACGGACTTTGATGCACATCTGATGACGGCTGTTGGAACAGGAAAATGTCTCTTTTCTGGAATAGATCATCTTCGCTGCCTTGCCGGTCTTCAAAGTCACGATCGCCGGGTAATATTCGGAAACAATGGTCTGTTTAGCTCCAAAACCACCGCCGATTCGAGGCTTCACAACACGGATTCTGGACTGTGGAATCTGAAGTGCTCTGGCAAGAGATCTTCTGACATGGAAAGGCACCTGCGTTGAAGATACCACAACAAGACGATTCATATGATCCAGATAAGTATAAGTTCTGAAAGACTCCATCATACACTGTTCCTGAGCCTGAACTTCATATTCGCCCTCCGCGATGACTTCGCTCTCAGCAAATTCCTTCTCCACATCCCCGTGCTCTTCCACGCCGTCAACAACAATATTACGCTTATTGTCCGCATTGAAGCTTGGAATATGCATGAAATAATCATCATAATTATGCACAATCGTTGGATTATCCACAGCTTTTTTATAATCCAGGACCGGCTCAAGGACTTCATATTCAACCTTGATCATCTTCAGTGCCTGTTGGGCTGCTTTCTCATTGTTGGCAGCCACTAATGCCACTTCGTCACCCACATAACGGACATATTCATCCAGGATCAGGCGGTCATAAGCCGAGCATTCCGGATAAGTCTGTCCGGCATTGGTAAATCTCACATGTGGGACATCCTTGTACGTCAGAACACATTCAACACCCTTAACCAGCATTGCTTTGCTTGTATCGATGGATTTGATCCTTGCGTAAGCATAAGGGCTCCTGAGGGCCAGAACTATCAGACACTCATTCGGAGCCAGGTCATTGGTATAAAGAGGCTTGCCTTTGACGATCGGCATACCATCCAGTTTCTTTACAGGCTGGCTGACATATCTCATGCTTCTACCTCCTCATCCACATACTGTCTGATGGCACGCATCTGTCCCATATATCCGGTACATCTGCAGAGATTGCCCTCCAAATAGTGACGAATCTCATCATCTGTCGGATGATCCAGTTCTTTCTTCATGGCAACGACATTCATAATGAGTCCCGGACTGCAGAAACCGCACTGCTCTGCGCCTTCACCCACCAGATACTTACCGAAAGCTTCCGCTTCATCCTGAATACCTTCCAGTGTCGTCACATGTCGTTCATTCACTCTGGCTGCCGGAACAGAACAGGACAGCACCGGTTTGCCGTCCAGCCATACGGTACAAAGACCGCAGTTGGTCGTATCACAGCCGCATTTGACACTCTTGCAGCCAGCATCTCTGAGTACTTCCAAAAGCATGGCATCAGGCTGGCAATGCACTTTTCTCTTTTCTCCATTGATAAAAATATGAACTAGCATGCCATCACCTCCCTGACTGCCTTACCTAAGAGCACCTTGCCAAGAATACGTCTGTACTCTGCGCTTGCCCGCATATTACTTGTAAACGTCACTTCACTGACGAGGATTTCTCCTGCTTCTTGAATAACAGCTTCAACATCTTCCGCTTTCAATGCATTCTGTGACAATTTGTCACTCAGAAAAGCCGCTGTCTTCTCCGCCCTGATGGCTTTCGGTCCTCTGGCTCCCACAGTCACAATCCACTGTCCTGCTTCTGTCCTGCTGGCTGCAAGATTCAGAATAGGAAAATCCCCTCTGGAATTGCGAAACATCTGATAAGAGGACTTCCGTCCGTCTTTCTTGATCACGATCTTCTCAATGATCTCCTTTTCATAAGGCATCGTCATAAATGTCTCCAGCGAAATACTTCCTCTCTTGTAGAGTACAACAGATGTATCCAACGCCAAAAGCGGTGTCAGAAAATCCGAAAAACCAAAACGGCCGTAGACAGAACCGCCCACTGTCACGGTATTTCTAAACTGTGTACCGATAATAGAAGAAACTGAGTCGGCGATCACACCGTTAAAATACTTCTTCAGAATATCACAGGTTTCCACACTGCGATAAGAAGTCATGGCCCCAATCTCTATCTGTTCGTCATCTTCTCTAATGTAATCAAGACCACATTTTGTCAGATCAACTGCGATATTAATTCTTTTTTTCCCTAATCGTAACCATGCACATCCGCCAAGGATCTGATTGCCTTTTCTGGATTTCAGTATTGTATAGGCCTCATCCAGTGTCTCAGGCATGGCATATTCTCTGATAGTAAACATGTTCTCTCCCTTTAGTGTGAATTAATTTAAAGATGACAGGTATTTCACCATTGCATCCAGATAAGGATGATCGAATTCCTCAATCCTGCCGGCATCACATAAAGCTGCAATGGACGGATCGATTGGAAGACTTGCATAGGATGGAATAGAAAGTTCCTTAGCTGTCTGTTCTCCCTTGCCCTCACCGTAAATATAAATCATTCTGCCGCAATCCGGGCAAAGCAGGTAACTCATATTCTGAACGAGACCAAGTACCGGTACATTCATCATCTTCGCCATGTTATAGGCTTTCTTGACAATCATTTCAACCAGTTCCTGAGGAGACGTAACAATGATAACGCCATCTACCGGCAGAGACTGGAATACTGTCAGAGGAACATCCCCGGTGCCTGGAGGCATATCAACAAGAAGATAGTCCAGATCGCCCCAGATAACTTCATTCCAGAACTGTTTTACCACACCTGCAATAACCGGGCCTCTCCAGACAACCGGATCTTCTTCATTATCAAGCATCAGATTAACCGAAATAATCTTAATTCCTTCCGGTGTCTGAGCCGGGAAAACACCCTTATCATTGCCTACAGCCTTCTCATGAATACCAAATACCTTCGGAATAGAAGGACCCGTGATATCTGCATCCAAAATGCCGACTTTATATCCCTGTCTGTGCAGCTTCACTGCCAATTCTGATGTTACAAGTGACTTTCCTACACCGCCTTTACCGCTGACGATACCAATTACATGTTTAATATGGCTATACTGGTTGGCCGGTTCTTTCATATCTGCTGCTTTTCTTGATGAACATCCCTCTACAGAACATGAACTGCAGCTTGATTCATTACATGCTTCACTCATTGTATTTACACCCTTTCTTATTTTCAACGTATAGTACAACTATACCACATTTCACTTTTTATGCATAGTACTAGGATTTTTCCAAGTATACCTGCGTCTTCTGAATCGTATTGTCATTAAAAAGAGGCAGAACACCGATCATCGATCTATTCTGCCTCTATTATTCCCTATCAAAGTTTATAAACAAATCGTTTGTCGGATATACACTCACTTACCGCAAGCTATTTTGCATATTCCATCACTCTTGACTCTCTGATTACATTTACTTTAATCTGGCCTGGATATTCAAGCTCCGCTTCAATCTGCTTCGCTATATCTCTTGCAAGTAAGATCATATCTGCATCACTTACCTGCTCTGGAACTACCATTACACGAATCTCTCTACCTGCCTGAATTGCAAAAGATTTCTCAACACCCTTAAAGCTGTTGGTAATATCTTCTAATTGATTCAATCTGTTTGTGTAGGTTTCAAGTGTTTCACGTCTTGCACCAGGTCTTGCAGCTGAAATTGTATCTGCAGCCTGTACAATACATGCGATCAACGATGTCGGTTCTACATCACCATGATGTGATTCAACAGCATTAATAACAATCGGTGACTCTTTGTACTTCTTACATAAATCAACGCCAATCTGGATATGAGATCCCTCCATCTCATGATCAACAGACTTGCCTATATCATGCAATAATCCCGCACGTTTCGCCATACGAACATCAACGCCGATCTCAGCTGCCAGTAATCCTGATAACTGAGCCACTTCAATAGAATGCTTCAAAGCATTCTGACCATAGCTTGTTCTGAACTTCATCTTACCCAGGAGACGTACAAGTTCCGGATGAATACCATGTACACCGACTTCCAGTGTAGCAGCTTCACCTTCCTCGCGAATCATTGTCTCGACTTCCTTCTGAGCCTTCTCTACCATCTCTTCGATTCTGGCCGGATGGATACGTCCATCGACAATTAATTTCTCAAGGGCAATTCGGGCAACCTCACGACGGATCGGATCAAAGCTGGAAAGGATAACTGCTTCCGGTGTATCATCAATAATAAGATCAACACCTGTCATCGTCTCAAGTGTACGGATATTCCGGCCTTCACGACCGATAATACGACCTTTCATCTCGTCATTCGGAAGCGGTACAACAGAGATTGTTGTCTCTGCTACATGGTCAGCAGCACATTTCTGAATCGCTGTTACCACATATTCCTTGGCTTTCTTGCCTGCCTCTTCCTTTGCCCTGGTTTCAAGTTCCTTCACTAACATTGCTGTTTCATGTTTCACTTCATCTTCCACAGTCTTCAGAAGATAATCTTTTGCCTGTTCGGAGGTCAATCCTGAGATTCGTTCAAGTTCCTGTACTCTCTTTTCACTCAGGGCATCCACTTCAGCCTGACGTTTGTTCAGCTTATCTTCTCTGGAAGCCAGCTGACTCTCGCGCTTCTCAAGTGAGTCTCCCTTTCTGTCAAGTGCTTCTTCCTTAGCAAGAACACGCTTCTCGAACTTCTGCAGTTCTGCGCGACGTTCCTTACTCTCTCTCTCCAGTTCGTTTTTATTTCTTAAAGTCTCTTCCTTAAGTTCCAACAAACCTTCTCTTTTCTTGGTCTCTGCAGCTTTCAAAGCCTCATCAATAATGTTACGGGCCTTTTCTTCTGCATTGCCAATCTTCTCAGCTTTATCTTTATTGCTTTTGATCAGATAAAGTCCAGCTAAAATGAGGAGAATGCCAAGAACAAGCACAATAATAGCTATTACTGGCACAGGAGCACCTCCTTATTTAATTTCATTGTATTAGAATACAACACTTAAATTTTATACTTTTTTTGAACTTATGTCAAGTATCCTATGCATAAAACCCCTTGAATTGTCAAAATTTTGTGACGATTTATTTTGGGTTAATCATAATTTTGTGCACTCTCACCTGACATCATTTTTATAAAAATCAATCCCATGAAAAAAATCCCAGTCCTATACTCTTTCCTGGTCTATTTCCTCAAAATACCGCATCACATGCGTGATATCACCATAACCATAACCCTTGCGCATCAGTGACTGGATCAGCTTCTGACGCTCTTTATCCGCCATTTCTTCAATCTGCTCTGCCGATGAAAAACGTCTGTGAAGCTCTCTGGTAATTCCCATCTCATCTGTCCATTCGGATGCTTCCATCACCTCACGGATGACATCATCTGAAAGCCCCTTCTGCTTCATCTTGTTCATCATCATCTTCCGACTCGCTGTGCCCTTGTATCTTCCGATCATCTGTCTTGCATAACGTTCATCATCCAGATAATGATACGAGGATACATACGCTATTCCCTGCCGTGCAAAATATTCACTATATCCTCTTTCTCTCAACTTTCGATATAATTCTGCCTGAGCATAATCCCTCTTCACCAGAAGATTCATCGCTGTTCTGGCTGCCTCGCGGCAGACATACTGAACCAGTGCCTCTTCTTCTGCTCTATCAAATTCCATCTCTTCTGTCAGATTCCACTCTCTGATCTCCCTGTCTGTGAACACAAATGCAGGTTCCCCGTCCAGGGAAACCCGCATCTTATGTCGCGTCACAGACTCAATTGCTGTAACTGTCATTATTCTTATTCATTCTCCATCATTGTCTCTGAAGCTGTCACATCAGAATCAGCTTTCACACTGTCTGCTCTCTGACTGCCTGAATTCTCATCGCTGCCATCCGTCTCCAAACCAAAATGGACACGAACCTTATGTTCTACTTCTTCCATAATCTCCGGATGTTCACGGAAATAAGTCTTTGTATTCTCACGTCCCTGACCAATCTTCGCATCATTGTAGGAATACCATGCACCACTCTTGTTGACAATACCGGTATTGGCTGCAAGATCAAGAATATCACCTTCTCTGGAGATTCCCTTGCCAAACATGATATCAAATTCTGCTTCCTTGAACGGAGGTGCCACCTTGTTCTTCACAACCTTCACACGTGTACGGTTGCCGACAATCTCACCACCCTGCTTAATTGCCTCAATACGGCGGATATCCATTCGAATAGATGAATAGAACTTCAGGGCACGACCACCTGTCGTTGTCTCCGGACTTCCGAACATAACGCCGACCTTCTCACGCAGCTGGTTGATAAAGATAACGATACAATTAGATTTGCTGATGATAGCTGTCAGCTTTCTAAGAGCCTGTGACATCAATCTCGCCTGAAGGCCCACATGGGAATCACCCATATCACCATCGATCTCAGCCTTCGGAACAAGGGCTGCAACCGAGTCCACAACAATAATGTCTACCGCACCGGAACGAACCATCATCTCTGTAATCTCCAGTGCCTGTTCACCATTATCCGGCTGAGAAATGTACAGATTATCAATGTCTACGCCGATTCTGCGTGCATAAGCCGGATCCAGGGCATGCTCTGCATCAATAAAGCCCGCGATGCCGCCCCGCTTCTGCACTTCTGCAACCATATGTAATGTAACGGTTGTCTTACCTGAAGATTCTGGTCCGTAAATCTCCACAACACGTCCCTTCGGAAGTCCTCCAAGCCCCAGGGCAAGATCCAGACTCAAGGAGCCTGTCGGAATTGTCTCAACATCCATGTTCTTGCTCTTATCACCAAGCTTCATAATGGCACCCTTGCCGAAATCCTTCTCAATCTTCGAAATCGCCGCATCCAAAGCTTTCAACTTTTCACTGTTATCCATTCCAAATCTCCTTTATTCTGTGGCAGCCAACTGGCCTTCATGACTCTGCTTCATTCTTGTATATGATAAAATTATCGTTCATATGTTTTGTGAACATTCGTTCTTCGAACTAATGTTTATATTACACTATCCCGTTTGAAAAGTCAATGCCCTTTTCAAAATGTTCGAATCCCTGATGACATAAAAAGTATAGCATATCCAAAAATATACGGCAATTATCATTCATTGACAAAGTTTTCTGCGCTAAAAAACAAAAGGCGGAAAATTTCGAGTTTGTCCGTCGAAATTTTCCGCCTTCTCAAATATTTCTTCTAGCTCTTCTCAAATTAAGCTTCTGATGCTTCTGCCTGGTTCAAATAAATCCGCTTTGCAGACACATGTCTGTCCATCACCCAGACAAATGCCAGACAGATTACTGCTGCAATAACGCCGACCACCAATACTTTCATCCTGCTTTCAAAAGTATAATTCAGACACGCAAGCCCAAGAGACAGCAAATTGGCAGAAATATGTACAATCATCGGTGCCTTCAGCGAACCATACTTCTCATAAACATAAGCAAACAGTATCCCTGTGACAAAAGCATAGATTCCCTGAACAATATTGCCGTGAAAAGCAGCAAACAGAAGGGCTGAAATACCGATAGCCAGGTTCACGTTGCAGTACTGGCGAAGACGCATAAAGATCAGTCCCCTGTAGATTAGTTCCTCGCAAATAGGAATAATAACACCTATGCCAATGATCTGTGCAGCCAACGGCCCGGAAAACAACATCTGCTGTGACTGTTCAAAGCCTTCTGACATAGCCGCCAAATCCGAAACATTGATCAGCAGATTACCTGCCAGCGAAACAAATACCCCGATGGGGATCAGTATCAGCCACCATCCCGGCGCCGTACCCTTTCTGTCAAATACAAAACGCCGCTTCTTGTAGTCTTTAAAGTACATCCGAAGCAGGATCAGAATACTGAAAAACGCCGCTGCCGACTGCAGAACCATCGCATATTTAATCAGTTTATCCGACAACGCCGTCACAAAAGCATCCATATTGCTCTGAGAATAATCTCCGGCCATGGAAAAAGCCCAGTATCCCGCTGCTGCAATATCAATCAGGTAACATAAAGCCAGATAAATCAACTCCGGCGTGATCAGCCTCCATATCCTTCGAAACCAGCTCTCCTGTATCATAACCCAAACTCCTTTATCTCAAGATCGTACCAATACCCTCAGGCATCTCTCATCTGTTATACACGATTCCTTCAGGTTATGCAACAGATTTTATTTTGTTTTATGCTTTTTTAAGATTTTTGTATCTGCCTTAAAACGCTCATTCTGCGGATCCAGATATTTTGCCGCCAGAACAATCATCACTATAATAAAAATTGCCTGGAAGATCAAACTGATAAACAGCCAGTGACTGACGACAACATCAGCTGCCCCCAGCTCATGCAGAAAGCTCTCTACCAGACTCATTTCTCCAATTTGATGAAAAACAATCAATACATAGGTAACTGCCGGATTCAGAAGCCACAGATAAATGATACCGGCAACCGGATGTGACGCAGAAGCACCGGAGGCAGTATCCACCACACTGCTGTAAGCATAAGAAAGTTCACTTGTTGAAGATGTCATAAAAAAATTGCCGAAAAAGTCGCCAACAGCCATATTCAGCAGAACAACCAGCAGTCCCGTGCCTATTGTCAGCGCAATGATCACGCCATAGGCTGATATGGAAGCATACGTTGTTTTCTTAAAGCGGCATGAACAAAAAACGCCGATACTGCCGATAAATAAAATAAAAAATCCTACATAGGCCGCAGACTGATAAAGCACACTCAGCTGCATACCGCCATATATGGAAGTAACAGCCAGAATCGGAACACTTGTAAACACCAGCAAAACAGCCGTACTGATGCAGGACAGCCATTTTCCCATGACGATTTCCCCCACTGACATTCTCGATGACAGCAGAATATCTAGTGTCTGCCTTTCCCTTTCTCCGGCTATACTTCCTCCTGCCGCCGATGGTACAAACAGACACAGCAGGACAACCTCTATTGTCAGGACCACCACATAAAGAAGCATCATGTAAGAATAGGGTGCTGACCCGTTTCTGATATATCCCTGCCGAATAGAATACAAAACGATCAAAGTCACAACGGATAATATGCTGTTAAAAATCACTGCCAGAACAGGTATCTGCATGGATCTGGCTGACATCTTCAGTTCATTTCTATAGACCGGATTCATATGCATGCTCTTTCACCTCCGGATCTGTAATACGCATAAACAATGTTTCCAGGCCGCTTCTGTCTCTCCCGAAAGAATAGACCGGAATACCCTCTGCTGCCAGCTCATGAAGCAGCATGACCTCATCTTCACGACCGCCTTTAAATACCGCCCGTATCTCATTCTCATTATAAGACAGCGTTTCGACCATCTCGTTCTTTCTGATCAGGGCGATGGCATCCTCTTGCCTGCCTGCAGTATGAATAACCAGGGGAGAAGCTGTAATCATATGATATTCAATTTCTTCCACACTGCCATCCATAACAGCTCTTCCTTCATCAATAATACAAATATCCGTACACATTTCCGAAAGTTCTGAAAGGATGTGTGAACTGATCATAACCGTTCTTCCCTGTTTTCGCAGCTGCCTGATAATCTCCTTAAACTCATATCTGGCTCTTGGATCCAGACCGGAAGCCGGTTCATCAAGAATCAGCAGCTTCGGATCATGAATCATGCATCTTGCCAGACACAGCCTTTGCTTCATACCTCTGGAAAGGCTGTCCACATAAGCCTCTTTCTTTTCTGTTAATTTTACCAGTGACAGCAGCTGCTCAGTTTTTTGTTCTGTTTTTTCTCGGTCAAGACTATAGATGGATGCAAAAAAAGCCATATACTCTTTCACCCTGAGTTTATCATAAACACCAAAGAAATCCGGCATATACCCGATCATCTCTTTGTGTCTGCTGCCAATATCCATGCCATCTATAAGGATCTGTCCGCTGTCAGCTTTCAGCAGTCCGGCGATAATCCGCATCGTCGTTGTCTTGCCTGCTCCATTTGGACCTACAAAACCATAGATGGCACCATCATTGATCTTCATATTCAGATTTCTGAGCACCATATGATTGTCAAAAGCTTTGTAAAGATGTTTGATCTCAATCATTCTTTTCACCTCCTGACAGGGTAAATACAGGCATATAATGATCCTCATCCATATTCTCAAGCTGAACACGCACTTTAATGACACAATCCTTTGAGATATAGTTCTTCAGCTGCTCTGACGTCATCATGTCACTGTCCTCCATCACTATATCATACACACCGGTGGACAGATTATAAAAAGCCACATTCATCAAATCATCTTTGTTCAGCCACTTCATGTAAAGCATTCCCGTTACATCGCCGACAATATATCTGGCATTCAATGTATCCGAACCGTAAATGAGATAACTGAAGGGATCAAAATTATAGAGTTCTTCTTCATTCTCCGCCTCTTGCGGTTCAAGCATAACCTGGGACGACCATCCCTTTCCACTGTCTGCCACTTCAATTCCGGATTTGATCAATGCCAGACCGCAAACGGAAGAAATCTGGTCGTTATCCTGTACACCGATATCATAATCCATGGTAAAACCGCCCACCATATCTTCTTCCCGTGAAATATTAGAAGACAGGTTATCCATCATGCCGCTCATTACCGAGGAAACTGCAGCTGTATTGCCCGGATTGTCCATCTGCCATGTATCTAACTTGACACTGCGGCTTTTCAGTAACTGTACATTCTGCAGCTGATCCAGTGTCTTTGTCTCACCGGCCGCCAGATCACCGATCATAAAAATCAATCCTTTATGGATGACAAAGGCATTATGAAGATTCCATTTTGTTGTGTTGGTTACGGTTCCCGACAATGCACCTTTGTAGTAGAACATATCAGCACTGATACTGCCTTCCGTCTTCAATATTCTTGAATTTGAAAAATAATTTTTGTCGAAAGCACTTCTGCCCCTGACAAGCACGTCCGTTCTTGTATCAGAAACAGACATGGCCGTATTGTATTCTGCTTCACCCAGTTTTGTCTTCATACGTTGAAATCTTTCCTTCATTCCCGTCTGAAGCGGCAGATAATATTCATCACTGAGCAGCACCATGCGGCAATCTCCTTCAATACTCATCACCGACCTTTCCTTATCCGGACTTGTCAGCAGTATTTTGGTATTCTCTACCGTCGCCTCATCCGTGAGATCCACTGAGGAATAATAGCGTATAAAAGGTTCTGTATAGCGGGTTGAATTTCCTGCCATATAGATAATCACCGAAAATAAAATTGCTGTACATGGTATAACCAGCCACATATACTCTCTCTTATCTTTTTTCTTAAGGAACAGATAGACAGCCGGACCCATACATAAAATATAAATCAGCAGACAGAACACATAAACAGATACAGATGGCAGTTCACTGCCAGTATCATAATTGAGCATAGACGTTACATTCCAATAATTATCGGTATAATCACCGCCAAACAGTGCGTTAAAGCCCTCATCGCCAAATATATTTCTGACAGCTTTCAAAAAAAATGTACCGCTCCATTCCTCCGATGTATACACAAGAATCCTGCCTTTTCCCCAATCTGTCATATTCTCGTCATTCAGTGTCTTTGCGATCAAACGGTCATAAACGCTCTGTTCCGCCATCACATGACCGCCGTACATCACCCATTTTGAAATATATTCCCACTCACTCTTAGAAAGTGCTTTGTCCAATATCAGAAGGTTCACATTCATTTCCTGGATATTGTCCAATTCCTCTTCTGTCATCCTGCGGGACTTCATGGTCACATCACCACTGATAGAGGCCGTCTCATATTTGATCTTCGACTGATCGATCACCGTCATTTTCCGGGTATCATCGGTATAAATGCCTGCAGCAACTGTATAGTTATCATCCGACGCCGCCTGAAAATCTGTCATTGTCCGACAAAGCAGTTTACCATCTTCATCAAGGAAATCTACACGCAGCGGAATTCTATACGGTGTACCGTCATAGGAAACATTTGGAACTTTAAAATAAATTGGCTTTGTCTCTCCGCTTTTAAACTCAAGGGTTTTCCCGATGGCATTCACAGCATCCGTTTCACTGCCCTCAAACGCAAGTATTTTGATGGTACCGTCAAAATCTTCTCCATTGTTTGTTATCTGCATTCTGACGCTGCATGCCCATGTATTGTCTTCCGGAATAATATCATTTTCCACTTCAGAGCAGCTGACAGTAAATCTGTCATGATCCGCCTCAGTCTCATCTGCCAAAACATAAACAGCAGGAATAAGAATCATAAACAATGCAGCCAGCCAGATCAGTCTTTTTAATTGTTTTGTCATTATGCCACCTCATTCTGAGCCTTTTCCGCTGTCGGAAGAATAACTTCAAAAACAGTCCCGTCAAAGGAACTCTTCACAGAAATACTGCCGCCGTGACTTTCAACAATGCTTTTTGCAATAGCCAGTCCCAGCCCTGTTCCCTCACTGGAGGGTTGTCTGGATGTGTCTACTTTGTAGAACTTTTCAAACAGAAACGGAAGATTCTCCGCCGGTATCACACTGCCATAATTGACAACCTGAATTCGGATCTGACTTTGCTCCGTCACGGTGCGCACTCTGATCATCTTGCCGTATCTGCCGTATTTGACTGCATTCCCGAGAAGGTTATCAAATACTCTCACCAGCTGTTCTCCGTCTGCCATAACCATGCAGCTGTCCGTATCCGTCTCCAGTACACACTTCAACTGGTTGTCTTTGAATGTCGGATAGAGTTCATCCACCTCCTGCTCAAGCAGCTTGATCAGATCGATCTTCTCCATATGCATGGGCATACCGCCATAGCTGATCTTTGTAAAACTGAACAGTTCATTGATCAGTTTCTCAAGCTTTCTGGCTTTCTCCCATGTAATCTTCAGATACTCTGAACGCTGCGCTTCCGTCAGATCCGGCATATTATTGACAATGTCAATATAGCCGATAATAGATGTCAGCGGCGTACGAAGATCATGTGCCACATTGGTAATCAGCTCATTCTTTGTCTCCTCGGCCTCTTCCTCTTTCTTCTTCATCGTCTCAACCGTATCTGCCATCCGATTGATACTATCGGCAATGCAGGAAAATTCATCCTGATACCGGACATCAATTCTGTGGGAAAAATCTCCGTCTGCCATTTTACAGGCTCCCTGGAGAATAGTTGTAATATAACCCGTTACCTGGTGAGTCAGTGCAAAAAAGACCAGCAAAAAGACAACAAGAGCAAGGATGAACAAGATGATAATCAGCTGTACTTTGATACCTACCCCAAAAATTCTGTAAAAAATATTCGATTCACTCAGCATACTTTTAGTGGATGCCTGGATACGACTGTTGTTAAGCACATAGTTATTATTGCCTGCATGAATATTCATATTATTCAGGCCATAATCACTGACCAGTATGCGCGAACGGATACACAAAAACAATACGGCCAGATCCGTCAGTACCGCCGCCAGCAGGCTGATGCATGTATACATCATGACACGCATTCTGAAACTTTCTGTAAATTTAACCTTCAATCTTGTATCCCACTCCCCAGACTGTTTTGATCAGCTGCGGTGATCTCGGACTCTTCTCAACCTTTTCCCGCAATCTCCGCATATGTACCATAACTGTATTGTTGGCCTCATAAAGCTTCTCATTCCAGACATTCTCATAAATCTCATCTGTACTGAATACGCGGCCGGGATGACTGGCCAAAAGCTGCAGAATACTGAACTCAATAGGTGTCAGTACCACATCCCTGCCATCCACCGTTACCCGGTGTTTCTTCGTATCAATAACCACATCCTGTACTTCGATTGTATTGCTATCTGCCAACACCCCCGGATTCAATTCCAAATATCTTCTAAGCTGAGACTTCACTCTCGCCAGAAGTTCCATCGGATTAAACGGTTTGATCATATAATCATCCGCCCCTACACTTAACCCGAGAATCTTATCCACATCTGCTGATTTAGCACTCAGTATGATAATCGGAATATTTCTGCATTCCCGGATTCTCCGGCACATCTCAATGCCGTCGATCTTCGGCATCATCACATCGATAATTGCCAGTTTAATATCATGCTTCTGCAATAGTGCCAATCCATCCATGGCATTATATGCTTTATAGATAATATATCCGGTGCTTGACAGATATATCTCTACAAGATTCGCAATCTCTTTGTCGTCATCTACTACCAGAATTTCAATCTGTTCAGCCATTTATCTTTCCTCCGTTCTTAACGATTCTCTCATCTGTTTTTATTCTAGCACAGCCCCGCCTTTTAAGTCCTTACAAAAACCTTAACATACTCTGAAGGAAAAAAAGACCGACAACAAAAAGGGCTGACGCTTCACTAATCTCTTAGTTAAAGCGACAGCTCCCTTCTGAAAATCATTGCATTGTAAGCCTGTCTATAAGCCGAGTTATGTGAATCCGGAAACCGGATACGATAATCATCTATCTAGCCCTGCTGTTGCCAGCAGGATCGAGCGACCTACCCTAAAACACGCCGGGCCGACGTATCGTTTTATATGCGGTCTTGCTTCCGAGTGGGGTTTACAGAGCCTCCTCTGTTACCAGAGAAGCGGTGAGCTCTTACCTCGCCTTTCCACCCTTACCTGACGAAGCAGGCGGTTTATTTCTGTTGCACTGGCCTTGGAGTTGCCTCCACCGGACGTTATCCGGCACTCTGCCCTAAGAAGCTCGGACTTTCCTCACCTGCGGTCTTTCGACGCTTGCAGCCGCGATTATCCGACAGACTTACGTTCCCTATCATATCATATTCATTTTCAAAAGTAAACACTTTTATCCGACGTTAAAACAGCTGCCGCCGATAAACTCTCTGAGAATAGAGTTGTTCGGCACATTCTCACTGCTCGCACCAAGGAAATATCCCAGGAACTTGATGAGATATTTGGCTGTCTCATATTCCGGCTGATCCTCTCTGACAGAAAACAGCAGCGGTTCTGCATACTGCTTCAGAATCGCCAGTTCATAAATCAGCACAGAATTAAACATCACATCGCAGTTTTCCTGATAAGGGAAGATATTCTCCTCCTCTCCGCGACGGACAGACTGCCACATGGAAATCGTCTTTGCCGCATTGGTACCGCGTTTGGCTGCATCCCTGACAATTCTTCGAAGAAGTCTTGCATCTGTTGTCGGTATACGGTTATGTTCGTCAATATTCAGCTGAGTCAGCGCACTGATATAAATCTTAAACTTATTGCTCTGATCAATAGAATAGGTCATGGCATCATTCAATGAATGAATGCCTTCTATTACAAGCACATCCCGATCGCCGATCTGCATCTTCTCGCCGCTCATTTCACGTTTGCCTGTGACAAAATTAAAAACAGGCAGCTCTACTTCTTCACCCGCCAGAAGCCCCTGCAGATCTTTATTCAGTTCTTTGATATCCAGTGCCTCAAGACATTCAAAATTCGGTTTTCCGTACTCATCAAGAGGTGTATCTTCCCGATTTACAAAATAATTATCTACAGGAATCGGGTGTGGTTTCAGTCCATGAGCCCGCAGCTGAATGGATAAACGATGTGAAAAAGTCGTTTTACCTGATGAAGAAGGACCGGCGATCAAGATGATCCTCTTGCCGCTTTCAATGATACTCTCCGCGATCTCCGCAATTTTCTTTTCCTGCAGTGCTTCCTGTACAAGCATCAATTCTGAAAAGCTGCCGTCTGCCAGGGCATTGTTGATATCTGCCACAGTACGCACACCAAGAAGTTCCCCCCATCTGGCGGACTGTTTCAGCACATTGAACAGTTTTTCAGGCGGTTCAAAGGCATCCACTGTCTCCGGTGATGCCGGTTCCGGCATCTGCAGTACAAATCCATCGTCATACAAGTATAAATCAAAATATCGGACATAAGAGGTATTTGGTGCCATATAGCCGTAAAAGTAGTCAACGGTATCTTCCAGAGTATAAACGTTGATCCTGGAACTGCGCCGATAATGGAACAGATTGACTTTATCGTACATTTTATGTTCCCGGAAGATTTCAATGGCCTCTCTTTTCGGCATTGATTTTTTGATAATCGGTATATTTTCTTTTTGAATTTCCTGCATACGCAGCTTCACACGATCCAAAAGCTCCTTTGTCAGTGACGTATCCGATATTAATTCACAGTAGTATCCTCTGTCCAGAGAATACTGAACCGTCAGACGTTCAAAATTTTCTCTACCCATCACGTCCTGGAAAGCTTTCAGCATCATCATGCTGGCCGTTCGTCGATAAGCTTCATTGCCGATGATCTCTCCGGTTGTAATAAACTCCACTGATACATCCTCATCAATTGTCTTCATCAATTCAGCCAGCTTACCGTCTACCCGGGCCAGAATAATATCATGCGGATAAGCCTTCTGAAAATCCCTGCTGATTGTTTCCAGTGTCAGTCCGGCTTCATATTCAAAAATTTTTTCTCTCACTTTTAAATGAATTTTTGGCATATTTGCATCCCCCCACTGTCAAAATTCTGTGTGTTTTCCTTTGTTCAGGATGGCAACGTCCTCCGGTCATTTATACAACAAAAAAAGGTGACTGGTTGCCATCTGTCACTGTCTCAATTTCCGGACAGTTTTCCTGCATCCACTGCTCCATAAAGGGCACAAAAATATGTTCCAGTCCATGATGCCCCGCATCGATCACACAAATTCCTTTTTCTACACAATCGATACCATAATGATGATCCACATCGCCTGTAATAAAGACCTGGCCGCCGGCTTCTAATACATCTCCGTCCATCCCTTTGCCGGATCCCGGACACATAGATACCCGTCGGATCTTTGTATCAGGTTTTCCGTAACATCTCACCTGAGGCAGATTAAATGCTTTTCTGACAAAGATGGCCAGATCGGCCAATGTCATCTCCTCTGTCAGATCACCGGTTGAGCCAATGCCCTTTAATCCGCTTTCTGTTTCTCTGACCATGGCAAGCGGCTGCTTATTTTGCAGTTTCAGTCTGTCTGCTGCCAGATCTGCCATCACTGCTGTATCAAAATTCGTATGCATGGCAAAATAATTGATTCTGTTCTCAATCATCATCATCAGGCGATGACCGATAAAATCCTCATCCCTGATAGATTTGACGGCAGAAAACAGAAGCGGATGATGTGTCAGAATCATATCACAGCCGCATCTGACAGCCCGGTCAACAGCCTCTCCATCCGCATCCAGTGCTATGTATACCTTATAGACTTCACGTTTTGCACTGCCCACAAGAAGTCCCGGATTATCCCAGCTCTCCGCATATTCTGGCGGTGCCAGTCTTTCTAATTTCTCAATCAGCTCTTTGCTCTGCATTCTCATCCACCATCCTTGCTATTGTATCATTTATCATCTGCAGCTCATGTAAAAGCTCCTGCTGCCGCTTGAGGCTCTTCTCGGAATCTTTGCTGTAAAGTGCTTCAAGTAGTTTTTCTTTGACATTCTTCTGCCCTGCAAGATATTTTGCCAATACCGGGCTCTTATCGTCGATCAGGTGTCTGCCATATAAATCCTCCGCCTCTGTATAAGGCGATTCTTCTCCATGAACTACACGCATAACCGTATAGTACTTTCCCTCGTCAATCAGCATTTTTTCCTGTACAATGCAGAAATGATGCTGATGCAGGAACTGACGGACTTTGTCCAGATCGGACTGCGGCTGCAGAACACACTCTTTGACCGTCTTCAGCACTTCCAGTCCCGCTTCCAGAATACGAACAGTAAGCAAGCCCCCCATTCCTGCAATGATCACTGTATCCGCCTCATTTGGTTCAAGTCTCTCCAAACCATCTGAGAGACGCGTCTCTATCCGGCCGCTGCAGCCAAACCGGACAATATTCTCTCCCGCTCTTGCCAACGGCCCTTTTCTCACATCCATGGCGATGGCGTGAAAGGCTTTGTTCTGTTCAATCAGATAAATCGGTACATATCCGTGATCCGTACCGACATCCGCCACTTTTCCTCCGGGAGTCACCATATCGGCCACCGCCTGCATTCGTATTGATAACTGCATATATTTCCTCCGCTTACTGATTCAGATAACCTTCAAGGCCCGCCGATTTGCCGGACTGGCGCAGCTTGCGCAGCGCTTTAGCCTCAATCTGTCTGATACGTTCACGAGTAACATTGAGTTCCTGACCCACTTCCTCAAGGGTATGCTCATGGCCGTCATCCAAGCCAAAACGCATCCTGAGAACCTTCTGTTCACGCTCATTTAATTTGTCCAGGACACTTCTGATATCATCTTTGAGCTGTCCGAATGCAGCTTCATCAGAAGGCAGCGGTGTATGCTCATCCTCAATAAAATCTGCCAGATGACTCTCCTCTTCACTTCCCACCGGTGTCTCCAGTGAGACTGTTTCCTGAGCCAGTTTCAGGATTTCACGCACCCTGCCGGCATCCATATGCACATTCTCCGCAATTTCTTCCACTGAAGGATCTCTGCCAAGTTCCTGTGTCAGTGAACGCTGTGCCTTCGTAATTTTATTCATCGTCTCAACCATGTGTACAGGAATACGGATGGTTCTTGCCTGATCTGCAATAGAACGGGTAATTGCCTGGCGTATCCACCATGTAGCATAGGTACTGAATTTGTAACCCTTGGTATAATCATACTTCTCAACTGCTTTGATCAGTCCGACATTGCCCTCCTGGATCAAATCCAGAAACTGCATGCCGCGTCCCACATAACGCTTGGCTATGCTGACAACAAGACGAAGATTTGCTTCTGCCATCTTTTTGGCAGCTTTCTTGCTTCCTGCCTTCATCTCTTTGGCCAGTTCAATCTCCTCTTCCTGTGTCAGAAGCGGAATATTCCCGATCTCCTTCAGATACATACGGACAGGATCATTCGTTCCGATTCCCTCAGGGACAGAAATATCATTCGGGTCAATATCTTCCTCCACCTCATCCAGCATTCTCCGATCCGGCTCATCATTGCTTCGATCCACAAAAATACCATTTGATTCCAGATAATCATATATCTTCTCTATCTGATCCTCTGTCAGCGGCATATGACCGAAAAAGTCACTGATCATATCCGGTGTCAGCTCCTGCTCCTTCTCTTTTGCAAAAGGAACCAATTCTTTTAATTTATCCATAAAAAGTGCCATATTTTCGTCCATTTGTTTTCCTCCGGGCATATTGTTAGTAGTTTTCCATTATTAAAGAGAAATATACAGCTTCTGAAGCTTTGCTTTCTCCTGGATGATTTTCTGAAGATCCGAAATCTCCCTGACGCTTCTGCTCTTCAGTTCCAGACTGTTTTTCTTGATCCGCTTCACCGTTTCATTCAACGCCTTCTCACGAATGGCAGGGTCATCATCTGTCTTGAGCTTTGTATTGAACAGCGACGCTGCTGTTTTCTGTTCCTCCACATCTTCAAACTGATTCAATATTCTGGCAGGGGTCACCTGACCGGTTACCTTTAATTCCTCAAAGACAAGAGTTGCTGCTTTGTGATAAAGCGGATCTTCAAAATCATCCTCATCAATATAATCTTTGATTTTATCATAAAGCGACGGATCTTCAATCAGCCATGTCAGAAACAGTTTCTGAGCAGTCAGTACGCTGTTTTCCTTCTCAGCACGCTTCTTCACAGGCATCTCTTCCTGCTCCTGCTGCTGATAAATAGCTTCTTCCACCTGTTCTCTGCTCATAGATGCACCGAAACTGTTCACCATCCGCTTCAGTTCCTCCGATGCAATGCCGTAACGTCCGGCAATGGCGTCAATATAAATGTTTCGCTCCAGTTCCTGCGGAAATTGCAGCAATCTCCTTGCCATCGCTTTCATAAAAGAAGCTCTGCCTTCCGGATCCGACTGTTTATAATTTTTCTCCAATACGGAGATTTCAAACATAAAACTGCTCTCCGCTGCATCAATTCTTTCCTGAAAGGCCTCTGTCCCAAGATTTTTGATAAATTCATCCGGATCTTTATAGGGGTTCATATGGATCACCCGCACATTGATACCGGCAGATTTCAGGATCGGAATCGCTCTGAGGGCCGCTTTCTGTCCTGCACCATCACTGTCATAGGCCAGACGGACTTCCTGAGTATACCGTTTCAGCAAAACACTGTGCTGCATGGTAAAGGCCGTACCAAGAGAAGCCACCGCATTGGTGAAACCTGCCTGATGCATAGCGATCACATCCATATATCCTTCACAGATAATCATATATGACTTTCTGGATGTTCTGGCATAATTCAGCCCATAGAGATTTCTGCTCTTATCAAAAAGCATGGTTTCCGGTGAATTCAGATACTTCGGTGTTCCGTCACCCATGACTCGCCCGCCAAAACCGATCACTTTATTGTTCACATCCATGATCGGGAACATGACACGATTCCAGAACTTGTCATGAGCACCATGTTTTTCATCATAAGTGAGCAGTCCCGTCTCCTTCAGAATCTGATCCGAATATCCCTTCTTTTTCAGATACAGATAAAGATCGTTGCTGTATTTGCTGGCATATCCCAGTCCAAAATGGATCTGCGTCTCCTTGGACAGCTTTCTATTCTCCAGGTATTCTCTGGCCTGCTGTCCCTGTTCATTATTCAATTGATAATAAAAATAGTTGGCTGCTGTTTTGTTGATCTCCAACAGCAGCTGCCGTTTATTTCTTTCCCTTTTCTGTTCTTCTGTCAGTTCCGCTTCCGGAAGTGCGATTCCCGCTCTGTCTGCCAGTACTTTCATAGCCTCCGGAAACGTCTGATTTTCATATTCCATAATAAAGGTAAATACATTGCCCCCGGCTCCGCAGCCAAAACAATAATACATTTGTTTATTGGGGCTGACGGAAAACGACGGCGACTTCTCATTGTGGAACGGGCAGAGGCCAAAGTAAGAACTGCCCTTTTTCTGAAGCCGTACATAACTGCCAATCACATCCACGATATTATTGCTGCTTCTGACTTCTTCTATTACTTCATCAGGATAATACATCCCTGTCACATCCTTCTAGTAAATCTTCCATGCCTTTGGAATATAAAGTGCCTCATAGGTTTCTATTGTGTACTGATCTGTCATTCCCGACAAATAGTCACACACCGCCCGTTCCTTCGAACAGCGCCCCTCTGCAATAAGCCTTCTGTATTCTTCCGGCATCTGTTCTGTATATTTCATATAATGCCCATAGAGTTCTCTCAGCACATTCTGTGCCTTTGTCTCCTGATTCTTGGCTTTCGGATTATTGTATACATGTTCAAACATATATCGACGCATACCAAGCATCGCATCCTCCACATGCTCCGACATCAGAATATCCGGCCTGTTCATGCTGTTGTCGATTACATCATGAATCAGCGTATTGAGCCTTTCCTTGGAATCATGCCCGAGAATATCCGTATACTTCACCGGCAATTCTTCCTCAATGATGATCTTCCCGCGAATCGCATCATCTATATCATGATTAATATAAGCAATTTTGTCTGAAAGTCTCACAATTTTGCCTTCCAGTGTCTTTGGCATTCTCGACGTGGAATGATTCATCATCCCATCCCTGACCTCTTTTGTCAGATTCAGTCCCAATCCATTCTTCTCCAGAACTTCCACGACACGGACACTTTGTATGTAATGTCTGAACCCCTCCGGACAAATTTCATTCAATACAGCTTCTCCGGCGTGTCCAAAAGGGGCATGCCCCAGATCATGGCCCAGGGCAATTGCCTCCGTCAGGTCTTCGTTAAGCCTCAGCGCCCTTGCAATCGTTCTCGCTGTTTGTGATACTTCCAGTGTATGCGTCAGTCTTGTTCTGTAATGGTCACCTCTCGGTGCCAGAAACACCTGTGTTTTGTGCTTCATCCGTCTGAATGCTTTCGAATGAAGAATCCGGTCTCTGTCACGCTGATACTCGGGACGGATATCACATTTATCTTCCTGACGATCCCTTCCCATGGTCTCACTGCTCTTTGACGCATATGAGCTCAGATAACTCTGCTCCCATGCCTCTCTCTCCTCACGAATATTCATTGCCGGTTCCCCCTTTTCGAAAAGTCGTCAATTCACAGCTTTCAAATAACTCTTTAATACCTTCAGATGTGCCGTTGAAACAGGCAGTTTCTCTATCTCTTCCAGGCTGTAAAAATCTGTTCTGTCCCCAAATGATCGCTCCCCGGCAACTTCCCCGCCATAGACATGCATCCGCCACTCCCTGTGTGTAAAAACGTGCTTTATATCGCTGACATACTCCGTCAGGCGTATTCTCACACCATATTGGTCATAAAAAAGCTGCTCAAACTCCGATGGTGTGTCACAGCTGTACTGTGCAAAACCGTATAAATTCTGCAGCAGGCCGTTTTCATTCGGTATCATAAAATATCGGTCACTCTCTCTGATGACCACTGTCATATACTCCAAAATACTCTTGTTGATCTTCTTGTTGTTGACCGGAAGACGTCCCACTGTTCCAGCCAATCTGGCCTGACACAATGAAGCGATGGGACAGGCTTCACAGACCGGTTTGGCAGGTGTACAGATCATGGCTCCAAGATCCATCATTCCCTGATTAAAGTCCGAAGGATCCGCATAACGGATCATGGCATCCATTACCTCTCCAAAAGCATTCTTTGTCTTCTGAAGGGCAATATTGTCCTCCCTGTTCAGTAAACGCGAAACAATTCTCAGTGTATTGCCGTCCACAACACCTTTTGGAATGCCGAATGCAATGCTTGCGATGGCACTGGCCGTGTACATGCCGACACCCTTTAACTTCAGCAATTCTTCATACGTATCCGGAAACCTGCCGGCATAATCCCTGACAACCGTCTCGGCCGCTTCTTTCAGATGGGAAGCTCTCCTGTAATATCCAAGCCCCTCCCACAATTTAAAAACACGCTGCTCCTCCGCCCCGGCCAAATCCGCTGCCGTCGGCAATTCATTGATAAAGCGTTCATAATAAGGCTTCACTGTCTCTACCTGCGTCTGCTGCAGCATAATCTCACTGACCCATATGGCATATGGATCCTTCGTCCGGCGCCATGGAAGATCGCGCCCATGGCTCCGATACCAGGCTGTCACATTCTGCGCTGCCTCTTTATATCCTTCTTCTGTCATAACAGCCCCCTTTGACTCATATATCTTCTGTCTGTTTTATCAGAACAAGGCAGCTCTGATATTCAAAACTGCCCTGCCCTACACTATGCTGATCACCTGAAGTTCAGGATCCATTTACGAATCCGCGGGTAGATTTTCAGTCTGCTTCACAGACATACAGCATTCCTACCCCTGTACAGAACCTCTCATTGAAAGAAGCTTTGCCTTTAAATCGCCTTCGATCTTCTGAAGTTCAACTTCAGCTGCCTGACGCTTTGCTCTTCCGTCTCTCTGGATCTGAAGCACTTCATCCAATGTACTGATCAGCTGTTCATTTGTCGTCTGTAATGTTTCTATATCCACAATACCTCTTTCAGATTCCCTGGCCACATTCACAGATGCTGTCTTCAATCGCTCTGCATTCTTCTTCAGCATCTCGTTGGTGAAATCCGATACTTCCCGCTGAACCTTTGCAGCCTGCTCTGAATGTGCAATTCCCAGTGCGATCACCATCTGGCTCTTCCACAAGGGAATCGTATTCACAATGGTTGACTGTATCTTGTCAGACATCATCGTATCATTGTTCTGCACAAGACGAATCTGAGGTGCCATCTGCATAGCGATGGTTCGCGTCAGTTCAAGATCATGCAGCTTCTTTTCAAAACGATTCGCCAATGCAGTCAGATCACTGACAGCCTGTGCATCTTCAGGAAGACCTGATGCCTGTGCCTTCGCTGCCAGTGCAGGGATATCCACATGCTCAACCTGATATAACTTCTTCTTCCCGGCAAGAATATACATTGTCAGCTCTTTGTAATAGGTCATATTCAGTTCATACAGCTGATCCAATGTCGCAACATCTTTCATTAACAGAACCTGATGCTGTTCAAGAGCCTCCACGATATGGTTCACATTCGTCTCTGCCTTCTGGTACTTCGTCTTCATGGTTGTCAGCTTATCCACATTTTTCCTGAAAAATCCGAAGAGACCTTTCTCTTCTTCTCCTGCATCAAAATTCTTTAATTCTGTGACAACACCTGTGATCATATCCCCCACTTCACCGAGGTCTTTTGTTCTCACGTTCTCCAGTGCCTTCTCCGAAAAACCGGCCACCTTCTGCTGTGCACCTGCACCATACTGCATCACCTGTGTGGAATTGGCAATATCAATCTTCGCGGCAAAATCCTCAACCATCTTCTTCTCTTCATCGCTGAGCATACTGTCATCAAAAGCCTGAGCAGTTTCAGTCACCTGTTTCTTCTGTTCCCGGGCCGGCGGCTGCATTTCCTCTATAAATGGTTCAAATGTCAATGTCGGTGTCTCATCTAATTTAATCTCACTCATCTGCGCTCACTCCCTGATTCTGTATCAAATGGATTCTTTGTCAACCCTTCCTGTGCCAGCATCGTTTCAAGAACTGTGATATCTGACTTGATATCAATGGCTGCATCCTCAAAAAAACTGTCTAAAAGCTTTTCATAGGCCAGATTGATGGTATCCAGCGTCTTCTCTATCTCCGCCTTTGATTGTTGGATATTCTCTCCTGCTGCAGGCTGCGTATCCAGTTCCTGATAAGTCTGCACGAGTTTCAGTGTTGTCGGCATATAATATTGCATAAACTTGCGAAGCTTCGGCAGCTGTTCCGGCTTCTGCTTCAGCACTTCAAATATCTTCCTGATCAGTGTTTCCAGTCTGTATAGCTTCTCGGATATCTCTTCTCCCGGTATCGCATCATTGGCTCTTCGGACGGCTTCGATATAGCGATTGCCCTCTTCAATAGCCCGGACGAGATCCTGATTCTCAATGCCTTCTGATGAAAAAATGCTTTTGTCTGCGCTCTGACGCGCCTGTTCCTCAAGTCTTCGCTGTCTGTAAGCCTCCTGTGTCTCAAGATACTGCCTGTAAGTCGTATCATCAAGCATCAGACAGGTATTCTGTATATCCAGATGTCCATTGGTAAAAGCCCGGTTCTCGATCAGTCTCTGGAGATCTCTTACAACAACCTTCTCACTCTTTCCCACCGCGGATGCCAGCTCCTTCACCTGACAATACGTCCTCTCTCCGATCGTTCTCGTATATCTCCTAAATCTTCTCACCCGTCTGCTGAGGGAAATTCCCTTTGCCAATACCAGTGCTGAAGCAACTGTAAACGGAATTGTAAGGGACAAAGTAATATGTCCGACCATAACAGCAGCAGGGACCGCACTCTGCACAGCAGCCATCACAATGGATGTAATGCCAAATATGCCTGTAAACACACCGCCTAATGCAGTGCAGAGAGGCCCTGTCACTGTGCCCGGCGGATTCTTCACATACCTGGTCATCCCACGCTCGCCGGTCTTCTTCTCTGTACCGTAATGATATCTCACATTTGAAGTGCTGCTGACCTTTGATCTGGTTCCCGCAGGCGGCTGTATATTCAATTCTTCAAAAACGGACTGTATAGAACCTGTGATATTCTTATTCAACTGTTCAAAGTCCATGGAATTGATGGCGTCTTCCACCATCGACTGAATTCTTTCGCCCATTCCGGGATTATCCTTCTCTGGCATATCTGCTTTTCCTCCGTCATTTTATGCCTTTCATTATATCGCATTTGACAGTAAAAAGAAAGAAGTATTTAGTACTTCAAACACATGTTTTGTTTTTGTTCACAAAAACTTTACCTGCAATTTACGCTCTGCTGATAGCAGTATTTACATTTCTCCGATATACTGCATAATAACAACAGGTCATATCTGACAACCGGAATTCATCAGATATGGTCTGCTGAAAATCTTTTTCATATACCTTCCTCTTCTTAAGCACATAGTGATATGTGCTTAGATTTTTATTACACTGCAATCAGGCTTATTTTCTATCAAAAAAGGTACAGTCCCGAAAAACTGTACCTTTTGTTTATTTCCTATATTCGTATATACTCTATACTGCCATAAACAGATAGATAACCGTGATAATCATACCGATGCCAAACATCAGTAAACTGAATGACACACTTGCCACAATAATCTTGTTGGCATCTTTGATCACTCTCTCTTTTTCTGCAAAACGAAGAATATAGTCTCGCTTCAGCGGATGTTTCTTGTAAATCGTCTTGTTCAGCCACAAAGCGATTTTATTGCAGAAACCACCCAACCAGAAGGAAAGTCTGTAACCCTTCGGCGGATTTTTGCCTCCGTGGAGCTGACGGTGTGTTGTCTTTCTTGCCAGCAGGATCAGTCCGTCCATCATAAAATCCATACATCTGCAGATAAACGCTGCCACATTCGGCAAAATAATCATGATCACCGGATAGTAGATCAGTTCCAGCAGGTCAAGACGTTCCGGCCAGCGATTCATATAAACTACTGTACCTGTCTTCATCTTCACCATCATCCATCCACGGATGATCACAACATAAATCAATGCACCGATCACGATGGAATAAAGACCGCCCTTTAAATTAACCAGTGAAAAATAGTGAACGGTATGATGAGGTGAAACACCGAACATAAAGCCCTGTCCCATATCCGCCAGTTTGTCCAGCGTTCTTGTCGGAAATACGCCGAGGATCGGCAGGATTGTCGCTGTCACCGCAAGAACAGCTGCTGTCACCTTATTGCAGTAATGTGTCTTTGCTTCATACTGCTTCTGGATCTCCGGATCGCTGTTTTCCTCCACAAAAAGTACAACAAACAATTTGGTCATATAAGCCACTGTCATGGCACCCGTGACAATGAAAAGCCATTCAATCACCTTAAACAGAACCGCCGCATCCGCGCCTGAAGCAAAAGCAAAGGTTGCTGCACCGTGTCCTTCCTTCAGCAGTTCAATATATTCCACAATACTCTCATGGATCAATGTTTTGCTGACATAACCGTTAAAAAGCGGGATACCGCCGATACCCAGTGAACCCATCAGAAACGTATAGAGCAGCAATGGCTTCTTACGTCCGAAACCTCTGATATCATTGAGATTCAGTTTATGCAGATTCATCACAACCACGCCGGCTGCCATAAAAAGCACCAGCTTTAAGTTGGAATGGTTAAACATATGCAGCATGGTACCCCTGACTGCCAGAGCATTCTCTTCACCGAGAAATCCCTGCATACCGATACCCACAAAGATAAAACCAAGCTGTGACATGGACGAACATGCCAGCGTTCTCTTAAGATCCAGAGAAAAAATAGCCAGAATACCGCCTAACATCATTGTAATCACGCCAAACATCAGAATGACCATTCCCCAGTATCCGTTGTGCAAAAAGATACGGGATGAAATTACAATAACACCAAAGATACCTGTTTTGGTAATAATACCGGACAATAACGCACTGGCCGGCGCCGGTGCCACCGGATGAGCCATCGGCAGCCATATATGAAGCGGATACATACCCGCTTTGGCACCAAAGCCGAAGAGAATACAGCCGCCTGCAATATAGAGCCATCTGGCATTCTCCGGGAAAATTTCTTCACAGACCGGAAGCAGCGCATCTAACTGCAGTGTTCCCGCCGCATGGTACAGCATCAAAAGGCCCATGAGGGTAACCATACCGCCGATTACGGCAACTGCAAGATAAACAGCGCCTGCATACATCGTCTCCTTCTTCTCATCATGGATCACGCAGACATAGGAAGCCAGCGACATGATTTCAAAGAAAACAAATGTTGTAAACAGATCATCTGACAGGAACACGCCCATGGTGGCACCAAATGTCACCAGAAGGAAGAAGTAATATCTATTTCTGTTCCTTGCGTGGGCAAGATATTCTTTTGAAAAAATAGTGGTCATCATCCACATAAAGGCTGTCACTGAAGCAAAGATGATTCTGAAACCGTCCAGTTTAAAAGACAGTCCCATCCCACAGATCTCAGGAACATACAATGATACCGGCTGCCCTTCTTTGTAGGTCATGAAAAAATACACCATTGTCAGAAAAGCCAGTATTGTCACAGCGTCTGCAAAATAATCCCTGGCAGATTTATTCACCCGCCCGATCAGATAGCCTATGACTGCTGCTGCCATGGGACCGACAACTAATAATAATAAAATCGGATTACCAATCATTTTCTGTCCCTCCTGTTAATAAATGCCAGTAGCAATTTTTTGGATGAAATCGAGCATCGGCTGTGCATAGAAGCCAATCACGACAGTTAATACAGAAAAGATAATCAAAGGCCCTTTCATCAGCCAGTTCGGATCCTTAAAATCTTCCACCAGATCCTTATGATAACCCACATGCGGGAACCAGGCACGGACAATGATCGTCAACATATAAATACCTGTCATAAGGCCTGAATAAAGCAGAACGAGCACGCTGATATAACCAAGCATAGACTCATGTTCCAGCAATGAATGGACAATATTCCATTTACTCACAAATCCTGCAAACAACGGCATACCCATCAGCGACAGACCGGATATAAACAACGCCACAAATGTTACCGGCATCTCAAATCCAAGACCATCCAGCTCATAGATATAATTCTTCTCTGTCTGATGCATAACGGCACCTGCACAGAAGAAAGCACTGATCTTCATGATTGCATGAACAACCATGTGACTGAGACCTGCAATCAATCCTAACGGAGACATAGTGGCCACCGCCAGAAGAATATAAGAAAGATTACTGATCGTTGAATAAGCCAGTCGTCTCTTGAAATGTGTCTCTCTGACACCCAGTGTGGAACCATAGGTAATCGTGATCAGTGCTGCAATCAGCACGATAATCTGTGCCCATGTTCCATGCAGTGTCTCTGCTCCAAAACAATAATACGTCAGTCTCATAATAGCGAACGCACCGGATTTAACCACCGCCACCGCATGCAGCAGCGCCGTTACAGGTGTCGGTGCTACAGAAGCTGCCGGCAGCCAGCCATGGAATGGGAAAATGGCCGCCTTGACACCAAATCCGAAGAATCCGAATACATACACCAGCAATGCAATATCCATATGATTGCTGATAGCTGCAAGATTCAGATTACCGCCAAGAACGAAGGCGATGTCATTGCAAAACAGTGAATAAAAGACAATGGCAATAAAGGCAAAGGCCGTACCGCCAATCATGTAATAAAGATACTGTCTGGTTGCCTTTCTGGCCTCTCTCGTCATCGTATGGATAACCAGAGGCAGTGTGACCATTGTCAGACATTCATAAAACAAATACATGGTAATGATATTGCCTGCAAAGGCAACACCCAGTGTCACACCATAAGTGATGGTATAAAACGCCATAAATGTATTGACACGCTCTTCATGCTTCATATACTCAAAGGCATACAAAGAAGCCAGAGGCCAGAGACAGGCCACCAGACCCGCAAAGAACATTGCCAGTCCATCTACATTTAATGTCAGCGGAAGACGTGCTCCCAGCGAAAACATATAAAAACTTTCAGACGGACGGTGTGTCAGCAGCCATAAGACAAGCAGTGTATTGATGACAACAATAATCTCAATACAGATATTTCTCTTTCTGGCATCCTCAATCGGGAAAACCAGCAGCAGAATACCTGCGATCACAGGCAGCAGAATCGGTACAAGTATAAAATAAGATGGCATACTTCTTCTCCTCCCTTAAAGTACTGATGCAGCGATATCTGCAAACATTTTCATCAGACCGCCAGGCCAGATACCAAGGATCACTGCCAGGGCAGTCATCACGATCATTGGCATCAGCATACGCCATGTCGGTTCATGGTTAACAAGTTTCGCATAGTTGTAATCTTCTCCCGGAAGAAAGGCTTTGATAGAGATCGTCAGCAGATAACCGGCAGTTAACAGTGCACTGATCAGCAATACAATCGGTCCGATCCATGAAAGCCCCAGGATACCTGAATCAAGCGCGCCCGAAATCAGATACCATTTGCTGACAAAAGCACTTGTAGGCGGAATACCAATCAATGTCAGCGACACAAGAGTAAAGCACCACATCGTCACAGGCATCTCCTTGCCGATGCCTACAAGCTGGCGTACTTTTGTTTTTCCTGTTTTGCAGATAATCGCACCGGCAGACACAAAGAGTGTATTCTTAACCAGTGAATGGAAGATCACATGCATAAGAGCACCTACAAATGCCACCGGCTGCATCACAGAAAGGCCAAATAAAATATAAGATACCTGACTGACTGTCGAGTAAGCCAGACGTTTCTTCAGTATCTTCTCCTTATAGGCCATCATAGAGCCCATAAAGATTGTCAGAACAGACAGGATGATCCATGTATACTGAACCCATGTGCCTTTGATCATATCCGGACCGGCTACATAATAAACGGATCGGATAATGCCCAGCACACCGGCCTTTGTAATGACACCGGATAAAACTGCACTGGCCGGAGCCGGAGCTACCGGATGGGCTGTCGGCAGCCATCCGTGCATTGGGAACATACCTGCTTTCGTGCCGAAGCCCACAATCATCAAAAATACCGCAAACAGCATGATGCCCGGCGGATTAGCCTCATTGATAATGCCTCCCGGTGAAAAATACAGTACTCTTCCTTCTGCATTGAACAGGAAGAATCCGAAAAGTACCATAAAGGCACCTGCCACGGAATAAAAGAGATATTTCAGACCCGCCATGATGGCCTCATGGCTCAGATTGTGCATGACAAGCGGCATAGATGTCAATGTCATCAATTCATAGAACACATACATCGTCAGCAGATTACCTGAAAAAGCAAGCGCCGATAAAACACCGCCTACAACCAGATAGAAACAATAAAATCTCTGCTCATTCTTCTCATGAGCCATATATTCAAAGGATGCAATGCCAACCATCAGCCATACAAAAGCCGTCAGCACCGAGAAAATCTTTGAAAGTATATCCACATGAAAGAACACATGAAGTCCCTCTGCAATAAAGAACGGACTCAGTGTCAGCGTATCTTCCGGCTGAAGTGCGATCCAGCCGATACTGGCCAGATCAACAATGAGAATTGTAAGAATATACAGCTGCATATGCTCTCTCTTCCCAAACTTGAGAAACATCAGCAGTACGCCTGCAAATATTGGCAGAAGTACCGGAAAAACTAAAAAATAATTATTAATATCCATTTTTTCCTCCTTATCAGCCAAACATTGCAAGACCGGCTTCGATGGCTTTGATCACAGGCTGGGAAGCCACACCAAGTCCGATATTTAATAAGATCAATCCAACAATTGCTGCTTTTTCTATTTTGGATTTCTCAACCGTATATTCTTTGTGAACCTCCGCAGACACAGGTCTGTATAGTGTCAGCACCGTACGCATAAAGTACATGGTATTCAACACCGTACTGACAGCCAGCACCACCCATGCTGTGATCATCTTATTGCCTGCTGTTGTCGCCGCAGATGCAAATAAATATTTGGAGATAAATCCTGTCAGCAGCGGCATACCGATCATAGAAAGTGAACCCACTGTAAAGGCCACACCTGCGATCTTATTGCGAAGTCCTGCACCTCTTAAGGACAGATAATCAGAACGTCCGTCGGATACTTCTGTCAGACCGGAAATACTCAGGAACAGCAGTGACTTCATAACACCATGAGAAATAATATGGAAAACTGCCGCAACAACCCCTGCGGTTGTACCGAGCCCGAGACCCATGTAAATATATCCGATCTGTGCAACGGAAGAATAGGCTGTCATTCTTCGAATGTTGCGTTCCTTGATCGCTGCCACAGAACCCATAATCATTCCGATGACACCAAATGCAAACAGGATATTGACCATGTGACTGCTGATGATTGAATCAAATCCAAGTACTCTGTAAAAAATCTTGATCAGCAGAAAAATATACCCTTTGGATACAAGTGATGACAAAATCGCACTGGCTGATGGCGTTGTATAACCGTAAGCATCCGGAATCCATGTATGGAAAGGATACAGACCGCTCTTAATTCCAAGTCCCACTGTTACCAGAATGATAATGACCATCAACGGCACTTGATAACTGTGCTCGGCAATAATCCGTTCCAGTACTACTTTGGCAGGAGACATCAGGAGATGTCCGGTAATACTGTAAAGTAATGTCAGGCCGATCAGGAACATCCCTGATCCCACAAGACTCATGATCATATATCTCAGTGCCGATACATAAGTTCTGCCCTGTTTTTTGATCATAATCAGACCACAGGCTGCAATTGTATTGATCTCGATAAATACATAAGCCGTAAAAAGGTCGTTGGTATAGATCAGCGCCAGCAGAGAAGCCATCAGCAGATCCAGTAAAATATAGAAAAGATTCTTCTTGGAATCCTGCACCTCTCTGTCGATATGTGCCATACCGCCGAAAACGGATAGCATCATGATCAGACTGAAAAAGACTGCCATCAGTGCCTCCAGTTCACCAATACGGATCTCATTGCCCCATGGTGCCGGAAAATGCCCCATCA